>Ga0316189_10005256_pt1 | contig 12414 bp, 11 predicted proteins | sample LowCovwburrow_MG_FD_204930 | JGI IMG/M metagenome (GOLD analysis project Ga0316189, IMG submission 204930) | Coastal sediment microbial communities from Maine, United States - Lowes Cove worm burrow | ecosystem: Environmental > Aquatic > Marine > Coastal > Sediment | place: USA: Maine... | reverse complement strand
TGGTCAGGTTGTCCTCCAGGAACTCGCCTTCGCGCTGCGCTATCCTGGTGACATACGTGTTGGCGAATACGCCAGACAGTGCGGCGACCATTCCGGCCATGGTAGGCACCGTCGCGCGGGACACACCACCGGCCATCGACTTGGCGTCGCCGCCGCCGGTTACCGCCATAATGTTGAAGACTTCGATCATTCCGGTAACCGTGCCCAACAGGCCCAACAGGGGGCACAGGGCCACCATGGTTTTAATCACGGGCAGGTACTGGTTTATCTGCATTCTGGCCTCGGATATCAGCTTTTCGCGGATCTGGGCGGCTGCCCATGAGCTGCGTTCCGTGCGTCCTTCCCAGGTTGCAATCGCCTTGGCAACATCTTTCTTCCAGCCGGTCTTGAAATACCACACCCGCTCGAAGATCAGCATCCACATAAGGAACAACAGTATGGCGATCAACCAGAGTACGTTCCCGCCCATATCCATAAAGCGGGATACGGCTTCATACGCACTATCGAACCAATACATATTACTTCCTCAGGTTAGCCTCAGTGTGCTCGGCGATAATCCCGGTGGTCTGCTCATTGAGCACGTGAATAATGCGCTGCGCGCGGCCGTTCACGATGGTATGCAGCAGGACCGTTGGAATCGCCACCAGAAGACCAAGTACCGTGGTTACCAGAGCGCCCGAGATACCGCCGGCCATCGCCTTGGGATCACCCGCACCGAAAATGGTAATGGCCTGGAAGGTAATGATCATCCCCGTCACCGTACCCAGCAGACCCATCAACGGCGCAATGGCCGAGATGATCTTGAGCAGGGTAAGGCCGCTTTCGAGTTTGGGGGTTTCCCTGAGGATTCCCTCTGAAAGCTTGAGTTCCAGCGTTTCTGTGTCCATCGAGGGGTTGTCCTCGTGGATCTTGAGAACGCGGCCCAGCGGGTTGTTTTCCATGGCCTTTTCGGACTTCAGCTGCTTGCTAACCTTGGCGCTTACGCCAGTCAGCACAAGCAGGCGCCAGATCGCCAGCAGGAAGGCAAAGGCACCTACCGCGGTGATCGCATAGCCGATATAGCCGCCCTGATGCCACCGCTCTTCCAGGTTGGGGCTGTTGATCAATGCCGCCAGGAAGGAACCGCCGGTGGGGCCGGTGGGGTCCACACCAAATTTCTGCATGCCTTCGCCACCGGTGGCCGCCGCCAGGCCCTTGGCCCACCCTATATAGGGGCCGGAAGGCTGGCGTGCCAACTCCTCCAGGGTGCCTTTGGCGGGAACAAACTGCAGATACATGCCGTCTTCGGAGACCACGTTAAACGTACCTACCCGCACCACTTTCTGCTGTACCTTGTCGCCGTTGGGCTTGGCAACTTCGGCGTCGAAAGCCACCACTCTACCGGACTCGACCATTTCACGGTTCAGTTCATACCAGACCCGCTCGATCTCCTCGATGCTGGGCAACTTGTCGGAACCGCTCATCTTGGCGATCAGTTCTTCCAGGAAAACCTCGCGATCCGGATACTGGGCACTGGTCAGGGAAAACTCCATGTTGGTGGCCAGGTCGCCGGAGGTGGAGGTCAGGTGGCCAAACAACTCTGCCAGGGTACCGAGCTTTTCCTTCAACTGCTTCTGCTTGGCATCGACCAGCAGCTCATTGGCTTCAAAGGTGTCTTCCAGCTGGGCGCTCAGCTCTTCCTGCCGGGTGCGTTCAGCCTCGGCTTTTTTCAATTCCGCTGCCTGGTTGGCCTTGTCACTGGCAAATCGCTGCTCGCGAGCGCGATTCTCCTTGGCCTCGGTCACCTGGCCTTTCTTCACGAAGTTGAGCAATTCATCAAGGGACTTCGCGTCTTGGGCCACTACCGGGCCGACGGAGAACGTCAATGCGCCGCAAAGGGCAAGGGCGGTCGCTGTTACAGTTTTGATGCTCATTACTGGGCCTCCGGCGCTGCTACTGGCAGATTCATCAAGTCAATAGAAGCCTCTTTGCGCGCGATGCGCAGGCCTTTCATGATAGCGTTGCGGTATTCACCGCGATCAAGAGGTACCCAGCTGCGGCTGCGCTGGTCCCAGGCACCGGATATTTCGGTATCGGTTGTCTGGTAAAGCAGGGCAATGCGGCCGACGCGGAAGAAATTTACATCGCGCTCCACACCATCGATCTCAACGCTGCCCTTGTAGGCATCGATTTTACGGCCGTATTCATTTTCGATCTTGTAGGCCTCCAGCACCTGGCGAAACTTCTCAGCTACCGTCACGTCGGAACGATCGAGGTTGGCGCGCAGGAAATCTATGCGCTGCTGCCGCTCATCCGTGTGAAAGGGTACATCCAGCTCCACGAATTTTTCCAGGCCATCGATCATGCGAATGACCAGTGGCGTCATCTGCCGGGAGATCACGGTGACCTGCGCAATCGAGTCATCGATCTCGCCGATGCGAGCCACCTGGTTGTCGATCTGCCGCTGCAGACGCGCGTTATAAACCTTGAGTCCGTCAATCTGCTTGGTGACAGTTTTGTAATCGGTCAGCAGATCGCGGGTTTCATCGGCCAGCCGGTCGATTTTCACCTGCGACTTGCGCGCCGCCACATTCTTGGCCTCTCCAACCTTGAGGATGGAGTCCAGTGTACTGGCTTGCACGGCAGCCACAGTGCCCAGCAGGGCGCCTGAAGATACCAGAGCAGCGATCAATACATTTTTCAATCGATGCATAGTCATGGGAATCGCGTTTCCTATAATCCAACTAGAGTGGGTCAGAGTTTACAAAATCTAGACTCGGTCTTCTTTATATAGTGGAAAATCCGGAGTCGGTAAACCGAGGTGACAAATTTAATCGAAATAAAGCATACATTTCAATGAAAGCCCCTTGGCATTCCCGGCACAACCATGGTATGTGCATTTAGGTAACACTTTCCTTGCTGACAGGGCCGGCCAGTAACAGTATTCAGTGCATACATTGGTCCTGGGCCGCACGGCGCTCAAAGACTACAAAACTGTAGTCGTATGGATTGGCTCCCTCGGCATGGTAACGTTTGCGACCCACTTCCCGCCATTGTGCCCAGTCGATTTCCGGCAAACGAACATCCCCCTCTACACGGGCATGTACCTCGGTCAGGTACAGCCGTTGTGCCATGGGCAAGGCAGACTGGTAGATCTGCGCTCCACCTATCACCAACAGTTCCTCCACGCCGTCCCTGATTGCGACCTCCCGCGCCACGCAAAGGGCTTCATCCAGTGTTGCGGCCGCGTGAACACCGTCGACCTGGAACGCCTGGCTGCGGGTAATCACGATGTTGGTCCGGCCCGGCAGAGGGCGGCCGATCGACTCGAACGTTCTGCGCCCCATGACGATGGGCTTGCCCATAGTGACACGCTTGAAATAGCGCAGATCCTCCGGCAGATGCCACGGCAGCGCATTGTTGCGCCCGATAACGCCGTTTTCCGCCGCCGCTACTATAACCGACAGTTTCGCCACCTCCATCCCCCCGTTGGCTATACCGCCACCGGGGCAGGAATATGTGCGTGGGGCTGGTAATTCACCAGCTCGAAGTCCTCGAAACGGTAGTCGTAAATACTGTCCGGTTTGCGCAGAATGTTGAGACGCGGCAGCGCCCTGGGCTCGCGCGACAACTGCTCTCTGACCTGCTCAAGATGATTGCTATAGATATGGGAGTCACCGGTGCAGATAATGATCTCCCCGGGCTCCAGGTCGCACTGCTGGGCCAACATCATCGTCAGTACGGCGAGGCTGGCGGTATTGTACGGCAGGCCCAGGAAGGAGTCGCTGGAGCGGATCAACAACTGTGCGGAAAGTCGGCGCTGTGCCACGTAAAACTGGTAGAGCAGGTGACAAGGCGGCAGCGCCATGCGCCCGGCTTCGACGTTCTGCTGCGGGCTGATCCGCTCATCTGGCAAGTACTCCACATTCCAGCCGTGGAACAGGATCCGGCGACTGTCCGGGTTATTGCGCAAACAATCGACCACATAGTCAATCTGATTGATGCTACCGCCATCACGCGTGGGCCATGCCGTCCACTGCGCACCGTAGACGGGACCCAGGTCACCCTCCGGCGTCGCCCATTCATCCCAGATAGAAACACCGTTCTCTTTCAACCAACGGGTGTTGGTGTCACCGTTCAAAAACCAGATAAGTTCATTGATGATACTCTTGAGATGTAATTTTTTGGTGGTAAGCAGGGGAAACCCCTCGTCCAGGTCATGCCGGTATTGCCGGCCGAAAACAGAGAGGGTGCCGGTACCGGTGCGGTCGCCCTTGCGCACGCCGTTATCCAGAATGTCCTGCAACAAGTCCAGGTACTGTTTCATTTACGTTTTGCTCCAGTCGTTGCGGCGGCTCCGCGGTAGGCGGTGTAAATAAGATAAATGCCCAACGCGATCATCGGCAGGCAGAGCATCTGCCCGCGGGTCACCCAGCCCAGGGCCTGGAAGCCCAGGTGTGCGTCCGGCTCGCGAAAAAACTCCGCAATAAAGCGCAGGCACCCATAGCCCAGCGAAAATACGCCGGCTACCGCCCAGTTGGGCCTGGGCCGCGAGGAATACCACAGCATGATAATGAACAGCAAGATACCTTCCAACGCGAACTGGTACAGCTGAGAGGGGTGCCGGGACAGTTGCAGGGGATCGCGCGGAAAGACCATGGCCCAGGGGACGTCGGTGGCGCGTCCCCAGAGCTCCTGCCCGATAAAATTGCCCAGCCTGCCCAGCGCAAGGCCCAGCGGCACCAGCGGTGCAACAAAATCCATCAGCGCACCAAAAACTATGGTGTGGCGCCTGGAAAACAGATACATCGCGACCAGTACACCCAGGAACCCCCCGTGGAAGGACATACCCCCCTGCCAGACCCGCAGCAGCCAGGTGGGGTCGTCAGCGAGCTTGTCACCGCCGTAAAACAGGGCGTAGCCAAAGCGCCCGCCGAGCACAATACCCAGGGCCGAGTAAAATATCAGGTCGTCCACCTGTTCCCGCCGCACCGGTGACCAGGGCCGGGAACTGCGCCGCACCGCCAGCCACCAGGCAAAGGCGAGGCCGGCCAGATAGGCCAGGCCATACCAATGAACTTTAACCGGCCCGAGGGCGATCGCTACGGGGTCAATTTCGGGATAAGGCAACATATTCGCTTATTCTACGAGCGTCCCACAAAGACAATCTCTGGCCGTGGGTGGCGGCAGTAATCAGGACGCAAAACCGGTATTATCAATCACCCCGTGGGGATACACAATTTATTCCATCACCAAGTGGACCGAACCATGTGCCTGCTGATTTTTGCCCACAACGTATCGCCACAACAACCGCTGGTGATCGCCGCAAACCGGGACGAATTTCATGCCAGGCCAACCGCCGCATCGGATTTCTGGGCGGAATACCCCGAATTGCTGGCCGGCCGTGACCGGGAGCAAGGAGGCACCTGGATGGGTATTACCCGCCAGGGTCGTTTTGCCGCGATCACCAACTACCGCGACCCGGCGCGCACGGTTCCCGCCCCCCGTTCCCGCGGAGAGCTTCCGCTGAATTACCTCACGGGTGAGCAGAACCCCGGGGCCTATTTGGCCCGGCTGGCACCGCTGGCTGATGAATATGCGGGCTTTAACCTGTTACTGGGTGACGGCGAGGACCTCTGGTACTTCGCCAACAGTCAGCCCGAGCAGGCGCCGCAACGGCTGCAGCCGGGCATCTATGGACTGAGCAATGCCCGGCTGGACACGCCCTGGCCGAAGGTGGACCGGGGTAAACGTAAACTTCAGGAATTGCTGGCCAGTGACCAGGCACTCGATCATGAGCGCCTGCTGGAAGTCGTGGCGGACAGGACACTCGCGGACCCCGCCGCGTTGCGGCTACAGGGTCTGGCTGGCGACATGGATGAATTGCTGTCTGCGCAGTTCATCATCACCCCGCGCTACGGCACTCGCTCCAGCACCTCACTATGGCTCAACAGCGGTGGCAGCGCACATTGGCGTGAACTGAGCTTCGATGATAAAGGCGCGGTAATTGGCGTGCGGGACAAGACCTTCAGCGCGGGCCGGCCTGTTCACCCCTGAACGCGCAGAGGCCTTACTCCACCGGATTGTGGATAAATTTCTCCATGCCGTGTTCGGCCAGAAACTGCTCCAGCCGCCGGTGCACAGCATCGGCTGAGTCCAGCTCCATAACCTGGGCCAACAGTGCTTGCGCCTCGTTCATATTGACATTGCGCAGGGCCTTCTTGACCTTGGCCAGGCTGGTGGCATTCATCGACAGAATGTCGTAACCCATGGCGAGCAGCAGAACAGCGCCCTCCGGATCGCCCGCCAGCTCACCGCAGATGCCTATGGGCACGTTTTCAGCCCGGCTGGCCACAACTACGTCTGCCAGCGCTCGCAAGACCGCCGGATGCAGCGAATGGTACAAGTGCGCCACGCGCGCATTGTTGCGATCCACGGCAAGCAGGTACTGGGTCAGGTCGTTGCTGCCCACGGACATAAAACTTACCCGTCGCGCCATGGCGCGGGCCTGGTACACCGCGGCGGGTACTTCCAGCATAACGCCGATCGGCGGCAGATCTGTGGTCACGCCCTCTTGTACCACTTCCCGGTGACATCGGTGGATGAGTTCCAGTGCTTCATCCAGCTCTGGTATATTACAGACCATGGGCAACATGATGCGCAGGTTGCCCAGGCCCTCGTTGGCCTTGAGCATGGCACGGATCTGGGCCAGGAATATCTCGGGGTGATCCAGGGTCACCCGGATGCCACGCCAGCCCAGGAAAGGGTTGTCTTCCTCGATCGGAAAATACGGGAGTGACTTGTCGCCACCAATATCGAGGGTGCGCATGGTCACCGGCTTGGGCGCAAATGCCTCCAGCTGGTTGCGGTAGATCTGGCGTTGCTCTTCCTCGCTGGGAAAGCGCTCTCGCAAGAGGAACGGTATTTCGGTGCGATACAGGCCGACGCCCTCCGCCCCCTGCTCCAGCGAACGGGTCACATCCGCCATCAACCCGGTGTTGACCCACAGTGGCAGGCGGTGCCCATCCAGTGTCTCGCAGGGCAAATCACGCAATGACTCCAGGTCGCGGGACAGGGCGCGATCGGCATCCACCACTTCCTGGAAACGCTCCCTCACTTCGGGCAGTGGATTGAGGTGTACGGTGCCATTATAGCCATCGATGACCAGCTCGCGATCCTGCAAACGGGTATAGGGCAGGTCCACCGCGCCCATGACTGTGGGCACCCCCATGGCGCGGGCGAGAATTGCCACGTGGGAGTTACCCGAACCGCGCACAGAAATAAGGCCCGCCAGGTTCTCTCGCGGAATCTCCCCGAGGGAAGAAGCAGATAACTCCTCTCCCACGAGAATGGTCTGCTGTGGGTACACGCGCTCTTCCTTATCGGCCGCCTGGAGGTAAGCAAGCACTCGCGTGCCCAGGTCCTTCACATCTACGGCGCGTTCCTTGAGATAGCTGTGCTCCATGCGCTCGAAATGGCGGATGTGCTCTATCATGACCTCGCTGAGCGCGCCTTGCGCCCACTGACCCGCCCTGATCAGGCGCACCACCTCGGCCCCGATGGAAGAGTCATCGAGTATGCCCAGGTAGACATCGAACAGGGCGTGATCCTCCGGACTGAGCTCACCGCCGAGATTGTCGGCAACATTCTGGATGTCCTTGCGCACAGATCCCAGCGCTTCCCTGAATGCGCGCACCTCCTGGCGTCGGTTTTCACAGGCGCGCTGAGGTACTGCGTAGAGATCCGCGACTGGCGACACCACCACCGCGGTGCCGATCGCCACCCCGGGAGCGCCCGGTACACCGCTGAACTTCGCCGGGGCAGCCTCGCCAGACACCATTTCACGCTGCACGGCACCGGTCACCTGAGCGTGGGCGATCACCCCGGCAAGCTGGGCCGACATGGTCACCAGGAAGGCCTCATCGCTCTCGTCAAATCGCCGTTGTTGCGCCTGCTGCACCACCAGCACGCCCAGCACGTCGCGCTGGTGAATTATCGGTACACCCAGAAACGCGTGGTATTGCTCTTCGCCCAGACCGGGCATGAACTGAAAGCTGGGGTGATTTTCGGCGTTTTCAAGATTGACGGGTTCCTCGCGCTCGGCGACCAGGCCCACCAGGCCCTCACCCGCGGCCAGGCTGGCAACACCCACCTGGTCCTCGTTCAGCCCCTCGGTGGCGCGCAACACATAATTCCCGCAAGCCTGATCTCCCATGTAAACGCTACAGACTTGCGTACCCATGGCGTCGCGCACACGCCTGACGATGATCTGCAGGGCCTCGGTGAGGTTTTGTGCGGCATTGACCTCCTGAACGATGTGGCGCAGAGTCTCCAGCATGGCGGTTCAGAACCCCATCGATTTTGCGGTGTGGCGGCCCAGTGGCAGGGCCAGCTCCTTCATGGCTCGGCGGTAGACTTCACGCTTGAAAGAAATCACCTGGTTGAGCGGGTACCAGTAGCTGACCCATTGCCAATGATCGAACTCCGGCTTTTCATTGAGATCCAGTCTTACCTCGCGGTCATCCGCCAGCATGCGCAGCAGAAACCACTTTTGTTTTTGCCCGATGCAGACCGGACTCTGGCCCTTGCGAATAAACCGCCTGGGCAGGCGGTAACGCAGCCAGCCGCGAGTGGCGGCCATGACGTCCACGGCTTCCGGCGACAGCCCGATTTCTTCATGCAACTCACGGTACAGGGCTTCTTCGGGAGACTCTCCAGAATTGATGCCACCCTGCGGAAACTGCCAGGCATCGCGCCCGCCCACACGCCGCGCCCAGAGCACCTGGCCGTGCTCGTTTGCCAGCACTATTCCGACATTGGGACGATAGCCTTCCGAATCGATCACTTCACTGCTTCTTTATATACTTCGTTGCGCTCATTGTTCCACATTTTGTGGGCCCTGAGAAATTTACTCTGTGCAGCGCCCGGGCTATGCTGGCCGCCCCTTGATGAGGCAATGACCGTGACTCTCGCTATTTTCGACCTCGACAACACCCTGATTGGCGGCGACAGTGACCACCTGTGGGGCCAGTTTGTGGTGGAACAAGGACTGGTTGACGGTGAGCACTTTGCCAACCGCAACGAACAGTTCTATGAAGACTACAAAGCGGGCTCGCTGGATATCGATGACTACCTGCGCTTTGCTTTGTCACCGCTGGTTGGCCACCCGCAACAGGAACTCGCTGCCTGGCACCGGCAATTCATGCGCAGCAAAATAGCGCCGATTATGCTGCCCAAAGCCAGCGAATTGATCCGGGAACACCGCGCGCTCGGGCACCAACTGATGGTCATTACCGCCACCAATCACTTCATCACCCGACCGATCGCAGATGCCCTGGGCATCGAGGAACTGTTGGCCTGTGAGGCGCAAATCGTGGACGGCTTCTACACCGGTCGACCCAGCGGAGTGCCCTCATACCGAGCCGGCAAGGTCACCCGTTTGCAGCAGTGGCTGGCAGGACGCGACAGCACCCTCGACGGCGCCTGGTTTTACAGCGATTCACACAATGACCTGCCGTTGCTGGAACTGGTGGATAACCCGGTTGCGGTCGACCCGGATGAAACGCTTCTGGCCAGGGCGCGCGCGCTGGGCTGGCCAGTGATCTCACTGCGCGACTGACCCGGGCGCACGCCTGATACCGCTGAGCGCTATCATCACACCAGGGCAAAGCTCCAACAAACCCGCACGCCCGGCTGGGTAATCCTAAAGCTTCAGCGCAAAGATGGCTTTGAGATATTCGGTTTCGGGAATGGCCGGATGGATGGGGTGATCAGGGCCCTGCGCACCCTGCTCCACAATCCGCAGCTGGCAACCGGCGCGCACCGCGGCCTGCTGCATCGCACTGACCAAATCGGCGCGTGACAGCTGCATGGAACAGGAGCCGGCAACCAGTAGACCACCGGCATTGAGCAACTGCAGACCCAGCTCGTTGATACGGCGGTAGGCGGCAATGCCTTTCTTGAGGTCTTTTTTGCGCTGTATGAACGCCGGCGGATCTAAAATAACCACGTCGAAGCGCTGCCCCGCGGAGCGTAGCGCAGTCATCGATTCCGGGGCAGAGCCCTGCAGGACACTGACGCGGTCTTCGAGTCCATTCAGTCGGGCATTGACCATAACCCCCTCCAGGGCCTGGGCGGAACTGTCCAGGCAACAAACGCTCTGCGCCCCGAAGGCCGCGGCCTGTATACCCCAGCCCCCGATATAGCTGTAGACATCCAGCACGTTTTTTCCGGAAACCCAGGCAGCCAGGCGGGCGCGGGACATCCGGTGATCATAAAACCAGCCCGTTTTCTGACCGGAGTGCACCGGTGCCAGGAAGCGCACACCATTCTCCTCCAGGCCGAGCTGTTCGGGCACCTCGCCATGGACGACCTGGCTGTCATCTGCAAGGCCCTGCTCGCGGCGCCGGCGGCTGTCGCCACGCACCAGGATTCCGGCCGGTAGCAAGATGTCCTGCAGCGCCGCGACCAGATCCTGCAGGTGACTTTCCACCGCCTCGTTGTTGAGTTGCACCACCAGGTATTCACCGAAGCGATCGATGACAATGCCCGGCAGTGTGTCGCTATCGCCGTAGACAAGACGGTAGAAAGGCGCGTTGAAGGCGGCTTCGCGCACGGCAAGAGCCGTGCTGAGCCGAGATCGAAACAATGCCTGATCCAGCGCCCGGTGTTCGCCCGGAGCGTACATCCTGGCACATATCAAAGCCTGGGGTTCCATATATGCACTGCCCAGTACTTTGCCCTGGGCACTGGTCACGCGGACCTGATGACCACTATGAAATGTGGCCAGAGGCGTGCGCTTGCTGTCTACTTCATTGGAGAACACCCACAGGTGCCCGGCTCGCAGGCGCCGATCAGCGCCCCGGCGCAGGACCAGGTCGACCGCGGGCAGCGTCACGGTTTAAACGATCAGCGCTGTCGCCGCCTATTCCTCTTCACACAGTTGCACATAGTCTTCGGCAGAGAGCAGCGAATCCAGCTCGCTGAGATCGGCAGGCTGCAACTTGAAAAACCAGCCATCGTTGTAAGGGTCCGAATTAACAGTTTCGGGCTCATCCTCAAGTAGTTCGTTGATAGCGACGACCTCACCGCCGATCGGCGCATAGATATCCGATGCCGCTTTGACCGACTCCACGACACCGGCATCATCGCCCGCCGCCAACGTCGCGCCGGCATCGGGCAGTTCCACAAAGACGACATCCCCCAGGGCCTCCTGGGCATGGTCGGTGACGCCAATGGTGACAGTACCATCTTCTTCCAATCGCACCCACTCGTGGCTGCTGACGTATTTCAGTTCACTGGGTGTCTGGCTCATGCTGTTTCCTCTGGCTACTTATCGGTCGTTTTCAGGCAGCACTATTCTAACGGTCAAGCCGCGAAACACAATCACTGTGCCGCCGCCATGCAACGAGACTCAGCCCAAACCCATGGCGTGACGAATCAACTGTTGTTTCAACAGCGGCAACTGGCCCACGCCGCGCATGCCCACGTTGCGCAGCCAACGCAGGGGCAAGGCCTCTTGCTCAAACAGGCGTTTGAAACCGTCCATGGCGCTCATCATCAGCAGGTTTTCACCCTTGCGCCGCCGCTGGTAACGCCTCAGCAGTGCTTCCTCGCCGGGATCTATCCCCCGCGCGTGGCCCGCCAGGATCTCTTGTGCCAATACGGCGACATCCTGCAGTCCCAGATTGATGCCCTGTCCAGCCAGTGGATGAATCGTGTGGGCGGCATCTGCCACCAGGGCCACACCAGGCTGCACATAATCCACCGCGTGCCGTTGGCGCAGCGGAAAAGCCGAGCGCGGCGAACTGGCCAAGACCTCGCCCAGGCAGTTCTCACTGGCCCGCCCCAGTTCACGACAGAATGCCCGGTCATCAAGCGCCAGCAGTTCATCTGCAAGCTTGTCCTTCACTGACCACACAATAGAGCAGTAGTGCCGGTCTGACGTTCCGGGCAATGGCAGCAGCGCAAGTGGACCACTGGACAGAAAGCGCTGCCAGGCTGTGTCCTGATGGGGCTGCTCCACTGCCACCGTACAAACCAAGGCGCGGTGCCCGTAATCCCACTCACGGGTCTTGAATTCCATCATGTCCCGCACGCGCGACAGCGCACCATCGGCGGCTATTACCAGGCGCGCCTCGAGGGCCGCGCCCTCCTCCGGTGTGATGCGCATCTCTCCCGATGCAAGTCGCGCGCAGTCCTGCAAGCGCACAGGACTGAGCACCTGAATGTCAGGCAGCGTGCCAACCCGCTCCAGCAAGGCATTCACCAGCGTGCGATTCTCGACAATGTAGCCCAGGCAAGGTGCGTTTACCTCACTGCGATCGAATTCGATCCGACCCGTGCCATCTGCATCCCACACTGTCATATGCTCATAGGCGCAATGCCGGCAGGCCGCAATCGCCTGCCAGCAGCCCAGCTGCTCGAGCAGGGCCT
>Ga0316189_10005255_pt1 | contig 12414 bp, 6 predicted proteins | sample LowCovwburrow_MG_FD_204930 | JGI IMG/M metagenome (GOLD analysis project Ga0316189, IMG submission 204930) | Coastal sediment microbial communities from Maine, United States - Lowes Cove worm burrow | ecosystem: Environmental > Aquatic > Marine > Coastal > Sediment | place: USA: Maine... | reverse complement strand
ATGCTCCTCACTTCCCTTTGTCTTTTCTTCAACACCTGCAGTCACCATTTTCGAGAAAAAGCTCCGCAAAGAACCCACAGAACAGGCAAGTCGAGCATGAAAACGCGTATCAGACCAAGGCCTCGTCGGTGCCTGGCACCTACCACCTAACACTTGGCACCGCCCAATGCCTTCGGATCAGGCCTTTTCAAGCCTCTTCAGTGTTTCTATTGGCAAGCCCGAACATTCGGAAACGATGGCAAGATCTAGTCCTTTTTTGAGCATGCGCAGGGCAACCGTGCGAATGCCTTCCATTCTCCCTTCCATTCTCCCTTCCTTTATGCGGTCCTTCTTTCCTCGCTTTTCGCCCTCGGCTCGGAGTTTCTCTGCGATTGTCATAACGCTCTCCTTCGTCTCCTTTGTTAATGATTGTACCGCAATTTGCTCTATCTCATCTTGCTTTTCTGTCGATGATGCCTCAAATAGATAGGTGAAAACCGAGGTCAGGAAGTCGCGACCGTCCTGATCTACATCCAGCTTCTGCATCTCGGGAAGCAGCTGTGACACCCACTCCAAGGTGTTTTCGTCGTAGATATGCTTGAGGATGAGTAGGAAAACGCCCAGTTTGCCACCAACGGCCAGTTCCTCATCACTGAAGGCGCACAGATCGATGAGCTGCATATCCTGTTCCTTCCAGCGCGGGGGATCAGTCTCTTGGGGCCGTACATGTTCTCGGCCACGGTCAGCGGACCTTCATAGGGGTTGCTGCCGTGGTACAGACCGATTAGCCATACAACAGGTGCCTGGTTCTGGGGATGGTTGCGGCGGAAGTCTTTCATGACTTCTATCTCCTGGCAGCGTAACTGCCAGGGTAGATCGCAGCCAGGAGCAAGGACCGTGCCCTCGCTCTTGTGCTCCATCAGGAGGGTGATGCAGGCCTCCTTTTCGGAGTAGGGCGCGGTGAATAGGAGGTCGGTGAAAATGGCGTTTAAATTCTTGTCGATGAAACTGTCTTTACGCAGCTCCAATTTATCAAGGTCAATGGCTTTCAATACGCGCTTCTCCAATAACAGTCGGAAGAAACGGCGGGAAAAACCAATGTCAGCCAGGCTTCCGCGTACAAAACGATCGTGGTGGGGATATGAACTCATCAGACACCTCCGAAGTCCAACCTATCCTCGTTGAGGTCTGGCGTGCCAGGGATTTCGGAGCGAGCGTACGACAAAAAAGAGGTCACGTGATACGGATCACACAAAAGTTAATATCAAATCGGTGAACTGTTGGCTGCCAGGGGTTTTCGGCGACTTGCGCTAAAAGTCGTTCTTCCAGTTAGGTGGCAGGCCTCGACGAGGGCCTGGTATCTTTGGCCGCCTGGTCTTCAGTGGCAACCCCGCCGCTTCTCGAAGAAGTTCATGTCGCTCACGGATGCTATTTAGGCCAACAATTCTCATGGTTTACTCCTGTATTTTGCGAAGGTTTAAAGTGGGTAGGTGGCTTTCCTAAAGCTGCTCAGCCGGTATGGTCAGCGAGCTGATTGTTTTCCGGAATCCCGGTACCCGTTCGCGTTTTTTTGTAAATCAGCCAAAAACTGGGGCTCGCAACACAATCAACGCCCTTTTATCTCAAAGGGGTCTCCTCCGAGGCTCGGAAGACGCCGGTTTAATTTAAAGTGGTTGTCTGCGAGGCTCGGAAGGCGCCGGTTAAATTTAAAGTGGTTGTCTGCGAGGCTCGGAAGACGCCGGTTAAATTTAAAGTGGTTGTCTGCGAGGCTCGGAAGGCACCGGTTAAATTTAGAGTGGTTGTCTCCGAGGCTCGGAAGACGTCGGTTAAATTTAAAGTGGTTGTCTGCGAGGCTCGGAAGACGCCAGTTTAATTTAAAGTGGTTGTCTGCGAGGCTCGGAAAGGGCCCAATTAGTTAAAATGGGTAGGCACCCAGGCGCATAAACGGTCTTCAATTCGTGCCACACCTGTGGCGCACATTGCGAATCGGTGTCGAGATCCAAGTTGGTGTGTCGGATGGCCACATTTGCGACTCAGTCTCACCAGCGGGCTTTCCTCGCCTCAGGAGAAGAAAAAAATAAAAGAAACCGCGTCTTTGGTGTTTTGAAAATGGCCTGAATTATTTTGCCCCCTATATACCATAAACGTTTTTTCGGAAATATTTTAAATATTCTTTTTGCATAAAAAAAGTTTTTCAGGCCCTTTTCGACCGAATTGTTATTCGGACTCTTCTGGAACCCTCATGGTTTAAAGGGTTTGTGATTTGCTGAAATTGCATGTCCGAGCGAAAAATTTTTTTTCGTGTGAAAATATTTTTAAAAAAAATATAAAAAAACGTTTATGGTATATAGGGACCTTTTTTTAAAGGGCCTTTTCCCGAAGGGCGGAAGTTAGGTGCCAGGCCTCGACGAGGGCTTGGTATCACTGGGTTCCGATTAATGTCAGTTGTCAGGCCAGGGTGTTCGGACCGGAATACCCACGTCCTTCCATTCTGGAATTGCCACGTTCCTTGGCTGACGCTTCGCGCCGCCCTGACGGGACAGCGGTGGGACCGACCAGCTCCGTACGATGAGTTGGGTTCCTTGAGATTTTGTTTTCCCAGTTTGTGCTGCGACCATAAGTAAGGCGAGGGAGGCATGAATCGTCTTCGCACCAATGCTCTCTGTGTTCACGCCCGATGCTGGCGCGGAGCTTCTGCGCCGTGCCAGTGACGCCGAAAGATCTGGGCCGTAACCTTTGACTGTCTGGCCGCTTTCTCCAGGTTACGAACAGGGACGAAATGGGATGTGAATATATGGGTTCTTCACGTTGGCGTACAGTTGGTCCCCCCGTCAGGGCTGCTTAACCCAGCTACCACCTGAAATTTGAAGCTTACCGCTTGTTCATCCTTGCAAATTGGCCCCAAAATATGTTCTCCTTGAATGACCGAGAAATAGAGGCATGTGAGATTCAAGCATTCTTACACGGACCAAAAAGGGTATGATCTTTGTAACACATTTTTTGTGAAAAGGAGCGTAAGCTATGGGCATGGAGAGCCCCTCTGATATCTTTGGAAGCAACGTATTTGATCTTCGGACCATGAAGAAACGGCTTCCCAAGGCAACCTTCAAGGCACTGAACCAGGCAATCGAGAATGGGTCCAAACTTGGGCCGTCCGATGCAGACATCGTGGCACACTTGATGATGGAATGGGCCATTTCAAAGAACGCCACCCACTACACCCACTGGTTCCAGCCCATGACCGGCCTCACGGCCGAGAAACACGACGCCTTTTTTAACTTCGATCCTCAACTCGGGGCGATCGAAGGGTTTACCGGTGTTGATCTGGTTCAGGGTGAGCCAGATGCTTCCAGCTTCCCATCGGGTGGCATGAGAAGCACATTCGAAGCGCGGGGTTATACGGCCTGGGACGCCTCAAGCCCTGTTTTTGTGATGATCAACGGCAACGTGACGTTCTTGTGTATTCCGACCGTATTCTTCACCTATACGGGCCATGCCATGGACAAAAAAACGCCATTGTTGCGTTCCATCAAGACGCTCGATCAGGCCGCTTCGGAGAGCCTGAAACTGCTTGACGGAAGAGATGTCAAGGTGGATGCGACCGTGGGTTGTGAACAGGAGTACTTCCTGGTAGACAAGAAGTACTACGAGCGTAGGCCCGATCTGATCATGGCAGAACGTACTCTTCTGGGCTGCGCACCTGCCAAGGGTCAACAGATGGACGATCACTATTTCGGTAGTATCAAGGATCGCGTGCTTTCTTTCATGCAGGCGGCCGAAGAACGTCTGTACCGGTTGGGTGTTCCATCAAAGACCCGTCACAACGAGGTGGCGCCCCACCAATTCGAGACGGCGCCAATTTTCGAGTCGGCAAACCTGGCCGCAGACCACAACCAGTTGACCATGGAGGTCATCCGCAAGGTAGCGGCCGAGCATGGGCTTGCCGCCTTACTCCACGAGAAACCTTTTGCCGGGATCAACGGTTCGGGTAAGCACATCAACTGGAGTATGCAGGCCAGCGATGGCACCAACCTTTTGGAGCCTGGAAAGGAACCGCATCGCAACATGGTGTTCCTCTTCTTTCTGGTGGCCGTTGTGAGGGCCATCCACAAACGGGGTGGCGTGCTGCGCTCCTCAATCGCCTGCGCGGGTAATGACCATCGCTTGGGTGCCAACGAGGCACCGCCGGCAATTATGTCCATGTTCCTGGGTAGACAGTTAACCCATATCTTGGACGAGATTGAGGCTGCTGGCAGCCTTTCCGAGTCCGTAGTAGAGGCCATTGACCTGGGTCTGGCCCAGTTGCAAGACATTCGGGTAGACCATACCGATCGCAACAGGACCTCGCCCTTTGCTTTTACCGGTAACAAATTCGAGTTCCGGGCCGTGGGTTCCAGTCAGTCCGTATCATTCCCGATCACAGTGTTGAATGCGGCCGTGACAGAGAGTTTGCGCGAGATGAATGCGGAACTTTCGAAACTGAAGGACCTTGATGAAAAGTCGCTCCTGAAGATGTTGCGACCCTTCATCATGGAGTCCAAGGCCATTCGTTTCGAGGGCAATAACTATTCCCAGGAATGGGCGGATGAAGCGAAGAGAAGAGGGCTTCCCAATCTGAAAACCACTCCGGAAGCGCTCATGCTCTGGCAAGACCCGGAGGTGCGTGCCTTTGTGACGGGCGTTGGTTTCCTCAACGAGGAAGAAATGGACGCGCGCTTCAGTGTCAGGCTGGAGCAATACTGTCACAACATGGGGATCGAGGCCAGTTTGTTGCTGCGTTTGGTGAGCGGATATGTACTGCCGCCCAGCTTGCGTCGGCAAACCGAGGTGGCGCAAGCAATCGCTGCGACGAAAACGATTTGCGGTGACAACCCGGCCATGGCTGCTGCAATCAAGGAGCAGGAAGGGTTCCTGGAGAACCTGACCACCAATATCGGAAACCTGATGGCGGCCCGTAACCTTTTGCAGGAAACAATGGACGAGGTGGAAGCTGTCGAGGGCGAGGCCGAGCAGGCCAGTGGCTATGCCACGAGGGTCAAACCCATTATGGACCAGATTCGTGTTTATAGCGATGCCCTCGAGATGCTGGGGGAAGCATCTTCCTGGGAGCTGCCCAGCTACCACGAACTGCTGTTCTTGATGTAATGGTATGTTTCGGGGCTGGGAGATGGCTTCTTGGAAGTCGCTCCCAGCCAGGTGGGATGTCTGGTGAAGGGCAACTCGTGTCCTTCCCAGTTCCTGCTTGCATCTCTTAACTTGGTTAGTAAAGCACCCGTGTGCGAATGGTGCCATCGATATCGCGAATGACGTTCAGCAACCGTTCACTCATATTCCTGGCGATGTCGAGAACTACGTATCCGATTTCGGAGTCGGTGGCCAGGTTCTGACCCAGAACGTTGATATCTTCCTCGGCCAGGACCATGTTGATCTGACGCAGAACACCGGGGATGTTGCGGTGAATGTGTAAGACACGGTGGGTCTCCTCATGATAGGGCATGTTCACATTGGGGAAGTTCACGGCGCCAACGGTGCACCCCCTATCCAGGAAACCGGCCAGTTTACCAGCTACCTCGTGACCGATATTTACCTGAGCTTCGAGCGTGGAGCCCCCGATGTGAGGGGTAAGAATTACTTGATCCATGCCAATTAGCGGGCTTTCAAAAGACTGGCCCGTGGACTTGGGCTCGCTGGGGAAGACATCAACTGCGGCTCCGGCTAGAGCGCCTGAGCTTAGACTATCGGCCAGCGCATCAATGTCGACGACACTGCCGCGACTTGCATTGATTAAATAGGAGCCTTTCTTCATGTGCTCGATGCGTTCGCGGTTCATGAGCAAGTTGGTCGAGGGATCTTGGGGTACGTGTAGGGTGACCAAGTCGGCTTGTTCCAAAAGCGCTTCCAGGTCTCTTACGGGGCGGGCATTGCCAAGAGGCAACTTGCTCTGCACATCGAAGTAGATGACCCTCATACCCATGGCCTCGGCAAGGATCGAAACCTGGGAACCGATGTGACCGTAACCCACAATGCCCATGGTCTTACCGCGGACCTCGTTGCTGCCCACGGCAGATTTATGCCACTCCTGGCGATGGGCGGCGACACTTTTTGTGAAAATTCCACGCATCAGCATAATCGTCTGCCCGATCACCAATTCGGCCACGGAGCGGGTGTTGGAATGAGGTGCGTTAAAGGTCGGTACGCCGCATTGTGCGGCAGCGGGCAGATCGACCTGATTGGTGCCGATGCAGAAACACCCCACGGCCATCAGCTTGGAAGCGGCCTGCAAGACCTCTGCGGTCAGCTGGGTACGGGAGCGGATTCCGATCAGATGCGCCCGTGAGATCTTGTCCAGTAGCTCATCGCCAACAAGTGCTGTTTTGATCAGCTCAACTTTATTGAAGTCGTGTTCCTTGAAAACATCGACGGCATTGGAGTGAATTCCCTCGAGCAGCAGGATATTGATCTCGTCTTTTTCCACACTTATTTTGTGACTCATAACAATTTCTCCAAGATCCGTTTCAATTCTGGGACATGGGTTGCCTCGGGTACAGCCTGTGCTACCACTTCCTCGCGACGCACATTCCCGGTAAAAGCGATAAAGTGATCAACAAGGCCGTGGCTGGCGAGATGGTAATCCGTCATGCCATCACCAACGGCCACGCGAGGGGAAGTCCAGTCGTCGATCAAGGGTTTTAGACCAACCAACTTGGAAACACTAAAGCCATCATTGGGATCGATACCCCGTAAGGAGCCGTCGGGAAACCAGTCCAGGCGGACCGCGTGGACGTGCTTTGGACCAATTCCCAGCGATTGTGCCAACGGTAAAATACCTTCCCGCAGTCCACCGCTAACGATTTTGACCGCCACATCACGGGCCAGTAAATCGGAGACGAGGGATGCCATACCATCGGTCAACCAGGTTTGGCCACTCTCAGCGAAGGCAGCTACGTCCTTTCGGGAGGGTGCTGCCAGGGCCAAACGACGAGCCAGGGATTCTCTGAAATCGATCTGGCCTGCCATGCCCAAATTCGTGATTTCACGAACCTGTGTCTCCAGGCCCTCATTCTCTACAAACTTGGGCTTCAGAATCTCTTCGAGGCTTTCGCAACGGACCAGGGTTGAATCGAAATCAAAAATCACCGTGCTCATAAGAGACGTTCCTTTTGTTCTGATAAAATGAAATGCATGAAGCTAGAGCAAGGGAAACCGAAAGGACCAGTCCTCAGGATTTCGAATTCTACATCAAGGAGTCCGAATCAGCGCCCAGGTGGAATGGTACATCAATGCAAGAAAAAAGCAACCCGATTCCGCTAAAATGCGTGCTTTGGAAATTACTTTTTGATGGATTGATTTCACCACATTCTTTGCTGAGTAAGCCCGTTTCTCGATCGAAAAAATACCATTTGCAAGGAAAAACTCTCTCTAATGTAGATTGCAAGAAATCCGATGTCTTTGGTACGGGCGCTGACCAGGTGTTAATCGTCCTCGCTAGATAAAAGGAGTGTAACGATTATGCCGTGTCACCCGCCTCCAGCCCCGAGACTGTCCGAGCTTTTACCCTCCGAACCCTTGTTGTTGATGGGCTCGGGCCCTGTACCCATTCCCCAGGCCGTATCGCGTGCGAACGGATTGGTTGTCAACCACTTGGGGCCAACGATGGATGCGGTGATCGCCTCAGTGAAAACCATGTCGCGTTATGCCTTTCAAACCAAAGCTGATAAAATTTTTGGGGTTTCGGGTCCCAGCTCTGCGGCCATGGAAATGGCAATTACCAACCTGTTGTGGCCGGGTCGCAAGGTACTGGTCCTTAAAATAGGTACATTTAGTGGAAGGTTTGCGGAAATGGCGACTGCGGTAGGCGGGGATGTCACTCTGCTTGAACCTCCCGAAATGGCCATGCCGATCACCTTGGAGATGCTTGACGATGCCCTCGCCAAAGACAAATTTGATGTGGTGACCATGGTTCAAGGGGAAACCTCCTGCGGAATTGTAAATACGGAACTGCCAGAAAAAGTGAGAATGGTGAAAGCGCACGGTGCTCTTGTCGTGGTGGATGCGGTATGCACGTTGACCACTATGCCCATGTTTATGGATGATTGGTCTATTGATGTACTATTAACTGGCGGGCAAAAAGGGCTTTCCTCTATACCGGGCGTCTCTTTGATTGCCTTTTCCGATGACGCATGGCAAACGCTTAAAGGTCACCCTCATCCAACCCATTGGTGCTACGATGCGCTACGGGCACAGCGTTTCTGGGGTGATCGCCAATACCATTACACGGCGCCGGTTCCAGGTATCATGGCCATTCATGAGGCTTTACGCCTCATTTGTGAAGAAACACTGCCCAAGCGCTTCGAACGTCACCTTATCAGCTCAACGGCTCTGCAAGCGGGGCTAGAAGCCATGGGTTTGGAACTCTTGATCCCCAAACAGTATCGGCTCAATGCGGTCGTCGCCATCAAGCTGCCTGATGGGGTTGACAGCGCACGTATGCGTAAGTATATGTCAGAAACCTTCCATGTGGAAATTGCCGGAGCTTTTGGGCTTAACATCGTGCGTATTGGGCAAATGGGTGAACAATGTCGTTCACAAAACCTGTTCAAAACGCTCTACGCCTTGGGCATGAGTTTCAGGCATGAAGGCCATCCCCTCAAGATCAGCCATGGGATGGCTGCTTTGGAAGAGAAACTTGTTCCTGATGCCGATCATTTCGTCGACTAAAACTCTTGCCAAGGTCGTTCTGGTTTCCAATATTGGAGTACTAAAGAAAAGGTGACTCATGCTCTCATCCGATATCAGCGCTTTTCAGACGCTCAAGATGTCCGTGGGACCCAGTTCCTCCCACACGCATGGGCCAATCCTCATTGGGAACCTGTTTCGTCGCTACCTGAACGAACACGCAAAGTTACCAGAGTTCGAAAAGCTCAGGATCACCCTGTTTTGGTCCCTGGCCCGAACGGGCCGAGGCCACGCCACCGATAATGCCATAATTGCCGGTCTCATGGGCTTTGACCCGGTCTCCGATGATTTGGAAAAAATCAACGGCGCTTTGGCCAGGGTCACCCAAGAGGGGTATCTGGACCTAGGCGTTTGCTGCCTGTCCTTCGAACCCAAGAAACATATCATTTGGAAACCCAACCAACGCTTACCAGATCACGAGAATGGACTAACCTTGACTCTGCTCGACAAAAAAAGTAGACGAGTCTTGACCCGCAACTATTATTCGGTCGGCGGCGGCATGATCCGGGAGCAGGATGAGGTAGATGACGGTATTGCAGGTGAAGAGCCCTACCCCTATCAATTCGCGAAAAAATGGATGAAATATGCCCACGCGGAGGGTGTTCCGCTCTCTGAAATTGTGAAACGCAATACGGCAGCCCTCGAACATCTGCCGCCTGATCAGCTAAAGGAGCGCATGCTGAAAATTTGGCAGACCATGAAAAAATGCGTAGAGCGTGGTTTGGAGCCAGAGGATAAGGTTCTCCCAGGGGTGTTGCGTGTAAGACGTCGCGCCCCTTGTCTCTTCCAGGATGCACGCAGGCCCAAACGCTCCGGTATATTCGGCAACAACGATATCTGTCGTCATGCCACAGCTTTTGCCTATGCGGTTTCCGAGGAGAACGCTGCTGCCGGTCGGGTTGTTACGGCTCCTACCAATGGTGGTTCTGGAGTGTTACCAGGTGTTCTCTATGCCTGCCAATACCTGGACCACTTCAGTGATGACGAAATTGTCGAGGTGCTCTTCACAGCGGCAGGTATCGGGGGTCTGATCCAAGCCAATGCATCTATCTCCGGTTCGGAGGTCGGCTGTCAGGGTGAGGTTGGCGCGGCCTGTTCCATGGCTGCCGCTGCGGTTTGTCAATTGTTTGACGGTTCTGTCTCCGATGTGGAATACGCTGCCGAAATAGCCATGGAGCACTCACTTGGATTGGAGTGTACACCCATGAAGGGTTTTGTGCAGATCCCTTGCATCGAGCGCAATGGAATTTATGCGCAGAAAGCGCTTGGGGCGGCGCAACACGCCATCACCCTTGGCCACCATCGCATCAGCCTGGATCTGGTCATCAACAGAATGTACGAGAATGGCAAACATATGGATCCGGACTTCAAAGAAACCAGCCGAAAGGGCTTTGGACCGATTGAACCTGATCTGAAGTGCAGCTTTCCGGTGTAAAAAGAGTCCAACGGTACACAAAGTCCTTAAAAAGTGCTGGTAGCCCAGTGTTTTAATGGTCGCAAAATGTCATTAATGCACCTTCTTCTGGCGAACACGAATTCGCATTTGAGTAGTCTATTTTTACTGAAGTTGCAAAAAATGCCTTGGTGCACTTTCTGATTCGACCGCAAATTCCATCTATGTTCTGATTTTAGTCCTGGCTTGGTCCAGAGAGTATCTAAAAAATAAAAAAAACGGTGATCGTCGTCAAGAATAACCCCAAGAATCCGATAGGTTCTCTTGATCTGACTTCCGATTTTTCTTGCGAAAACTCCCGGAATCGGGAAAAGTTGAGAGGGGCATCACTACTTGAGAAATCACTTTTTTGAACGTTTCCCAATCCAAGTTGATTGGATATTTCTCACCTGATATGCACTGAAATGGTAAGGCAACGTCTGCATGGACGGGCGATTGGAGGCAATATGTCGGAGCGAAAAAAAACTGTACCAGCAGTGAGCAACACCGATAATTCTGAATCGAGAGATGAATCATCAGAGAATAACGGAGCCTGCTACTTGCCGCTTAACTACGGGCAACGTGCGCTTCTATTTTTGTACGATATGAACCCAAGCGGCTATGCCTACAACATGAGCTATGCCTGGCATGTCCGTTCGAGTTTCGACGTACCTCTTTTTCTTTCTATTTTGAAAAAACTGGCGGCACGACATGAAACCTGGCGATCCACTTTTGTTCAGCACAAAGGTCAACCCATGCAGAAGGTGCACTCGCACATGCCGGTTTTCTTCGACGAAATTGACGTTCCAGAGAATAGCTGGGATGAAATGCGCTCACTCCTGGTAAAGGAAGTCTATCGTCCCTTTGACTTGAAAAAGGAACCGCCAATTCGCTGGCGTCTCTTCAGGCGAGGAGGTAACGATCCAATCTTGTTCATGGGGCTTCACCATATGGGGACCGATGTCTGGTCGGTGATGACTGTGCTCAATGAAATTCGAAAACTGTATTCCGCCGCACAAGAGAACCAAGATGTTCAATTACCTGTATTGGAGCTTGGTAATGAGGATTTTGTCAAATGGCAAGAAAAAATGTTGGAAGGGTCCGAAGGAAACAGGCTGCTTGCTTTTTGGAAGGACCAGTTAGCGGGGGATTTGCCAGTACTCAATCTTCACACTGACAGGCCACGCCCACCCTTACCGTCTTTCCGTGGCGAATCCTTTCCCTTCGCGCTTTCTCGCCCTATGATGGATAAGCTTCAGAGTGTGGCAAAAAGTGGTGGATCGTCTCCTTTTATGTTTTGCCTGACAGCCTATCAGGTGTTTCTGCATCGCTACACAGGACAAGACGATATTATTGTCGGGGTACCCACCGCAGGTCGCGATCAGGAATTTGGTGGTATATTCCACTATTATGTCTCACCCGTAGTGATGCGCGCGAAGATTGACAGCGGCTCAAGTTTTTCTGAATTATTGGAAGTCAATGCAAAGAATATTTCCCAAGTGCTCAAGCACCAAGCCTACCCATTCCCCCTGCTGGCCCAGAAGGTGCAGCATGGAATGGACGCAGCCAGACCGCCGATTTTCCAATCTTCCTTTGTTTGGGAAAATTCAAACAGATTCGAGAATCGAAAGGACCCGATCGTTTCACTTGATGAAGCGGGCAACGAAATCTGGCAATTAGATGGACTCAAGTGGGAGAGAATCCTGCTTCGCCTTCAGTTGGATAACTTCGACATGTTTCTGAAGATGGTCAAGGTCGGAGATGATTTTTACGGTATTGTCGAATATAATCCCGATCTTTACAATGTGGCCACCGTGGAAAGAATGGCTGAGAACTTTAAGGTTCTCCTTTCAGCAATAGTTACCAACCCAAGTGGGAAAATAGGCGAATTCCCTCTGCTGTCAGAGGCAGAAAAGACTCGTGTATTGGTAGAATGGAATAACACTTCCGATCCTTATCAACAACAGTGCCCATATGAAATGTTCGAGCAGCGGGCGGGTGAAAAGCCTGAAACAACTGCCCTGATCTTCGAAAATGAGGAGATCAATTACGGCGACCTGAATAAAAGCGTCAACCAGTTGGCCCATCACTTACGTGAGTTAGGTATAGGCCCCGATAAACTGGTCGGCATTAGCCTGGAGCGCCAACCAAAAATGGTCGTAAGTCAATTGGGAATTCAAAAAGCCGGTGGCGCTTATGTGCCGCTGGATCCCAATTACCCAGAAGAACGGATCGAATACATCTTGGAGGAGGCCAAGGTCTCGGTC
>Ga0316189_10005254_pt1 | contig 12414 bp, 14 predicted proteins | sample LowCovwburrow_MG_FD_204930 | JGI IMG/M metagenome (GOLD analysis project Ga0316189, IMG submission 204930) | Coastal sediment microbial communities from Maine, United States - Lowes Cove worm burrow | ecosystem: Environmental > Aquatic > Marine > Coastal > Sediment | place: USA: Maine... | reverse complement strand
CGAATAACTCTAAAGAAACTGTAGTTGCTAATTCTAATTTTAAATATATGTATTGGACTATGGCTCAACAATTAGCACATCATACTGTAAATGGCTGTAACGTAAGAACAGGTGATATGATGGGTTCTGGTACTATTTCGGGTCCTACAAAAGACAGCTATGGTTCTATGTTAGAATTAAGTTGGCGAGGATCAAATCCTATAAAATTAAATGATGGTTCTGAACGTAAATTCATCAATGATAATGACACTGTAATTATGAGAGCCTTCTCTCAAAATAATGATGTACGTATCGGATTTGGTGAATGTGTTGGTAAAATACTTCCGTCTAAATAAATCATATGCAATTAAATTTGTACCTAAATTTATTAGAGGCTTTGAATTCTGATAGAATTAGGTTATTTTCGTTTGGATAGTTACCAAACCAAATCTCTAATCATGAAAAAGTTAATTATACTTTTATTAGCTTCAGTAGTACTGTTTGCATGTGGAGGAACTCAAAAAGCAACTAATTTAATTTCAACTGGAAATTATGCAAATGCTTTTGATGTTTCAATTCAAAAATTAACGAAAGATAAAAGTAGTAAATCAAGCCAAAAGCATATTCCCATCTTAAAAGAAGCATTTAAAAAAGCTGCCGAATCAGATTTAAGAGATATAGCTAACCTAAAAAATACGAATACGCCGGAAGCGTTAAAGAAAATTTATGGAAAGTATCTTAATTTAGATTTACGTCAAGATGAAGTAAGAGTTTTGCAACCACTCTATGTTGAAGGTAGTGAAGTTAATTTTACATATGATGACTATACCAATGATATAAGAATTGCAAAGGAAAAGTACTCAGCTTCATTGTACAATTTGGCTATGAAAGAATTGAAAGGCAATAAATTGGCCGCGCGTAAAGCTTATAAACATTTAGAGGAGTTGATATATACAAATCCTACTTATAAAAATAATTTAACTCAATTATCACAAAATGCTAAAAATAAAGGTAGTAGCTTTGTTTTTGTTTCTTTAAAAAATAATTTAAAATCAATTTCGAAAGATAGTATTTCTGACTTTACCAGAATTAATTCTGGAAATTTTGAAAACCCATGGGTTCAATACCATCACAAAAAAGAGAATAAAATAAAGTATGATTATCAAGTTAATATTGAATTCAACAAATTGACATTTGTACCCGAAAAAACGAACCAGGAAACCGTAGCTCAAGAAGCAAAGGTTCAAGATGGTTGGCAATATCAATTAGATGCAAGTGGTAATGTAATGAAAGATGATAAGGGAAATGATATCAAAATTGCGAAGTATAAAGTTGTCAAAGCAGAAATTTCCTTATTCCAGCAGAATAAAGCTTCTAAACTTGATGGTAATGTTATCATCAAAAACTTAAAAACAAATAAACAGGTTTTAAATAATATAATGTTTGGCGAAGCAAAATTTCAACATGTTTACGGAAAGTATAGAGGTGATCAAAGGGCTATTGAACAAAAGTATTACGATGTCTTAAAAGCAAAGGAGCTTGCCTATCCACAAGATCATGAGTTTGTAAAATATTCTGTAAGTAATTTTAAACAAAAAGTTACAGCTCTACTAGCACAGCAGCAATTTTAAGATTCTATTCAATTTTGTGATTGATTTGCAATATACTGGATAACAATTCGTTATTTATTCAAATTTCAATTCACTTACAAAACCTAATATGAGAAATCTAATCTTAATTTGTATTACCGCCCTTATAGTTTCATGCAGCACGGCTAAGAGAACTCAAGAAGCCTTAAATACGGGTAATTATGCAAGCGCCATAAATTTATCAATAACAAAACTTTCTGATAATAAAACAAAAAAAGGAAACCAAAAGTATATTCCTACTTTGGAAGATGCTTTCAAAAAAAATACTAAAAGAGAGTTAAAAGAAATTGAATTTTTAAAAAAAGAGGCTAATAAGGCCAATTTAGAAAAAATCTATAATGGCTATTTAAGATTGCATTCTATCCAAGAAAGAATTAAACCTTTACTTCCGTTACAGGTTTTTGATGAAAGTAGGAAAGCAAATTTCTCATTTAATAATTACGATAATGCTATATTAACTTCTAAAAATGAACTTTCGTCGTATTTATATGACAATGCTTCAAACTTAGTTAAGAATGCACAAAATAAATTTGACTATAGAAAAGCCTATGATGATTTTGCATATTTAAATAATTTAAGTCCTAACTATAAAGATACTCGAGAAAAAATTGAAGATGCTTTCCAAAGAGGAATAGATTATGTAAGTGTTAGGCTTTATAACAATACCCAAAGAGTAATTCCAACAGATTTAGAAGAAGATTTACTGAATTTTAATGCTTATGACTTAAATGATCTTTGGACAACTTATCATACAAACCCTCAAGAAAGTATTAAATATAGTTATGAAATGTTGTTAGAATTCACAAATATTAATATTAGTCCTGAACATATCAATGAAAAGGAAATTATCAAAGAGAAAAGAATAAAAGATGGTTGGGAATATGTTTTAGACACCAACGGCAACGTGGCTAAGGATAGTTTAGGTAATGATCTAAAAGCAGATAAATTTATAACTGTTAGAAGTAAATTTTATCGTTTAACTCAACATAAAGATGTTCAAATAGCTGGTAAAGTGAGTTATTATGACCTTAATACAAAACAGCAAATTAATTCATATCCCTTGGCCTCTGGCTTTGTATTTGAACATATTTATGGAAATTACAGAGGTGATAAACGAGCATTAGATAATGATTTATTGAAATTAGCTAATCAGCGAGCGGTACCATTTCCTACAAATGAACAGATGATTTTTGATTCAGGTGAAGACCTCAAAAACAAAATAAAGCGTATAATATCAGGTTATAAGTTCAATTAAACGAACTTTAAACCTGTTAAAAATTTTCTAAACCAATATTCATAATATCATAATGTGCATCATGCGCAACAACCACTCCATTCTTTATTACTAGCAACTGGGGAGATTGGTGCCTTACATTAAATCTAGTTGAAATATTATTTGAGATCTCTCTATAAGTGAGTAGGTCTAAATAATGAAAATCAATTGTAATATTACTTTGTTTTTCAAATTTTTTTAAAACACTACTACTTATACCACAACGTGTGCTATGCTTAAAAATGGCTTGTGTTTTAGTACGTGACTTCTCTACAATATCATTAAACTGCTCAATTGTGGTTAAGGCATTCCAATCAAAACATGGCTGTTTTTTGGTTTCATTTGTATTATTCCCAAAAAGATTATTTAAAATTCCCATAGATACATTTCAATAAAAGCATTAAAAAAGACATTTTGTCTACAAAATTGTTATTTATCAGTCATTTTGACGTTTAATTTCTCTTTTCTTACGTTGGAACAACTATTGTTGGTTACTAAGTAAAAAAGAAACTATGAATTTCAACAATTATACGATAAAATCGCAAGAAGCCATGCAACAAGCACAACAAATTGCACAAGGCTTTACCCATCAGCAAATTGAAAATGCGCATATACTTAAAGGTATTTTCGAAGTTGATGAAAACGTAACTCCTTTTTTACTAAATAAATTAGGTGTGAATGTTGATATATTTAGACAAACGCTAGATAATATCATTCAAAGTTTTCCAAAAGTAACAGGTGCAGAAATTATGTTGTCACGTTCGGCAAGCACAACATTAAATGATGCCTCGAACATTGCTAAAAAAATGAAAGATGAATATGTTTCTATAGAGCATTTATTATTAGCAATATTAAAATCAAAAGATGACACTGCACAATTATTAAAGGATAATGGTGTAAATGAAAAAGATTTAAAAGCAGCAATTGAAGAGCTCCGCAAAGGAAGTAAAGTTACTTCACAAGGAGCTGAAGATACTTACAACTCTTTAGATAAATACGCTAAAAATTTAAATCAATTAGCGAATGATGGAAAATTAGATCCAGTAATTGGTCGCGATGAAGAAATTCGCAGAATTCTACAAATACTATCTCGGCGTACCAAGAATAATCCAATTTTAATTGGAGAGCCCGGTGTTGGTAAGACCGCTATAGCAGAAGGATTGGCGCACAGAATAGTAAAGGGAGATATCCCCGAAAATTTACAAGACAAAGTAATTTATTCATTGGATATGGGCGCTTTGATTGCAGGGGCCAAATATAAAGGTGAGTTTGAAGAGCGTTTAAAATCAGTAATCAAAGAAGTAATATCGGCCGACGGACAAATTGTTTTATTTATTGATGAAATACACACGCTTGTTGGTGCAGGTGGTGGTCAAGGAGCAATGGATGCTGCAAACATCTTAAAGCCAGCCTTAGCAAGAGGTGAATTAAGAGCAATTGGTGCCACAACCCTAGATGAGTATCAAAAATATTTTGAAAAGGATAAGGCATTAGAACGTCGATTTCAAAAAGTAATAGTAAATGAACCTGATACAGAAAGTGCAATTTCTATTTTGAGAGGTATTAAAGATAAATATGAAACACATCATAAGGTTCAGATAAAAGACGAAGCAATCATTGCCGCTGTTGAACTATCTCAGCGTTATATTACTGATAGATTTTTGCCGGATAAAGCTATTGATTTAATGGATGAGGCTGCTTCTAAACTACGTATGGAGATCAATTCAAAACCAGAGGAGCTAGATGTCTTAGATCGTAAAATCATGCAACTAGAAATTGAAATTGAAGCCATTAAACGTGAAAAAGATGAGAAAAAATTATCAATATTAAAAGAGGAGATTGCTAATCTTAAGGAAGAACGTGAAGGCATAAATGCCAAATGGAAAAGTGAAAAAGAGGTTGTGGATCAAATACAAGCAGCTAAAAAAGCTATTGAAGATTATAAAATTGAAGCAGACAAAGCTGAGAGAGATGGTGATTATGGTAAAGTTGCCGAAATACGATATGGTAAAATAAAAGTTGAAGAAGAAAAGTTAGCTGAAGCCCAAAAAGAATTGGGTAAAAATCAAGAAACGGCATTGATCAAAGAAGAAGTAACCAGTGAAGATATAGCAGAAGTTGTAGCCAAATGGACAGGTATTCCTGTACAGAAAATGTTGCAAAGTGATCGCGAGAAATTGTTGCGATTGGAAGATGAGTTGCATAAGCGGGTAATTGGTCAAAATGAGGCGATAGTAGCTGTTTCTGATGCAGTACGTCGATCAAGAGCGGGTTTACAAGATGATAAAAAACCAATAGGCACCTTTCTATTCTTAGGAACTACAGGTGTTGGTAAAACCGAATTAGCTAAAGCCTTAGCTGAGTATCTTTTCGATGATGAAAGTGCTATGACCAGAATTGATATGAGTGAATATCAGGAACGACATGCTGTTAGTAGATTAGTGGGTGCGCCTCCTGGATATATTGGCTATGAAGAAGGAGGTCAATTAACTGAAGCAGTTCGCAGAAAGCCCTACTCTGTTGTTTTATTAGATGAAATTGAAAAAGCGCATCCTGATACTTTTAATATTTTATTACAAGTATTAGATGAAGGTAGGTTGACTGATAATAAAGGGCGTGTTGCTGATTTTAAAAATACCATTATTATAATGACCTCAAATATAGGTGCTCATATTATTCAAGAGAATTTTGAGAATCTGGATATAACAAAACTTGAACAAATAACAGAAAAATCAAAGGTAGATGTACTTGGTTTGTTAAAACAAACCGTACGTCCTGAGTTCTTAAACAGGATTGATGAAGTTATTATGTTTACGCCTCTAAATAAAAAAGAAGTAGCACAAATTGTTGAACTACAATTACATATGCTGGTAAAAATGCTTTCTGAAAAAGGAATTATAATGACCTGGACAGATGATGCTTTGGAAAGCTTAGCGAAACAAGGGTTTGACCCGCAATTTGGTGCAAGACCCATTAAACGTGTAATTCAGCGCAAAGTATTGAATGAATTGTCTAAAGAAATCCTTTCAGGAAAAATAACGGATAATAGTAAAATTCTAATAGATGCTTTTGATGATCAGATAGTATTTAGAAATAAGTAAATATACATCGTTCAAGTGATCCGATTTTTAAGGATTGTATCGAGAACTTCTTTCTATAAACTCCGTAATCACTTGCGGAGTTTTTTTTTACGTAAACATCTGACAGTCAATTGACAAAATGACATTTAATTCAATTAAAATCTGTAAAAATGACATAAAATTACCATTGGTATTTTATTTGCTATAATCAAGTAAAAGTTTAATTTTAAAAAAATAAAGTTATGTTAGTAAAACACAAACCATTTAGAACATTTCCGTCATTAATGGATAATTTCTTTAATGATTGGCCAGTAACAAATTTTTCTGCTACAAATAGAACTGTTCCTGCTGTGAATATCAATGAAAATGATAATGAATTTATTGTGACTCTAGCGGTACCCGGTATGGAAAAAAAAGATTTTAATATCAATCTAGAGAATGATGTTTTGTCCATTTCATCAGAAAAGACCGTTGAAAAATCAGAAAACGAAGATAATTATACACGTAGAGAGTATAACTATCAATCATTTATCAGAAGTTTTAACGTACCAAAAGATATGGTAGACGGTGATGAAATTGCTGCGAAATATAAAAATGGTGAATTAATAATTAAAGTCCCAAAAAGAGAGGAAGTAAAAACTAAACCTCCAAGATTAATTGAGGTACATTAAAAATTAAGAGGGTTGCTTTCTAGTAACTCTCTTTCTTTTTTTAATATAATTCGCTACAATTGAATAAAAACAAAAAATAAACCCTAAAAACCGCTTTAATAGTGGTTTTTTTACTGCAATTAATTCATATATTTATTATTTGATAAAAGTTAGTATGAAAAAAGTCCTGATTTTATTTTTTACAGCTTCATTTTTAATTTGTTGTGGAGTAACTACCAGTACAAATAACAATTCGAATTCGAGCAGTGATACTATAGCAAAACAAAGGTTCGGACTCAGCGTCATTGATCTCAATGCCACACATAAAGACCTAACCGATTTAAGTCACGGGGTAGTAGTTTTATCGGTTTACTCTGGTTTGCCATCTAATGCAGCCGGTATTCTAAAAGGAGACATTATTGTTACCTTAGATAAAAATAATATACTAAACCTTGATAATTTTAACACCATACTTACTAAATACCAATATGAATATGGCCAAGTTAAAATGGGTGTAGTTAGAAATGGTCAATTGCAAAAGTTTGTTTTATATTTAAATTAAAATATCTTTTATGAAAAAAATTTTCTCAACATTAATTATTAGTTTATTATTCATCAGCTATTCATTAGCTCAGGAAGCTGCAGTAAAAGAGTCTAAAAAATGGAAATTTGGGTTGCATTACAATACACTAAGTCCAAAAGAAAAAGCTTTTAATGGATTAAATAAAGGAGTTGTTATTCATAAAGTATCGAAAGATCACCCGGCTGAAGCAGCTGGTATGCTAGTTGGTGATATTTTAACTCATGTTGGTAATATAGAAATTATTGATCAGCCACATTGTGTTGAAGTGATGAAAAATGTTGATCCTTCTCTTGGAAACTCAACATTAAAAATAATCAGAAACGGAGTAAAAATGAAGGTCATCGTTAAATTTGAATGAAATTAAAACAATTAAAAAAAGCAAAGTATAGATGTATTTAATTGATTTTATATATGGTTTTGATTCAAAATGTAAGAAACTTTTAAAAATTCATTGTTTCAGTGTTTGGTCTATTTATGTACTTTTGGGTAAAATCAATTAACATGAGAAAATATTATTTAATATACTTTGTTGCTTTATTATCATTTTCAGCTTTCAGCCAAGAAAATGAAAGATCTACTTACTATTTAATACGCCATGCAGAAAAAGACAGGAGTGATACTACAAATAAAAATCCAGATTTAACCATCATAGGACAAAAAAGAGCAATGAAATGGAGTCAGATTCTATCTAAATTCGGAATTGATGCAATATATTCTACTAACTATAAAAGAACCCTACAAACTGCTAAACCAACTGCAGACGATAATAATGTAAGGATTAAAATTTATGATCCTTTTAATATTGATATGGAAATATTCTGCAATGAAACTAAAGGAAAAAATGTATTAATTGTAGGTCATAGCAATACTACAGCGGCTTTTGCCAATAAACTTATTGGTAAGGAGGCTTATCCGGAAATTAAAGATGACAATAATGCCAATCTTTATATTGTTACCATTGAGGTTGAAAAGATTTCACATGTTCTTATTAAAATGAAATAACCTTCATAAATATCCAAAAAAAAAATACCAAATTCTAAGTTAGCATTATAACTGTTTGAAATTTGTCGTTTGAGATTTGATTATTATTTTAAAAGTAATATACATCATTATTCTCTTTTAAAATTTATAGTTTTGCACCGATGCAGCCCAAGGTTAACATAAAGAATAAAAAAGCCCGTTTTGAATATGAAATTCTAGACACTTATACTGCTGGTATACAGTTAACAGGGACCGAAATAAAATCGATTCGTGAAAGCAAAGCACGTATTACCGAAAGTTTTTGTGAGTTCAATGAAAAAGGAGAATTGTTTGTCATTAATATGTTCATCGAAGAATATATCAATGGTAATGTTTACAATCATAAACCTAAAAGTGAACGCCGTTTATTACTGAATAAACGAGAGCTTAAAAAATTACAGAAAGAAGTTCAAAATGTTGGCCTTACAATAATTCCTTTAAAACTTTTTTTAACGGATAAGGGTTGGGCAAAATTAGATATTGCATTGTGTAAAGGTAAAAAGTTACATGATAAAAGAAATACCTTGAAAGATAGAGATAGCAAACGTGATTTAGATAGAATAAAAAAGAATTTTAAATGACTTTTGTCTCTTTTTTTCAACTTATTAGATGGAAAAATTTGCTAATGATTGCATCCATACAATTATTATTTAAATATGTTTATTTTCCTGTTTTTATTATTGACAATACACTCGATCAATTTCATTTTTTAATTCTTGTTTTAGCTACTATAAGTATCGCGGCTGCAGGAAATATTATCAATGATATTTATGATGTCGAAGCTGATTTGATCAATAAACCGCAAAAAATGTTGGTCACTAAAGCAATTAGTAAAAAACAAGCATATTATTTTTACTATACCTTCAATTTACTTGGTATACTTTTGGGCTTGTACATATCATATCATGTCAATAGAACTTCATTCGTTGCAACCTTTATTGGTACTGCCCTACTACTCAATGTATATTCTGCTTCACTAAAAAAGAAACCAATTATTGGTAATATGGTGGTTTCCTTATTAATTTCTCTAAGTATTTTAATTGTAGGTTTTTTTGACCTAATACCTGCAATAACAGATCAAAACGGTTTAAATCAATATTTTGCCTTCAGAGGATTAGTAGATTACGCTGTATTTGCATTTATGCTTAATTTTTTAAGAGAGTTAGTTAAAGACGTTGAAGATGTTGAAGGCGATTTATTTTTAAATATGCAAACCTTACCAATTTTAATCGGACGAAAGAAAGCTAAATATACAATCTTTGCAATAGCATTTATTCCTTTAATCATAATCACGTATTATAGCTTTGCAAATTTTTCTAAAGTACCTTTTGTCTTGGTATACATGCTCGTAATTGTTCAATTACCCTTTCTTCATTTTATGCATAAATTACTGTATTCTGAAACTAAAGAACATTATAGGTATTTAAGCCGTTTGCTAAAACTAATCATGTTGTTAGGTATGTTGTCGATAGTAGTCATTTCAATTTCAATTTATTATGCTGAATAAAAAATTTAAAGATCATAACATTATACTGGCATCCGGATCCCCCAGACGTCAACAATTTTTAAAAGATCTAGGTTTAGATTTTATCATTAAGACAAAAGATATTGAAGAAATTTATCCTAAATACTTACATGGAAAAGAAATTACAAGTTATTTAGCTGAATTAAAAGCCAATGCTTTTGAAGATGAGCTAAAAGAGAATGATATCCTGATTACAGCAGATACTATTGTTCGATTTAACGGTAAAGTAATGGGTAAGCCAAAAGATAAACATGATGCCAAGAAAATGCTTACAGAGCTTTCAGGACAGGCACATGAAGTGATTTCTTCTATCTGTATTAAAACTATTAATAAACAAATAATGATAAACGATACTACAGATGTTTATTTTAAAGAATTGACAAATGATGAGATTGATTATTATATTAACAATTTTAAACCTTTTGATAAGGCGGGAGCCTATGGTATACAAGAATGGCTGGGTTTGATAGCAGTAAAAAAAATAAAAGGAAACTATTTTAATGTAATGGGGTTTCCTGTTCATAAGTTCTATAAAGTAATGATGGATTTATAATTTTAAAATGAACACAATTTTTATTTTTGCTTGATCGATATTAAAAGAAATGAAAAAATACACATTTACAGAAAAAAAAGATACTCGCTCTGGTTTTGGAGATGGTTTAACAGAATTAGGTAGAAAGAATTCTAAGGTTGTTGCGCTTTGTGCCGATTTGATAGGCTCCTTAAAAATGGATACTTTTATAAAAGAAAATCCTGAGCGTTTTTTTCAAGTTGGAATTGCAGAGGCAAATATGATTGGTATTGCTGCCGGTTTAACTATTGGAGGTAAAATTCCTTTCACAGGAACTTTTGCAAATTTTTCTACAGGTAGAGTGTATGACCAAATTCGTCAATCCATCGCCTATTCTGGTAAAAATGTGAAAATATGTGCTTCTCATGCCGGTTTAACATTAGGGGAAGATGGTGCTACACATCAAATTTTAGAGGATATTGGTTTGATGAAAATGTTGCCAGGTATGACTGTAATAAATACCTGTGATTATAATCAAACTAAAGCCGCTACAATTGCTATTGCAGACCATCAGGGTCCGGTATACTTGCGTTTTGGAAGACCAAAAGTGCCAGTATTTATGCCGCAAGATCAAGCTTTTGAAATAGGAAAAGCAATAAATTTAACTGAAGGTAAGGATGTAACTATTGTTGCTACCGGTCATTTGGTTTGGGAAGCTCTGCAAGCTTCAGAAAAATTGGAGGCAAAAGGAATATCAGCAGAAGTAATTAATATACACACTATAAAACCTTTAGACAAAGAGGCTATTCTTGAATCTGTTGCAAAGACCGGTTGTATAGTTACTGCAGAAGAACATAATTATTATGGTGGTTTGGGCGAAAGTGTAGCACGTGTTTTAGCACAAAACATGCCTACTCCACAAGAATTTGTTGCTACTAATGATACTTTTGGTGAATCAGGTTCACCTGAACAGTTAATGGAAAAGTATGGTTTAAACGCCGATGCTATAGTAAAGGCTGTGGAAAAAGTGACACAAAGAAAATAATTAACATTTGGTTAAGACTATTGGCATTAATTTTGCGTTAAGTGTTACTTAACAAAAAATATTTATCATGAACTTTTCGAAAAAAAATCACGAAATCAACCATTCAAACCTAAGAATCGTGAGAAAAAAAGTGTTTGGAGCTATCTTGGCTCTAACCTTATTTACAAGCATGTCATTTGCTCAAAAAATTGATTTTGGAGTAAAGGGTGGATTAAACTACAACTTTGGAGGTGACTTATCAGAAATAATTTCTGAAGTTGGTAATAATGCCGAAAATCTTTTAGCAGGTGCCGATGGTAAGGCTGGTTTTCATGTTGGAATTTGGACAAAAGTAAATGTCTTGGGCTTCTATGTTAGACCAGAATTAGTGTACACCCAACTTAACAATTCTTATAATAATACTTCGGAGAATGTAAATACTGATTTTAAAACCACTAAAATCGATATTCCTATTTTAATTGGAGTCAAAATAGCAGGACCTTTGCATATATTTGGTGGTCCGTCATTTCAATACATTACAAAATCCGATTTTAGTCAAAATGATTTTAGTAATATAGAAAAGAATGATTTTTCTGCAGGACTTCAGCTTGGTGCAGGATTAGAATTTGGTAAATTAGGCTTAGATGTTCGCTGGGAGAAAGGTTTTTCAAATGATGTAGATGGTGAGTTTGCCAGTACGAATATAAAGGTAGACAATAGACCTAATCAAATTATTTTCGGTTTATCCTATCGTTTTACTGAAAGAGACTAAATTTTATTACAGAATATATACAAGAGCTTCATTATTTAATGAGGCTCTTTTTTGTTTAAATAATTTAATTTTCAATTATTTTGAAAGTAATCATAATTCTATCGACCAAAAAACTATAATAAAACGATATAATCTCATGAGAAAAATAATTTTCATCTTAACACTAACCTTAATTTTTACAACTGCGTCAAATGCACAAAAAGGAAATACATGGATTAAAAAAAACTATTCAGTTTCTGGTAACTGGTCAGTTGAAACAAATGCTGGTAAAACCTACTTAGTACTACATTCTGATTTTAAGACTTCTAAAGGCCCGGATCTTAAGTTATTTTTAGCTAAGAAAAATAT
>Ga0316189_10005253_pt1 | contig 12415 bp, 11 predicted proteins | sample LowCovwburrow_MG_FD_204930 | JGI IMG/M metagenome (GOLD analysis project Ga0316189, IMG submission 204930) | Coastal sediment microbial communities from Maine, United States - Lowes Cove worm burrow | ecosystem: Environmental > Aquatic > Marine > Coastal > Sediment | place: USA: Maine... | reverse complement strand
GTGCATTTTGTCATCGAATTATTACATTTCGCCTGCGATCCGGAAGTGATGCGCAGGCCTGCAAAGTGACGGCCGGGCAGGGCGCGAAATCGGGTATCCTCGGGCCAGGCAATCCAACGTGACCAGTCCTTTGCGATACCAACTCATTAGTATCCTGTTCGTCTTTTGCTGCAGTGCGGGTATGGCTTTTGCCAATCCGGATTTTGCCATGCTCAATCGTCTTCGGGCGCAGGCAGGCCTGCTGGTTCTCGAAAAAGATGAGACGCTGACCGGTGCGGCAGAGCTGCATGCGGCCTATCTGGATCGGCATCGTGAACCGGGCGAAACCGGGCGAGGACTGTCGGCGCACAGTCAGCAGGAGGGGCGTGAGGGCTTCAGCGGAGAAACGCCGGCGGCCCGGGCGCTGGTCGCCGGCTATCCGCATCGTGAGGTGCTCGAGAATGTAAGCATGGGCTATGCGGATGCGGAATCCGCGATGCAGGGTCTGATGAGTGCGATCTACCATCGTCTGACTTTTCTCGATTTCGAGTCCGATCGCCTGGGGGTTGCTGTGGGAAAGGGGGCGCGTGTGTTTCTGCTGGGGCGTGATGACGTCGCCCGCCTCTGCCTGTCGCCGCCGACTGAGGCCTTGAGCCGGGTACCGGTCGACTGTCTGGGTCAGTCGATGACCCGGGAATACTACGAGGCCCTGTGTGCAGAGTTGCCGGAACAGGCCCTGTTCAGGTCATCGCATCCGGTCAGCTGTCCGAACGGGACCCTGCTGGATGCGGCATTTATGGCTGCGGTGTGCGACCAGCCGCCGCTTGTCGCCCGGTTCCGCGGCCATGGTCGTTATTTTGCTCCCTGTGACAACGGTACGCGGGTCGCTGCGGACTGGTTCAATACGCTCTGCGATGCTCCGCCTGCCGATGCGGCCTACCGGTTCAGCGGTCGTTACTACGAGGTCTGCGAAGGCCCCCAGCGGGTGCACGCGGAGTGGCTCGAGGCCAAGTGTGAGGCCTTGCCTGTCACTGCGCGCTATACGGATTCCGGCCGCTACCGTCGGCCCTGTGCAGCCGACAGCGATATCCGGGTGGAATATCTGGATGAGCTGGACGCGGCCAAACAACGTGCGCTGCCCGATGTGGTCGTCTGGCCGCCGGAGGGGGCAACGGCTGTGCCGCCCGCGTTTTTCGTCGAGGAGCCCGATCCGCTGCCGGATCTGCAGGTATCGGGCTACCCGCTGAGCATCCAGTTCAACCCGGCGAAGGCGGGACAGGTCAGCCTGCAGGGGTTTGCGCTGTTCCGGCTGGATGGTGAGACGCGCGAGATGATCGAACCTGTCCGGCTGCTCGATCATACGAGCGACCCGAATCAGCTGCTTAACCGGCACGAGTTCGCACTGTTTCCTTTGCACCGTCTGGACTGGGGTGCGAGCTATGTGGCCGTGGTGGATGCAAAGGTCGATGGCCGGCCTCGGCGGATTGAATGGCGGTTTGAGACCAGTGGCCGGGGAACGCCGCTGCTAAAGGCGGCTGCCAGGAAGGAGCGCTTCGTGGTGCATTCCGGTCTGGATTATCTGTTGTACCTGCCGCCACAGGAAGCCAGTGCCTATACGGTTTTGAGTACCCGTACAGAGCACCTGCATGGTAATGCCGTGTCACTCACGGTGGTTGACCCTAATACCCTGCGTGTCCGGGTGGACCTGCGTTACTGTGATCGGGTAAAAATTCAGTTCGATGACGGGCGGCTGGTTGAGTTGGTCCCAGAGGGATGCCGGGGATGAAGGATTTGCTCAGGCGACGGACTGTTATCATGCACAAAACCGCACTGGAGCAGCTATGAAGTATTGCAGCCTCTGTGGCAGTGAGGTGCGTGTCGGTGTCCCGGAGGGAGACAACCGGCCGCGGCATATCTGTGACCATTGCAGCACCATCCACTACCACAACCCCAAGGTCGTCGCCGGTTGTATCGCGCAATGGGACGACAAGGTGCTGATGTGCCGCAGGGCCATCGAGCCGCGCTATGGCCTGTGGACGGTGCCGGCCGGTTTCATGGAAAATGGTGAGACGACCTACGATGCGGCGGCACGCGAGACCCTGGAAGAGGCAAACGCGCGGGTGGCGATCGATGACCTTTACGTCACGGTCAACCTGCCGCACATCAGCCAGGTCTACATGCTGTTCCGGGGGCGCTTGCTGGATCTGGACTTCTCACCGGGTGATGAAAGCCTGGAGGTCGAATTGATGGCCGAGAAGGATATTCCCTGGGACCGCATGGCCTTCCCGACCGTAACCGAGGCACTCAGGCTGTATTTCAGCGATCGGGCGCGTGGCAGCTTTCAGGTGCGCATGCTGGACATCGTGCGCGATGCGGGTGTCCCCGGTCGTTACACAGTCAAGCAGATCAGCTGACCGTTCGGTTATCCCCGGCCGGTGCCAGATAATCGCCCTCCGGGCGATGCGGTGGCGGAATCTTTTTGCTTAAGGATCACTTAAGTATCGTCCTGCAGAATCTTCAGCCATACCGAATAACAGGTTTTCTGGTGATGACTGATATGAGCAGACGCAGACGAATGATGGATGTCCCGACCCTGGTTGAACTCGATGGTCCGATGGCCGCTGAGCGCACCGAGGCTGAAGGTTTCGTACGTGAGGCGTTTCTCGCTGCCTACCATGCCCGGATTGAACATTTCCTGCCGAACCTGATGGCCCTGCGCAATGACAGCGGCCGTTTGCTGGCGGTGCTGGGTCTGCGCGAATCCGGATCGGAGTCGATGTTTCTTGAGCAATACCTGGATCGGCCGGTGGAGCAGGCCCTGAGCGCCGCCGCTGGCTGTCCGATTGATCGCGATTCACTGGTCGAGGTTGGCAACTTTGCGGTCGGCGCGGCCGGTGGAGGTCGCTGGCTGATCACTGCACTGACCGCCTATCTCTACGCGGCAGGGCATAGCTGGACCGTTTTCACCTGTGGGCCGGAGCTGCAGAACGCATTCCGCCGGCTTGGCGTCGAACTGATTGACCTGGGGGTTGCTGACCCCAGTCGTTTGCATGAAGACGAGTGGGCCCGCTGGGGTAGCTACTACGATCAGAAACCGCGGGTGATGGCGGCGAATGTGGCGCAGAGCCATCAGATTCTTGCGGCGCTGTTCGAAAAAGAATGTGCCCTCCATGCGCTCTGGAAAGGCGCCCTGCAGGCGGGTCGGCTGGCGGCATGAACCTGGCCGACCGTCTGGCGCTGCACGCCGCGGTCCGACCCGAGCACACGGCGCTGGTCTGGCCGGGCGGGCAGCTCTCTTTTGCGACGCTGCTGGAGCAGGTCGAGGCGACGGTGGAGTCGCTGCGACAGACCGGGGCGCAGGTCCTGGCACTCGACGTCGAAAACGGGCCAGCCTGGGTGGTGTTGGATATCGCTGCGATGCAGCTGGGCATCTGCCTGATCCCGCTCCCACCCTTCTTTTCCCCCGGCCAGTTGCAGCATGTCCTGCGCCGATCCGGGACACAGGCCGTCGTTACCGATGATCCGCAACGCTTGCGTACGCGCCTGGGCGCCTTGCTGGTCGATGTTGAGTCATCGTTGAGTCTGACAGACCGGCAACTCACCTGGATCGAGACCACAGAGGCGGTCCGGGTTGAGACAACGTCCGTGCCCGCCGGGGTCAACAAGGTCACCTTCACCTCGGGAACCACCGGCGAACCCAAGGGCGTGATGCTCTCATGGGCGCAGATGCAACCGGTGGTCGAGTCCCTGGCTGGGGCGACGGCGATGGGTCCGGGCGACCGGCATCTGGCGCTGATGCCGCTGGCCGTGCTGCTCGAGAATATCGCCGGTGTCTATGCGCCTTTGTGGGCCGGTGCCGGTGTCATGCTGCTGCCGATGGATAAGGTGGGCCTGACCGGGTCTTCGGGACTCGATGGAAGGATTATGGCGGCGGCGCTGAGTGAAAGTCGCGCGACGACGGCGATCTTCACCCCACAGACCCTACAGGGCGTTATCGAGGCCCTGGAGTGCGCGCCCGAAATCAGGTTGGCCTTACGCTTTGCCGCGGTCGGTGGTGCGCCGGTCTCGCCGCGACTGTTGCAGCGCGCGGCAGATCTGGGCCTGCCGGTATATGAAGGTTACGGCCTGTCCGAGTGCGCCTCGGTAGTCTGCCTGAACACACCTGATCATCATCGCCCGGGCAGCGTCGGCAGACCGCTGCCTCACCTGGGCCTGAGTGTCGCTGTCGATGGCGAAGTCTCGGTGTGTGGGCAGTCGTTTGTTGGCTATCTGGGTGAACCCGCTCAGGAAGAGACGCAGTGGGCGACGGGCGACCTGGGTGAGTTGGACGAGGACGGCTACCTTTACCTGCACGGGCGCCGACGCAATATCTTTATTACGGCCTTTGGGCGCAATGTCGCGCCCGAGTGGGTCGAACGCGAGCTAACGCTGGAACCGGCGCTCGTCCAGGCCGCGGTATTCGGTGAGGCCCGGCCCTACAACGTCGCGGTCGTGGTCCCCGACCCCGGTGCCACCCCATCGGAGATTGAGGCCGCATTGGCCCGCGCCAACAGCGCCCTGCCGGATTATGCGCAGGTGTCACGCTGGATACCGGCACGGGCCCCGTTTTCACCCGCCAACGGGCTGTTGACCGGCACTGGCCGGATCAGGCGCGCGGCCTTGCTGGAATGCTATGGCCAGGCTATCGAACTACTTTATTGTGAGGCTCAGACATCATGAGTGACTTTTTTGAACATCTTCTGGCCGAGACAGAGGCCGGACGTAACGAACTCCTTTCGATTCCGTTTATCCAGCATGGCGGCAGGGGTGAGCTGTCACTGGAAAGCTACCTCGCGTTTCTGACACAGGCCTATCACCATGTCAGGCATACCACGCCGCTGCTGATGGCCTGTGGATCTCGGGTGCCACCGGACAAGGAGTGGCTACGCGATGCGATGGCCGAATATGTCGAGGAAGAGGTCGGTCACCAGGAATGGATCCTGAATGACATCAAGGCCTGCGGCGGGGATGCAGAACAGGTCCGGTACGGGGCGCCGGGTATGGCGGCCGAGCTGATGGTCGCCTATGCGTACCATACGGTGGACCGTGGCAACCCGATCGGTTTCCTCGGCATGGTATTGGTGCTCGAGGGTACGAGCGTGCGGGTGGCAACGGAGGCGGCGGGGAACCTGCAAACAAACCTTGGTCTGCCGCCGTCGGCATTTTCTTACCTGAGCAGCCACGGTTCGCTTGACCTTTCGCACATGGATTTCTACCAGAAGCTGGTGAACCGTCTGGAGGACCCGGCGGACCAGGCCTGTGTGATTCATTGCGCCAAACGTTTTTACCGTCTTTATGGTGACGTGTTCCGCGCGCTGCCATTGTCTTTGAATGGTAAGACAAACGCGGCCTGAGCAAGTGGTAAAGCGCATGAGATGGTCAACAGGAGAACAGCGATGAAACTGCAAGGCACCAGGGTACTGCTCACGGGGGCGGCCGGCGGGATCGGTTCTGCACTGGCCGAACAGCTGCTGGCACGAGGCGCCCGCGTTGGGCTGATCGAACGCACGGAGGCCGAGCTGAAAACCCTGCTGGCCCGGCTGCAGGCCAGCGGGGGGGAGGTCCACGCTGTCAGCGCCGACCTGCTTGACCCTGCGGCGCGTGAGCAGGCGGTTTCCCAGCTGCACGGGCTGCTTGATGGCGTGGATCTGCTGATCAATTGTGCCGGTTTGTTGAGTTTCCGTCCGTTTGCGGAAGAGGATCCGGCTGTCCTGGAACGGATTGTTCAGCTCAATCTGGTGACTCCGATGCTGCTGGTACGTCAGCTGCTGCCCGGAATGCTTGAGCGCGGCAGTGGTCGTATCGTCAACGTGGGCTCCACTTTCGGCAGTATCGGATTTGCCTGGTTCGCGGCTTATTCGGCAAGCAAGTTTGGCCTGCGGGGGCTCTCCGAGTCGCTGCGCCGCGAATTGGAAGGTACCGGTGTGGGTATCACCTATGTCGCACCGCGCGCGGTCAAGACCAGTCTCAATACCGGTGCGGTCTACCGCATGGCCGAGGCGACCAAGATGAACATGGATGAGCCGGAATGGGTCGCTTTCAAGGTCCTTGAAGCCATCGAGGCGGATGCAAAGGATGTTTATCTCGGATTCCCCGAGAAGTTGTTCGCGCGCCTGAACGGTTTTTTACCGCGCCTTGTGGATGGCGGGCTACGCAAACAAAATCAGATCATGGAGCCTTTTGCCCGCGATACCTGATATATAACTGGCTTGGTATCCTTGCTGCGAGGGCATGGCGCGTTGAGAGTGTTGCTGGTTGAAGATGATGAATTGCTGGGCTCTGCCGTGCAGGCAGGACTGGATCAGGCCGGCTATACAGTGGATTGGCTGCGCGATGGCCAACAGGCTGCAAATGCCCTGCAAGACGACGAACCGGATCTGCTCGTACTGGACCTCGGGCTGCCCGGCAAAGACGGCCTTACCGTTTTGCGGGAACTGCGCGCTCGTGACTCGACGCTCCCGGTTCTGATCCTCACGGCCCGTGACATGGTCGACGACCGGATTGCAGGCCTGGATGTGGGGGCGGATGACTACCTGGTCAAACCTTTTGATCTGGGCGAGTTGTCCGCGCGTCTGCGCGCGATCTCACGACGCCGTGGCGGTCGTGCAAGCCCGCTGATCCAGTATGGCGATCTGGTTTTCGATCCGGCGGCGCGCCTGGTTACCGTCGATGGCGCGGATGTAAACCTCTCGGCCAAGGCCATTGCGATCCTCGAGGCACTGCTGGAGCGCCCGGGCATGCCCTTGTCGCGTGAGCGGCTGGAGCAGATCCTGTATGGCTGGGGCGAGGGCGTCGAAAGCAATGCCGTCGAGGTGCATATCCACCATTTGCGTAAGAAGCTGGGTAAGGACCGAATCCGGACTATCCGGGGGCTTGGCTACATGATGCCGAAACTATGACTGCTCACCGTTCGATTAGACGGCGTCTGCTCGCCATGTTGATCTCCACCATCCTGCTGGTATGGCTGGTGGTCTTGATTCTGGTCTACAGCGTGGCGGAACACGAGGTCGAGGAGGTGTTCGATGCGGACCTCGCACGCAGTGCGCGCATACTCCAGTCGCTCTTGTTACATGAGGTCGAGGAAGAGGCGGAAATGGCCGCGAATGTGCGTGCCGTGGTGGAGGAACTCGGCGCCGAGGGGATCCGGTCCAACCCGCGCCTTGCCGCCATTCTTCACGAATACGAAAAAGAGGACGGCAAGGAGAAGCTCGAACTGGTTGGGGCGGCCCAGGAAGCAGGCCATGAATACGGCGCGGGGCTTGCCTTTATCGCACGTTACGGCGATGGCACCATGATGATGCGGGACCGGGCGGCACCGGAGATCCCGATGGCCCAGGATGGCTACGCCGATATGCAACTGAGTGGTGAATCCTGGCGTATCTTCAGCCTGACGGAAAAACAGACCGGCTTCGTTGTCCAGGTCGGCGAGAAACAGGCATTCAGGGCTGAACTGGTGCGTTACATGACACGCAACACCCTGACCCCGCTGCTGCTCGCGTTGCCGATTCTGGCCGTGCTGATCTGGGCAGTGGTCGGTCATGCGCTTGCACCTTTGCAGCGCGTGGCACAGGAGGTGTCGATGCGCGAACCAGACTCGCTTTATCCTATCGATGACGCTGGGACACCCCTGGAGATTCATGGGCTGCTGGGCTCACTGAACAAGCTGTTTTCCCGGCTCAGGTCTGCGATCAGGCGTGAGCGCCAGTTCACTGCCGATGCGGCGCACGAATTGCGCACGCCGCTGGCAGCGCTGAAGACGCATCTGCAGGTTGCGCGGGCGCGATCTGCGGAGCCTGCAACCCGGGAATCGCTGGATCAGGCACTCGAAGGGGTCGATCGCGCAACCCACTCGGTGGAACAGTTGCTGATGCTGGCCCGTGCAGACGCGGAACAGACCAAGGCGCTGGTGAACGCGCCGGTGGACCTGCGCGAGATAGCGTTGGGGGTGGTTTCCTCGCTCAGTCAGCAGGCCTTTGATCGTGATATCGATCTCGGTGTTGATTTGCCTGATGTCGTTGCGGTCCAGGGGGATGCAACGGCCTTGCATCTGATGATCAGGAACCTGGTTGATAACGCGGTGCGTTACACGCCCGTAGGCGGGATGGTGACGGTGAGCGCCGGTTCGGGGCAGGAGGAGGCATGGATCGAAGTCAGGGATGACGGGGTCGGTGTCGCCGTCGAAGAGCGGGAAAAGATATTTGACCGCTTCCATCGTGGCGTGGGTGAGCAGGCGGCGGGCGCCAAGGGCAGTGGCCTGGGGCTGTCGATAGTGAAGCGGATCATCGAACTGCACGATGCCCGTATCGCACTCGGGGATGGCCTGGACGGCAAGGGGCTGGGCGTCAGGGTGACTTTTTCCGCAGCCTGAGCCCGCTGCTCCGCGGTGTTGCCACGGCGGTCTTCAAGAGCTCTCCGCTTTGGCCGCCAGCCACAGAAGTGAGGGCTCGTCGGCCTCGCCGAGTTCCTTGGTCATCAACAGGACGCCCCCATTGAGGTCCCACTCCAGCACGTTGGCGGCATTGGGGCCATCAGAAATCGCGGCCTCGACGTTAGTCGGCTGGCCGAGTTGCTGGATGAAATACCCTATGAACTGCTTGTGATACTGGACGCGGTAGATCAGCTTGAAGGCACTGATATTGTCATCGCGGAAATAGATGGTCAGCAGGCGCGAGGGATAACCGTTGAAGGTGCCTATTTTGGCGGCACAGATATTGTTGCCAAAGGGCGTTTCCTTGTCGCCACAGGCCCATTCATTTTCGCTGAATACCTTTTGGATATCCTGACGCGTGAAACTGCTGTCGAGTTCGCCGACGTTGAATTTGATCTCGTCTTCACCCATCAGCCATAGCAATGCGGTGTCCGACATGCGCATGCCGTCGTCCGTAAAGATCAACCAGTAAGGTGGTATGAAGACCAGCAGCAGGATCAGCAGGGTCTTGTGGATGCTCGGTTTTTTCTCAGCCATTCGAACTCGTCCGGTTAGCGGCGATTTGAGAGGAAGGCCCTCAAAGGGCAGGGTTGCTCAGCATACAGGTTGTCAGCCAGGGCAAGAAATACCTCCGCGGTCGCGAGGGCATCGCTGAGTGCGTTGTGGGCCTTGTACTGTGGCAGATTGTACCTGGGTCTGAGGTTGAAAAGGCGCAGGTCACCTGGCTGTATGGTGTGGTTGCGGCGTTGGTAGGTGCGCTGCGCAATCTCCAGGGTGTCGATGGTAGGGGCGACAAAAGGTGCTCCGTAGAGTTTTTGACACGCTGCGCTGAGAAAATTCTGTTCGATCGCTGAGTAATGTACCAGCATGGGTCGGCCAGCCAGACGGTTCAATACGACTGGTAGCAGATCTTCCAGCGGGGCCCCGGCGGCCGACTGATCGTCGGTAATCTGATGAATGATCGCGGTCTCACCCGGGATCGCCTTGTCGATACGTACGATGCTGTGCCAGGAGGTTTTGAGTTTTATCGCCCAGTCCTCGATATGCACCAGCCCAATGCTCAGGATCTCGTCCTTTGCAGGGTCCAGACCGGTGGTCTCCAGGTCGATGGCGACGATCTCCAGGTCGCGGCAATTGCTGTGCTTGTGCGGGAAGGGCGTCGCAAGATAGTCCGCAAGCGGGCCGGGTGCTGCTTTGGCCAGCGCGCTTTTGCGTTGGTGTTCCTTTCCGAAGAACTTGCTGAACACGGCGCTCAACCTAGCTTGTCTGCGCCGAAACGCTTGATCATGGATTCCTGCATGGTCTGAATGACCTTGAATGCATGCTTGAGATGCTCGCGTTCGAGTTCAGACAGGTCGTTCGGCGGCACGTAGTTGTCCGTGGGCCTTTTCTTTCTGATCTGGCCAGCCTGGTGCTGGATACGCATTGAGGCAATGAATTCCAGCGCATCCTCGAGGTTTTCCGCCATGTCGTTGGTCAGGACGTTGCTGCCCGCACAGGCGCGCAGGCGATCGACCGTATTGACGGACTCCTTGCCAAGCGAAAGCGCGAGAACACGCGCGATATCGGTTATGGGCACGATGCCGCGGTGTTTCAGATCGAGCGTTTCGTCGTGCTCACCGCCCTGTTCGAGAACAAACTGTCGAAAGAAACCCAGTGGGGGGCGGTGTTTCATCGCATTGGCCATCATGTAGGCGAGGAATATGCGGTTGACCTGGGACTTCTCCAGAATCATTTTCTGCAGGGGTGTGAACAACTCATCCGAACCGACCACCGGGCGCAGATCGAAGAAGATGCTCGACAGCATCATCGACATGGGCGTGGGGCTCTCGATCCAACGGCTGAAGTACTTTTTCCACACATTTAATGGCTGGCGCCACTCAGGGTTGGTGGCCATCGCGTTGCCAGGGCAATAAACGAAGCCGCAGTCGTTCAGGCCATCGCTGACGAACTGAGCCAATGCGGCGAAGTATTCATCGTGTTCCGGCTTGAAATCGTCGGACAGCAGCAGGGCGTTGTCCTGATCTGAATGTGAACTCTGCTCGTGTCGGGCCTGCGAGCCACCGGCCATCCAAACGTAGGGTACGGGCGGTTTGCCGAGCTTTTCCTCCGCCATCTCCAGCAGGCGCCCGGTGATCGAGTCGGTCAGACAGGAGACCGCTTCGCCGATATGGCGAGCGGTGACGCTGGCATTGGCCAGGTGCAGGTGCAGGGTGGGCAGACGTTTGCTCACCTCAACCAGATCCGGCACTGTCTTGGCCTTGCGCAGATCAGCGGCCAGATAGGCCGAATTGGCGCTCTGGTGATTGGCCAGGTCGGTCGCGGTGATCATGCCAAGCAGTTTGCCGTTCTTTGTCACCGGCAGGTGGTGCACATGCATGCGCGTCATGGTCATCAGGGCCTGGGCGGTCAGTGTGCTGGATGTAATGACCTTGGGTTCCATAGTCATGATCTGGTCGATGGGTTCGCTGCCGTTCAGGCCGACCGCAACACAACGCTTGCGCAGGTCGCGGTCGGTGACCAGTCCGATCAGCCTTTCGTCACGCATGACCATGACGGAGGAGACGTTCTTGTTGCTCATCAACGATGCTGTCTCACGGATCGTCATGCCCGATGCAATGGTGATGGGCTCCTTGCGGATCAGGCTGCCAACCGAGACCATCATCGCGGCGACCGTCGGGTCCGCCGATTCCTGTACCGTTGTCACCGCCGCCTTCAGCCTTTCCCTGACGCTGGCCTGGAAATGCTCCCCGAATGACTTGGACTCGCGGCACAGCTCCTTTAAACGATCGCAGTGCAGCATGTACAGCAGGGTATCTTCGGTCGCCTTGCCACTATCGCACTGCGACAGGTTCACCAACTGACAGGTGACGCTGTAGACGTTGCCCTCACCCAGTTTCTCGCACAGCTCGCCCTTTTTATCGAAGATCTCTATCGCCCCGCTGCGCACGATGTAGACGAAATTCTGCACCGGCGGGAAGGTGCCGCCGCGACGCAGATAACGGATCTCGATGTCCTTGGGGAGTTCGTCGAGCAGTTCCTGGCCTAAGTGGTTGAAAGGATTGCGTTGTTCGAGGAACTGGCGGATTTCGATCAGTTCGACTTCCATTTTTTTCGGGTGCCTGGTCGCTGTGGAATTATTCAGCCCACTAGCTTATCAAATGCAGCCTTTTACATGGTTACAGAATTCTGTCGAAGATCAGGAGTGACTTGAAAAAGGGGGGCGGAAACAAAAAAACCCGCCTGCATAAGTCGGGGGCCAGAGGATAAAGACGACTGATTGCTCAGCAGTTTTTAGCAACGACAGCGGATTAGGTAATTTTGGCAGGCAACAAAACTTGTTCAGGGGTTCCGTAACCCCTTGTCTTTGTCCAAACCCGAAAATAGCGCGCATAAAAAAGCCCCGCCTCAACGAGGCGGGGCCAAACCTTCTACAGGGGTATTGCTTAGTGGTCGGTGGCAGCACCGGCACCTTTCGGTACACGGATGTCCTCAACCAGGTGCTGGATATGCTCCGGCGGCTCGGCGGTGACTTTCGACACCAGGATAGCCACAGCGAAGTTCACCACGGCACCGACAGCACCGAAGGCATTCGGCGAGATGCCGAAGAACCAGTTCTTGCCCATGTCACCCAGGAATGCGGTGCCCGGGACAAAGAAGATGCCCTTGTGCTGGAACACGTACAGCATGGTTACACCGATACCCGAGATCATTCCCCAGATAGCGCCGGAACGGTTTACCTTCTTGTTGAAGATACCCATCATCAGCACCGGGAAGATCGAGCTTGCAGCCAGACCGAACGCGATTGCCACGGTACCCGCGGCAAAATCCGGTGGATGCAGACCGAGGTAACCCGCCAGGAAGATCGCACCCGCCATGGCAACACGTGATGCCAAGAGCTCGCTCTTTTCAGAGATGTTGGGGTTGATCATGCCCTTGACGACATCATGCGAGACGGCTGAGGCGATC
>Ga0316189_10005251_pt1 | contig 12416 bp, 7 predicted proteins | sample LowCovwburrow_MG_FD_204930 | JGI IMG/M metagenome (GOLD analysis project Ga0316189, IMG submission 204930) | Coastal sediment microbial communities from Maine, United States - Lowes Cove worm burrow | ecosystem: Environmental > Aquatic > Marine > Coastal > Sediment | place: USA: Maine... | reverse complement strand
ATGGGATATTCGTAGCAAGTGATACCTTTGCCGCCCATTGCATCAAAGAACTTCAAAAAGAAGGATATAAGATCCCAGAGGACATTAAAATTATAGGGTTCAACAATGATCCTATTTCTGAATTGGTCACCCCTACCTTAAGTACCATTGAATATCCAGGCTATAAAATGGGTGTGCTTGCGGGGCAAAGCATCATTAGTCACCTAAATGGTAATATAAACCTTCAATCTGCCAATTCAATAAGTTTAAGACATACATTAATTGAGAGGGAATCCTCGAAAAAATAAGTAATACATAAAATGAAGAATAGATTCAACACCCTGATTACGGCACTACTCATCCTCAATATAAGCTTGGTAAGTGCCCAAAGTTTTAAGGAAATCAAAATTGACAAAGATTGGTTGAGCAAGATTGAAAGGCTTGCCCCATCACAACCAACGGTAAAAAATGTGTCCAAAAAGAAAATATTGGTCTTTTCAAAGGCCACAGGTTTTGACCACTGGACCATTCCCCACAATGTGGCCATGTTAAAAATCCTTGCCAAGAAATCCAATGCCTTCGAAGTCCACGTCGGTTATGATATATCTAATTTTGAAAAAAAGAACCTTAAAAGATATGATGCGATTATCTTGAACAACTCAAATCCAAGTGGCCCAGATAGAGATTTATTTAAGGACCTATTACAACAAAATACATCGCTTACAGAAGCAGAGATCGCGGTAAAAGCTCCTGAATATGAGAGAAATCTAATAAATTATATCACTAAAGGTGGGGGATTGATGATATTACACGGTGCGATTACCGTACAAAACAATTCAATGGAATTCAGTCGAATCACGGGGGGAAGTTTTGACTACCACCCTAAGCAACAAGAAATGCATTTAAAGGAGGTGGATATCAATCACCCTCTGGTACAGGCCTTCAAAGGTAAGGGCCTTACCCATGTAGATGAGCCTTATTTTTTCAAGAATGCCTATTTTGACTACAACTTTAGACCTCTTTTATATATTGAAGTAGCTAAATTGGAAGATGTAAGAAAAAAGCCGGAAAGTGAGATCGTTTATACCTCTTGGATCAAAAAACACGGTAAAGGGAGGGTTTTTTATACCTCTCCATCACATAACGCCCATAGTTTGGACAATCCTGAGTTAATGCAATTCTTTTTGGATGGCATGCAATATGTTGTAGGGGATTTAAAATGTGATGATTCTCCAATAGGAAAGCCTAAGTAGTTTTAGTACGCAATTTGTTGCATCAAGTGGTCATATCCTATGCAACTTATAGGGATAGACTTGCCCCGCATTCCATTGACATACATAGAGGTTTTTGTCTTTATCGACACAGACATCATGGCAATGTTTAAAAATAGGCTGGTCTTGAAGCATTAACCTTAATTTTCCTTTTTTATATTTTGGTTTGGTACCCCCAGGATTGGAGACAACCTTGTTATTCTTGTCAAGTATGGTAACAAATCCTTTGTTCTGTAGCACATTAAAGTTGTTCTTTTCCATACCAAAACATACCCCGGAGTATACATTGTCACCATCTATTACCGGGCGACTGATAAATGCACCGGGAAGATAGCATGTTTCAAGATATACACCCTCCAGTGAAAATCGTTTAAAAGAGTTTTTTATCCGGGCGGAACACAATAAGGTTGGATTGTTCGGGTCTCTTTGGTCTATACATACACCGTGTACTTGCTTAAATTTTTCCGGGGACAGAAAACTATCTCCCCCAAATTTACGGATGAAGTTTCCCTTGGAGTCATATTGTACTATATATTGTGAACCATACCCATCTGCCACATAGATATCCCCATTGGGACCAATAGCCGTCTCTGTGGGTCTAAAAGGTTGGTTTGTAGCGTATACCTCCGCATCGACTGGGTGCTCCAAACGCATGACCACTCGACCATCTAGGGTACATTTCAACACTTTTCCCAAAGCCGGGTCTGTGATATATAAATATTCTTCCCCTCCTTCATTATGTATGGTAAGGCCGTGAGCTCCAGGTAAGTCAAGCGTCCAGGTCTTCAATAGTTTGCCTGCAGTATCATATACAAGAACATTGTTTTTCCTATGGTCCGTTAATAGATACAAATGCTCTTTGGAATCCATGACCATTTCATGGCAATTATTGACAGGGTTCTTTTTTGGATTTAAATTTCCCCAGGCACGTTCTAAGCGGTATTTAAAGTCGTTATGACCCAAAATTGTAGGTTCAAGAACTGTTTTTGTTGGCATGATATAAAAAGGCACCGTAGAGGCTGCGGCGATGGCACCACAGGTTTTAGCGCTTTTTTCAATAAACTTCCTACGTGTTAGTTTCGATTTTCCCATTATGCCAGTATATCTTTGACCACATGCCCATGAACATCGGTAAGTCGGTATCTTCGTCCCTGATGTTTAAACGTTAGTCGTTCATGATCAATTCCTAAAAGGTGAAGTAAGGTTGCCTGAAAATCATGTACGTGTACTTCGTTTTGAATTACATTGTAACTAAATTCATCTGTTTGGCCATATACCATTCCCGCTTTTACCCCAGCACCTGCCATCCACATGGTAAAGCAACCGGGATGATGGTCCCGACCGTAATTTGTAGCAGTCAATCTGCCCTGCGAAAAGCTTGTCCTTCCGAATTCACCTCCCCAAACGACCAATGTATCCTCTAAAAGTCCTCTTTGCTTCAAATCCTGGATGAGCGCTGCTGTTGCTTGATCGGTATCCATGGCCTGTCTTTTTATTCCCCTTGGAAGTCCTCCATGTTGATCCCACCCCATATGGTATAGCTGGATGAATTTTACGTCCTTTTCGGCTAATCTCCTTGCTTGAAGGCAGTTATAGGCATACGTTCCAGGTATTTTCGCATCTTCCCCATAAAGCTTGTAAATATGCTCTGGCTCTTCCGAAACATCTACAGCATCGGGTACAGAACTCTGCATTTTATAGGCCATTTCATATTGGTTTATTTTCGATTGTATCTCTGGGTCTTTCCAAATATCAAACTGCTCATTATTTAAATCGGCAATATAATCGAGTGCTCTTCTTCGATCATGATCATGTACGCCATGGGGGTTGTTCAAATATAGTACAGGGTCCTTTCCTGACCTGAATTGTACCCCTTGGTGGTGGGAAGGCAAAAACCCGTTGGCCCATGCCGCGGAGCTTAAAGGCTGAGCACCACCCCCTTTTGAAAGCATCACTACGAAATTGGGTAGGTCCTTATTATCACTCCCCAGGCCATAACTTAACCAAGAACCAATAGAAGGCCTACCGCTTTGTTGGGAACCGGTCTGTACGAACATTACCGCAGGTTCATGGTTTATGGCCTCTGTTCTCATCGATTTTATGATACAAAGCTCATCGACTACTTTCGCGGTATGTGGAAAAATCTCACTGACCCAAGCCCCTGATTGCCCGTATTGCTTAAAATCATAGATAGATTTTACCAGCGGAAAGGTAGATTGGTCCGATACCATTCCTGAATTACGTTGGGTTCCTTGTACTGAGGGTGGTATTTCCTGTCCGTGCCAATTGGCCAAGGAAGGTTTATAATCAAATGTTTCAATTTGGGAAGGACCACCACTTTGAAATAGATAAATAACGCGTTTGGCCTTTGCTGGAAAATGGGTGCCATTGGGCATTCCGCCACCAATAAGTGGGGAAGGTCTACCTACAAGATCATTTGCATAACCCGATGCCGGACCCAACATGCTTGAAAGTGCAATTGAACCAAACCCTAATGACGCTTTTTTAAGGAAACCCCTCCTTGTATCCACAAACTTCAATTCCCTGGTCAAATCATCCATACTATTGTTATTATCTAATTGTAAATCCGTCTGCCGTATTCATAATCCCATTGACAATCGTTGCCAATGAGGCTACATCAATAGGGTTCATATCTTTTATCGGGGGCCTACTTCCAACTGAAATGTAAGCGAATGCATCTTCCTTATTGTTCAGAAACCGTGTTTTCTCATCAGCATGGAATTTTTTCAAAATATCTAATTCTTTCACAATTGGTTTTCTTCCTATTGCCAGTTGATAGGCCCGAATCAATCGTTCTTCCTCATTTGGGTATGCTATGATCAAATTTTCGGCTAGTACACGGGAGGCCTCCACATATTGGGGGTCGTTTAAGAGCACCAAAGCTTGTAAGGGTGTACTGGTCTCCCTACGTTTTACGGTACAAACCCCTCTTTCCCCAACATCGAATATAAGCATAGAGGGAGGCGCAGATGTTCTTTTCCATATGGTATAAAGGCTTCTGCGATATAGGCCTTCCCCTGGCTCTTGAAGATATCGATATCGCCAAGGTTTATTGCTGATTTCGTCCCATAGTCCTTCTGGTTGATAAGGATATACACTGGGGCCTCCAATTTTTTTGGATAATAAGCCACTGATAGAAAGCGCATTATCCCTTACCATTTCAGCTGTCATGCGGAAACTCGGGCCTCGTGCCAGCAAGGTATTATCGGCATCAATGTCCAACAGCTCTTGATTAACCTTTGAACTCTGCCTATAGGTTGCTGACATTACAATATGCTTATGTATTTTTTTAATATCCCATCCAGATTCCTTAAACTCTACCGCCAACCAGTCCAATAACTCTGGATGTGAAGGTAAACTACCCTGGTTTCCAAAATCATCGGAAGTGGACACTAGGCCCTTACCAAAATGCATTTGCCATAATCTGTTGACAAATACTCTTGCTGTCAGTGGATGATCTGGATCAAATAGCCATTTGGTCAATCCCAGGCGATTTTTTGGTAAGCTATCGTTGAAAGGTAGGACTGCGTCAATTATGCCCGGAAATACCTCCTCTGTAGGCGAATCATACATTCCTCGATCTAGTATATAGGTCGGTCTTGGTTCTGGTAAATCACCCAATACCATAATTTCCTGAATGGGATCGGTGATTTTTATACGTTCTTTTTTCTTTCCTCGAAGTTCAGAAAGGACGGTTTTTCTTTCGGTGTTCGAATTTTTATAAAAGGATGATATCAATCGGGCATGTTCTATTTTCCCCGGATTCTTCAGCACTTTATCCATGCCTTCTTTCTGATATCCATAAAGCACTTCCAGAGCTGAGAGTTCCTTGGAATGAATTTTAAGATCATCCAATCCTCCTTTAATCAGGGTCTTCATTTTATCGCGAACCCCAAGTTGAAACCCTCCAAAACCGTAGGTATGGATATCCGGTTCATGTAGGATGGATTTGTAGAGGCTATCGATTTCTATCTCTACCTCTACCTCTTCACCATTAAAATAAATATGAATCCCACCTGCCTTACCCAAACCATCATAGGTAACGGTAATATTAGTCCATTCCTTGACCGGTATGGCCTTTTTCGTTATGACCTGCAAGGCATTTGATGGCCATGATTGTGCCATGATAAACTTGGGCCGGTTATTTTCAAGATAGAATGAATACCCATTAAGTCCCAATCTCAAATCCTCACAATGATAAAAAAGTCCGGCTTCTTCATAAAGCACATCTGGAAATACACTTAGGGAAACGCTAAATGGATCTGTTTGATCGTACCAACCAACCTTTTTTGGCAGTCTCAATTTCGTATAATCATTGAGGTATATGCCCTTTCCACTAGCGCCCTCTTTAACATCAGGTTCACTTATTGTTATGGGCCCTGCACCCATTACATTGTTGGATCCCAAAAAATGTTTATCGCCTTTTGGACTTAAGGCGTCGAAATCATAATCTACCACCATTTCCTTTGTGTAACTTTTTTGGATAGCCAATAAATCGGGTACCTCCTCAGTACTTTTATCCTTGGAATTTGCTAGGGATCGTTTATCTAGTTCGATTAAACGATTTTTGATTTTTTTGATATCCTTATCAATATACTCCAAAACCTTGTCCTGTTCGGAATTAGTCAATAATAAGGAAGGCCCGGGCACCTGTCCTGGACCATAGACGGCTGTACCTATTTCATTGGTACTGTTGAAGAATGCCGCCATTTCAAAATGCTCCTTTTGACTGATGGGGTCATATTTATGGTCGTGGCATCTTGCACATTCAACACTTAAGGCCATAAAGGCCTTCCCCACTGCCAAGGTTCGATCGGCCACATATTCTTGGCGGTATTCCTCAAAAATGATTCCCGCTTCAGAATTTTTCTTATGTATTCTATTGAAGGCAGTGGCCAAAATGCTTTCTTTGGTAGGGTTAGGTATCAAATCCCCGGCCAGTTGAAAACTTACAAAGTCTTTATAGCTCATATTGGTATTGAACGCTTTTATGACCCAATCTCGATAAGGGCTAAAATCCCGATGCTTATCATCTAAATAACCATCACTTTCCGAATAACGAGCCACATCCATCCAATCGGCGGCCATTCGCTCCCCGTAAGCTGTGGATGCCAATAGCCGATGCACTACTTTTTCGTAGGCATTATTTGATGTATCGGACACGAACTCTTCAATCTGACCCACGCTTGGTGGTAATCCCGTTAGGTCAAAACTCAATCTCCTTAGTAAGGTTTCCCTGCTAGCCTCCCGGGAAGGCTCGATTTGTAATCTTTCCAATTTTTCCGCACTAAAAAAATCAATCGCATTTTTGGCCCAATCTTGAGATTCAATATTGGGAAGTGCTTTTTTGATAGGCTTGATAAATGACCAATGCCTTTTATAGGTGGCTCCTTGTAGGATCCATTTGGAAAGTATGGCCTTTTCATAGGTATTTAAGGTTAAATTAAACTCTGGGGGGGGCATTGTGATATCTTCATCATCAGAAAAAATACGCTCTATCAACGCACTTCGCCCCAATTTGCCTGGCACGATTGCCCTATTTCCTGAGCCTTCCAAAACACCGAGGGCATGTTCCTTAATATCTAATCGAAGTCCGGCTTTTTGGTTGGCCAAATCCGGTCCGTGACAAGCAAAACATTTGTCGGAGAGGATAGGTTTTACATGGTAATTAAAATCAATTTGCTCAGGCAAACTAGTATACACCTTATCAATTTCTTCAGGTAATGAAGGTTCACAGGACAACATAAAAGTAATGCTTACCAGGCCGATTCCTAAATGTTTAAAAACCATAAATCGTTGTTTACAATCTAAAAATAAGCAACAAAACATGACGAATGTCATATTCACACAGTTTTATTAACTGTTAATAAATTATCCTTATCTTTAAAAATTATAGGTCAAATCAATGAATAAGGAAGATCACTTCGCTTATATTGAAGCTATTATCGCCAGCAAATCCTTTGGTCGATCAGATACGTATGCGAACCTATTACGGTTCTTGATGAAATCATCTTTGGAACATAATGTACCTAAGGAAACTACCATAGCCTCTGAGATTTTTGGTAAACCGGAGTTTGATCCTTCCCAAAGTACATTAATTCGCGTGTATGTATATAATCTCCGAAAAAAATTAAAAACCTATTATCAAAATGAAGGAGTATCGGACGAACGTACCCTTCATATTCCCAAAGGTAGTTACAAGATAGAATTTAGGGACAGAAATACACCCGCCGGCACGATTACAAAATCCGTGTTGAGCAAATGGGGAATGTTATTCCTTATTTTGGCAATCCTCTCATTGAGCGTCAATGTTTATTTGATTCAAAAATCAAATAATCAAGGGTCATTGTCCAAGAATGGCCTTTGGGGGGACTTGATCAAAAGTGAGCGTTCACTTATGGTGGTATTGGGGGATCTTTTTGTTTACTCCGAAGTTGACTCGGCCAATGGGTTAAACCGAACAATCCGAGATCCAGCAATTAATTCCATTACTGAGTTTGACGCGTTCAAAATCGCCAAAGAAAGGGAAAACGTCGTAAACGAATCAATTACGTACACCCACCTTGTCTATGGTAGTGCATTTTGGATTAAAAACCTGACACAAATACTATTTTCGGAACACAAGAGCTATTCGATCCATACCGTATCCCGTTTTAATCTTAAAGAGCTTCAGGATCATGATTTTATAGTGGTCGGGATGATCAAAACCCTGGGTGTTTTTAATCTGTACTTAAAGAATTCTAGGATTCTGTATGACGCAGATGAAGATGCGTTACTCTATACACCCTTAGATAAAACGCCAACAGTTGTATACAAACCCAAAGGTGATGCGGACACCTATCATACCGACTATGGGTTGATGGCAAAATATCCCGGTCCAAATAATAATTCTATCTATTATTTCGGTGGACTATGGGATACAGGTGCCACCCAAAGTCTCAAACATTTCACCGATTCAAAATTACGTACCGAACTTGAGCAGGAAATGTTGGATAAACTAGGAAATCTTCCATCCTATTATGAGGTTTTGTTTGAAGTAAATGGAGTAGACCGTATGGAATTGAGCAGTAAAATCCTTCACATCATAGAAGTTGACCCTACCCAAAAAATCAACTGACCACAATGTATATCAATCCCCAATGGCTAATTGCTCCCCCTAAAACAAACAAATGCCAAATAAAATGATTGTATGGGATACGCCTCCATACATAAAAAATGATACCAACAGTATAAAACGCACCTCCAGCGAATAAAAGCCATAAACCTAGAGAAGAAGTATTTGCTATTAGATTGGAAAAATCCAGAATAATCAACCAGCCCATAGCCAAATAAAGCAATAAGGAAAAAATCTCATATTTCCCTGTAAAGAAAAGTTTAAGCGCGGTACCTAAGGCCGCAATGCCCCAAACAATATATAAAATCAACCAACCATTGCCTTGTTCTAAGGTTATAAGGGCCACTGGTGTGTATGTTCCTGCAATAAGAAGGTAAATACTAATATGATCCGCTATTCTTAATCTGGCCTTCAGCCTTGGTTCAGTAGCCAAATGATAGGAAGTGGATGTCGTAAAAAGAAGTATGACGGACATACTGTATACCCATGTGGATACAGATGAATACACCGTCTTTTGGGTATCGTTTTCAAGGAGAAAATAGAGTCCAATTATTCCTAATACAATACCTAACGCATGGGATACGGAATTCCACCTCTCCTCCTTGGACCCAGACATCTGACTATTTTACAATTAGTTTAGCTCTCATTACGGTAGAGTGCCCCGGAAAGGTGCAAACAATCCAATATTCTCCAGGCTCCCTAGGAACTTGAAAATATATTTTTTCCGCCACCCCGGGTTCGACGATAGCCGTATGAAAAAGCACCAAATCGGTATCGGGCACATAATTAAGGTCTGGGCCATCCAGCCCCAACTGCATTGCCATTTCACCAACTTTATCCACTGATTCCTTGCCGATTTTGGTAATTACCAGGTTGTGGAGCATATCATCATTGTTGTTAAATGTCAATTCTACCTTTGTATTGGGCGCAACTTCCATTTCGGTAATATCATATTTAAGTCCAGGCTTGGTACCGATTACAACCTTTTTGTCCGGGCCATTGAGCCAAGTCAGCGGCATTTCGGTAACTCTTTTCGGTTGCGCGACTTTCCCTTTGGATTCTTCCATTAACTCGGTTGGAGGTGATTTCAATGCTCCCCCAGGTACTTCATTCAAGGTATAATAGCCAGTATCATGCAATAGTTTTTCTCCTTGAATAGAGGTTAAATCTGGAATTTTTATTTGATGGATAAAACCCAAACGCATGCCATGTACCGTCAATCTCGCACTTAAACCATCCTCGGACACTTCAACCTTATGCACCATTCCTTTTTGTTGACCCACTATGGGGCTACCGTAGTTATAGTGATACTTATAGTTGAAGGAAGTTATTTGATATAGGGCCTTATTTTTGGCCAACTCCCGATTCACAGGTTTTGTAAATTCGAGCACAAACCCATCATCCTGAGCTTTCATGGTTTTTATCTCAAAAGGAGTTTTACCGTTCCATACAAGGCGTTGTAACCCATATGGTTCCTTTCCTGTAGAAGCCCAACCCCTGCTTGTCATTCCCACAAACATACTGTTGTCGCTACCCCAGATCATCCTAAGGATCCCAGATGAAAATCCTTCACGAAATGGAAATGCCGCACCTTGGTATACACCGTTCACCTTTTCCATAAACACCCTCATAATTTTACTATGTCCTTGATCTCCAATAAACATCTGCCCCTTAAAAGGTCCAAAATCACCCTCTCGGGTGTCATACAAGATATCGGAAGTTGATATTCCCAAAATGGTATGGGGAAACCAAATGGCCGGTGCCTTAAGTTCTGGTATTTTTTTGGAATACTCGTATAGACTTAGTCCAGATTCTCTTTCAATATCCTCCATCTTCAATTTTATGGGAGACCTAGGGTCATCGGTCCAAACAAGACCTTCCGGATTACCTGCAAAATCACCCTTTTCCAAATGGGTCATTCTACCGGAACCAACCCAATCTCCCTGGTTTTCGGTATAGAACACATCTCCATGACCATTCATTGCAAAACCTGCTGGTGAACGAAGTCCGGTTGCAATAGGTGTCATTTCGCCTTGGGGTGTAATCTGCAACAGCCATCCGCGCCATCTAGACAAACTAGCGCCATGACCAATCCAGGAAAGGTTTAAGGTGACCAGCATATCCCCATTGTCCATGAATAATGGTCCATACGAATAATCGTGATAGTTCCCTGATAAGGGCCATGAAAATATGGTTTTATATACATCTGCCTTTCCATCTGAATCCCTGTCCTCTAAGCGTGTGAGTTCACCTCTCTGTGAAAGATAGAAGCCGTTATCCCTATAAGCCAATCCTAGCGCCTCATGAAGGCCGTGGGCATATCTGCTATACAAAGGATTCTTACCATAGGGTTGATCTACTAACCAAACCTCTCCCCTACGTGTAGAAATTCCCAATTTATCATCATCGGTGAAGGAAAGACCCCCAACTTCGAGAACAAGGTCATCGGGAATGGGAACATCCACAATCTTGTAAAATTTGGATTCTTTGGCCGTTATGGATGATTCCTGGGCTAAGGTTTCTTGGCTTAGGCCAATTATTAGTACCAGTGCAACTATTTTATGGATTCCTCTCATTTTTATTTTTTTACCAGATGATGGAGTAAGTGATTTTTTGATTGCCTGATGGAATATGTACTAGAAGTTGTATGAGGCCATCATTTTCCCGAATAATGGGTTTTTCTTTGCCATTTATGGGAAAATCTATAAAGTAACTTTCATCATTAACTATATATGTACCATCTGGAAGGTGTTTAATATCTGCCCCTTCCGCGACTTTATGCCAAATATCAGAATCTCCCTCTGTTTCAATGACCCTAACCAAACTCCTTTCCGAGTCAGAAGGAACAAACGTATTTGAGATGGTCGAACCACCTAATTGATGTTGTATGGTCGGTACGCCATTTGAATCCATTTGATATCCTTTTTGTTTAAAATTCATCGGTGTAGACAAACTATCGGGCCAATTAGATCTTTGATTTTTCAGTTTTGCAAAGTCTAGATCGCCATGCATTGAGACCACCATATTTTGGGGAACACCGAGTTGGTTTTGACCTCTAGAGTGCCACATTTGTGTAACGTCCAAGAAAGTACCACTCCACACCTTCAGCAAACTTCCAAATGCCAAGTCATACGCATAATGGATTCCTTCCGGGTTTCCTACGGCAACACAATGGGTTCTTTTTGTTCCCCCATGCATCATAAAGCTTCGTTGTACGGCAGGTTCATCATTGATATCGATCAATATCTTTTCTTCAATTTTCGCTGGAGGCCCTACCGGATTGGGCAATAGCAATGAATATTTCTGAATCTGCGGCCCTTCAACAGACCAAACCAGTCCGTGTCGGCGCGAATTATGCTTGTTATAATACAGAGTAAAGGGTATTTTGCCCTTTTGTAGTGGCACCTTTTTAAATGCAGTATTTCCCGTCGAATTGTTCCCATCTAGATTTAGAATGGTATCCTTGGCAAACAGCAGTAGTGCGCCCCCGTTTACTCCCATTTCAAAAAGGTAATCCCCTGAGTAAGGTAAATCGATTGAACCTTTATACACTATAAGTTCCTGTGAATTTCTATCAAGCTCGTGCATTGCAATATGTTCCACTCTTCGTTCTCCAACGATTTTCAAGCTGTCCAAATTAGGAATAGTCTGTTCTGTATTGGCATATTCTTTCATGTTCACATCTTCAAGAGACAGCAGGGTATTCCCATACATTTTATACTGTATGTTTTTAAAGGCCACAGGACCATGATCACCTTGGATCATAAGTGGCCCTAGCGGTTTTTCATCTTGATAAGCGGCGGCACGTGTTGGGCCTGTTACTTCTATATTTTTATGTAATAATACCCCATTGAGCCAAACTTCTTCAAAACGGGCATTTTCAATTTTTGCTCCAGAGCTATCAAATTTAGGGGCATGGAAAAGAATCCTGAAATGCTGCCATAAGCCAGGTGCTTTAGCTGCATTCTCTTTTGGTGGATGGCCTTCATACCCATTTTCTCCCTCTTCTCTAGCATCGTCCCATCGTTGAT
>Ga0316189_10005250_pt1 | contig 12417 bp, 6 predicted proteins | sample LowCovwburrow_MG_FD_204930 | JGI IMG/M metagenome (GOLD analysis project Ga0316189, IMG submission 204930) | Coastal sediment microbial communities from Maine, United States - Lowes Cove worm burrow | ecosystem: Environmental > Aquatic > Marine > Coastal > Sediment | place: USA: Maine... | reverse complement strand
GTCCAAACTGGTACGCACGTTGGCCGAACCTTCTGGAATGCTTGCACGCACATTGAACGCGCGCGGCAGCCAGGAAGCGGCCTGATACAGATCGAAAAATTCCCTGACCCAGGAAATGTAATTTTAAAGGAAATAGTTAAATGGCACTGTCAAACGAAGATCTGCTCAAAGAATTGAGCGCAAAGCCAATCATGGAAGTTGTTGAACTCGTCAAGATGCTTGAAGACGAGTGGGGCGTTTCAGCAGCAGCACCCGTTGCTGTAGCTGCGGGCCCTGCGGCTGGTGACGCTGGTGAAGCTGCGGCTGAGAAGACCGAATTCGACGTCGTTCTCACCGGTTTTGGTGAAGCGAAGGTTGGCGTCATCAAGGCCGTGCGCACGCTCACGGGTCTTGGCCTGAAAGAAGCCAAGGACGCGGTCGAAGGCACACCGTCAACGATCAAAGAAGGCGTTGGTAAAGACGAAGCAGAAGACGTCAAAAAGCAGCTTGAAGAAGCTGGCGGTAGCGTTGAGCTGAAGTAATCAGCTCAACAATGCTATTGCACATTTTTCTGCTTACGACCCGACGGGTCACAAGTCGGGCAGGCAGCCAGTCGATTTTCGGCTGGCTGCTTGCGCGCATCTGTAATTAAAGAAGGTATTCTCGAATGGCATATTCATTCACTGAGAAAAAACGAATTCGCAAGAACTTTGGTAAGCGCCCAACAATTCTGGACGTTCCTTACCTGTTGTCGATCCAGGTCGACTCCTACAAGAAGTTCCTGCAAACGGACAAAACAATTGAACAGCGCACCGACCGCGGTCTGCATGCGGCGTTCCAGTCCGTGTTTCCGATCGTCAGCTATTCAGGCAATGCTGCGCTCGAGTACGTGAGTTATCGCCTCGGCGAACCCGTGTTCGACGTCAAGGAATGCCAGATGCGAGGGCTGACCTATGCGGCTCCGATTCGCGTCAACGTCCGCCTTGTCATATATGACAAGGAAGCCTCGGGTAATCCGAAGCCTGTAAAGGACATTCGTGAGCAGGAGGTTTATCTCGGCGAAATGCCGCTGATGACCGATCACGGTACGTTTGTTATTAACGGTACCGAACGCGTCATCGTGTCGCAGTTGCACCGTTCCCCTGGCGTGTTCTTCGATCACGACAAGGGCAAGACGCACAGCTCTGGCAAGTTGCTGTTTTCAGCACGAATTATTCCGTATCGTGGTTCCTGGCTCGACTTCGAATTCGATCCCAAGGACGCACTGTTCGCGCGTATTGACCGCCGTCGTAAGCTGCCGGTCACGATCATTCTTCGCGCTCTGGAAATGACCAATGAAGAGATGCTTGATCTCTTCTTTGAAACCAACGAATTCTATCTTTCTGAGAAAGAAATCAAGATGGAGCTTGTCCCCGATCGCCTGCGTGGCGAAACGGCGACATTCGACATCAAGGTTGGTCGCAAGTTGATCGTTGAAGAGGGACGCCGGATCACGGCCAAGCATGTCCGCGACATGAACAAGTCAACAGTCGACAAGCTCGTGGTACCCGCCGAGTATCTCGAGGGCAAGATTCTTGCGCACGATGTTGTCGATACAGAGACCGGGGAACTGCTTGCGGCTGCAAACGCCGAGCTGACGCCGGAGCTCGTTGAGGCGCTCATTGCGGGCGGCATCGAGACGATTCGCACGTTGTTCGTCAACGACCTGGATCGTGGGGCATTCATCTCGAATACGCTCAACATCGATCCATCCACCACACGCCTCGAAGCGTTGGTAGAAATCTATCGCATGATGCGTCCGGGCGAGCCACCGACCAAAGAAGCGGCAGAAAACCTGTTTCAGAACCTGTTCTTTAACCCGGACCGCTACGATCTTTCAGACGTAGGCCGCATGAAATTTAATCGCCGTGTCGGTCGTGACAACTCTGAGGGTGGGGGAGTTCTTGATAAGAGCGACATCCTCGCTGTGCTGCAGACATTGATCGACATCCGTAACGGTTACGGCAACGTCGACGATATTGATCACCTCGGCAACCGTCGCGTACGAAGCGTTGGAGAAATGGCTGAGAACGCCTTCCGCGTCGGACTCGTTCGCGTCGAGCGTGCCGTCAAGGAACGCCTGACCCAGGCTGAGACCGAAGGGTTGATGCCGCAGGAAATGATCAACGCCAAGCCGGTAGCGGCTGCTGTTAAGGAATTCTTCGGCTCGAGTCAGTTGTCGCAGTTCATGGATCAGAACAATCCGCTGTCAGAAGTGACCCATAAACGCCGCGTATCGGCGCTCGGGCCGGGCGGCCTGACGCGCGAGCGTGCGGGTTTTGAGGTTCGCGACGTTCATCCGACACACTATGGTCGGGTTTGCCCGATTGAGACGCCTGAAGGTCCGAACATCGGCCTGATCAACTCGCTTGCTGTATATGCACGGACCAATGAGTACGGTTTCCTTGAGACGCCGTATCGGAAAGTCACGAATGGCAAAGCGACGGCGGACATTGAGTATTTGTCGGCCATCGAGGAAAGCCAGTACGTTATTGCCCAGGGCAACTCAGATCTGGACAAAAACGGGAAATTCCTCGAGGATCTGGTTGCCGTTCGTCACAAGAACGAGTCTTCACTTTCCGGACCGGGCGACGTCGACTACATGGACGTTAGTCCACGCCAGATCGTGTCGGTCGCCGCTTCGCTGATCCCATTCCTTGAACACGATGACGCAAACCGCGCCCTGATGGGCTCGAACATGCAACGCCAGGCTGTGCCGACGCTGCGTGCCGAGGCTCCGCTGGTTGGTACCGGTATGGAGCGTGCTGTTGCGGTCGACTCGGGTGTTACTGTCGTGGCACGTCGCGGTGGCATCGTCGATTCGGTTGATGCATCTCGCATCGTGGTTCGCGTTAACGATGACGAGACCAGTGCAGTCGAGGCTGGTGTCGATATCTACAATCTGACGAAATACACGCGCTCAAATCAAAACACCTGCATAAACCAGCGTCCATTGGTCAAGGCTGGTGACTCAATTTCAGGTGGAGACGTCCTCGCGGACGGACCTTCGACCGATATGGGTGAGCTTGCACTCGGCCAGAACCTGCTCGTCGCGTTCATGCCATGGAACGGCTACAACTTTGAGGATTCAATCCTGATTTCGGAGCGAGTCGTCAAGGAAGACCGCTTCACGACGATTCACATCGAAGAACTGCAATGTGTTGCCCGCGACACGAAGCTCGGACCGGAAGATATCACTTCGGATATTCCGAACGTTGGTGATGCTGCGTTGGCCAAGCTTGATGAGTCGGGAATTGCGTTCATCGGCGCTGAAGTCAACGCGGGCGATATTCTCGTCGGCAAGGTCACGCCGAAGGGCGAGACGCAGTTGACGCCGGAAGAGAAACTCCTGAGAGCCATTTTCGGTGAGAAAGCCTCGGACGTGAAAGATACCTCATTGCGCGTTCCGCCTGGTATGGACGGTACGGTTATTGACGTGCGCGTGTTCACGCGCGATGGCGTCGAGAAAGACCTGCGCGCCCTGTCCATCGAAAAGTCGGAACTCGAGAGTGTTCGCAAGGACCTCGACGACACGCTGCGTATTCTCGAAGAGGATATTTACGAGCGCGTCGAACGCATGCTGACGAACAAGATGGCGCAAGGTGGTCCGAATAAACTCAAGTCCGGATCAAAGATTACAAAGGCCTACCTCGACGAGGTGCCGCGTGAGCAGTGGTTCGAGATTCGTCTCAAGAACGACGACGCGAACGAGCAGTTGCAGAACGCATTTGAACGACTGAATGCGCAGCGCGAAGAGTTCGATCGTCGCTTCGAAGAGAAAAGAGCGAAGATCACCGCGGGTGATGACCTTGCTCCGGGCGTCCTGAAGATGGTCAAAGTGTACCTGGCCGTTAAGCGCCGTATTCAGCCGGGCGACAAGATGGCTGGTCGTCACGGTAACAAGGGTGTGATTTCGACGATCGTTCCGATTGAGGACATGCCCTACCTCAATGACGGCACACCGGTCGATATCGTTCTCAATCCGCTTGGCGTACCGTCGCGAATGAACGTTGGCCAGGTGTTGGAGACCCATCTTGGCTGGGCTGCGAAAGGTCTGGGCAAGAAGATCGACCGCATGCTGAAGGCACAGGAATCAGTCACCAAGATTCGTCAGTTCCTCGAGCAGGTTTACAACAAGACCGGCGGTCGTATCGAAGACCTCAAGTCGTTCAGCGATGCAGAAATCATCGAGTTGGCAGGAAATCTCACCAATGGTGTACCGACAGCGACGCCTGTCTTTGACGGTGCGGCCGAGGCTGAGATCAAGGGCCTGCTTGAGCTTGCGGATCTCGCCGATACCGGTCAGTCACGTCTCAGTGACGGCCGAACCGGTGAAGAGTTCGATCGCGATGTCACGGTTGGTTACATGTACATGCTCAAGCTCAACCACCTGGTGGATGACAAGATGCATGCACGCTCAACCGGACCGTACAGCCTGGTCACGCAGCAACCGCTGGGCGGTAAGGCACAGTTCGGCGGCCAGCGCTTCGGTGAGATGGAGGTCTGGGCGCTCGAAGCCTATGGCGCCGCCTACACCTTGCAGGAAATGCTAACGGTCAAGTCGGACGACGTACAAGGACGAACCAAGATGTACAAGAATATCGTCGACGGTGAACATGAAATGGACGCCGGCATGCCGGAATCGTTCAATGTTCTTGTGAAGGAGATTCGATCTCTGGGCATCAACATTGAGCTGGAGACTGACTAATGAAAGATCTCTTAAAGCTATTTAAGTACCAGAACCCGGTTGACGACTTCGAAGCAATCCGGATTGGCCTGGCGTCACCCGACATGGTGCGTTCCTGGTCATTCGGTGAAGTTAAGAAGCCGGAGACGATCAACTATCGTACGTTCAAACCGGAGCGTGATGGTCTGTTCTGCGCGAAGATCTTTGGGCCGGTCAAAGACTACGAGTGCCTTTGTGGCAAATACAAGCGATTGAAGCATCGCGGTGTCGTCTGCGAAAAGTGTGGCGTCGAGGTTACGCAGACGAAGGTTCGCCGTGAACGCATGGCGCACATCGAGCTCGCCAGCCCGGTGGCGCACATCTGGTTCCTGAAATCGCTGCCATCTCGCATTGGTCTCATGCTCGACATGACGCTTCGCGAGATTGAGCGCGTGCTGTACTTCGAGGCATTTGTTGTCGTCGAGCCCGGCATGACCGAGCTTGAGCGTGGCCAGCTGTTGACGGACGAGATGTACCTTGACGCGCTCGAGCAATATGGCGACGAGTTTGACGCACGCATGGGCGCCGAAGCGGTTCGCGAGATGCTCATGACAATAGACTTGCAGCGCGAGGTCCTGCAGGTTCGCGAGGACATGGATGCGACGCGCTCGGAAACGAAGATCAAGCGCCTTTCGAAGCGCCTCAAGCTGCTCGAGTCGTTCATCGAATCAGGTAACAAACCCGAGTGGATGGTGCTAACGGTTCTGCCGGTACTGCCGCCAGATCTGCGCCCGCTCGTGCCGCTGGACGGCGGCCGTTTCGCGACATCTGATCTCAACGACCTGTATCGCCGTGTCATCAACCGTAATAACCGCCTGCGCCGCCTGCTTGAACTCAACGCACCGGATATCATTGTCCGCAACGAGAAGCGCATGCTGCAGGAGTCGGTTGATGCACTGCTCGACAACGGTCGTCGCGGTCGCGCAATCACAGGCACCAACAAGCGCCCCCTGAAGTCGCTGGCCGACATGATCAAGGGCAAGCAGGGCCGTTTCCGCCAGAACCTCCTCGGCAAGCGTGTCGACTATTCCGGTCGCTCGGTGATTGTAGTAGGACCTACGCTCAAGCTGCACCAATGTGGTCTGCCGAAGAAGATGGCCCTGGAACTGTTCAAGCCGTTCATCTTCTCGAAGCTGCAATTACGTGGCGAAGCAACGACAATCAAGGCAGCGAAACGCCTCGTCGAGCGCGAAGGAGCGGAAGTCTGGGATATTCTCGAAGAGGTTATTCGTGAACACCCGGTACTGCTCAATCGTGCGCCGACACTGCATCGCCTCGGCATCCAGGCCTTCGAGCCTGTGCTGATCGAAGGCAAGGCCATTCAGCTGCATCCGCTCGTTTGTACGGCATTTAATGCTGATTTCGACGGAGACCAGATGGCAGTACACGTACCGCTGTCGATTGAGGCGCAGCTCGAGGCCCGCGCCCTGATGATGTCGTCGAACAACATTCTGTCACCGGCGAATGGTGATCCGATTATCGTTCCTTCTCAGGACGTCGTGCTCGGTCTCTACTACATGACGCGCACACGTGTGAATGCGAACGGTGAAGGCATGATGTTCTCGGATATCGACGAAGCTCGCCGTGCATTTGAAAATGGCGCTGCCGATCTGCAGGCAATGGTCAAAGTTCGTGTGCCAACTTTCGAAGTTGAGGAAGAAGGTGGTGAGCCGGTTGCAATTCAAAAGATTGTCGATACGACAGTCGGCCGCGCGTTGTTGTCCGAGATTCTTCCGGACGGTCTGGATTTCGAGCTCGTTAACCGGGCAATGTCGAAGAAAGCCATCTCGAACACGATTAACGCGTGCTATCGGAACCTCGGACTCAAGAAGACGGTCGTATTCGCTGATCGCCTGATGTACACCGGGTTCCGTTTCGCGACGATGGCAGGCATTTCAATCGGCGTTAACGACATGGTCGTGCCTGAGAGCAAAGGCGATATCCTGGCCGTTGCTGAAACAGAGGTTAAGGAGATTCAGGACCAGTATGCGTCGGGTCTTGTGACTGATGGCGAGCGCTATAACAAGGTTGTCGATATCTGGTCCCGCACCAATGACCAGATCGCCAAAGCCATGATGGACAAGCTGGGCTCGGAATGGGTGAAGAACTCCGCTGGCAAGAAGGTTGAACAGGAGTCGTTCAACTCAATCTATATGATGGCCGACTCTGGTGCTCGTGGTTCTGCGGCCCAGATCAGGCAGCTCGCCGGCATGCGTGGCTTGATGGCCAAACCGGACGGCTCGATCATCGAAACGCCGATCACGGCGAACTTCCGCGAAGGTCTGGACGTCGCGCAGTACTTCATCTCGACTCACGGTGCTCGTAAAGGCCTGGCCGACACGGCTTTGAAGACCGCTAACTCGGGTTACCTGACACGCCGTCTTGTTGACGTTGCTCAGGACCTGGTTGTGACGGAGGTCGATTGCGAAACCAAGAACGGTGTCGCGATGTCACCGCTCGTTGAAGGTGGTGATATTGTCGAACCCCTCAGGGAGCGAGTTCTCGGTCGTGTGCTGGCTGAGGCTGTACTGGTTCCGGGCACCGACAAGGTTGCGTTCGATGCTGGAACAATGCTCGATGAAGATACGGTTGCGACACTCGAAGACTTGTCGATTGACCACGTCTTGGTTCGCTCACCGATCACCTGCGAAATTCGCTACGGCGTTTGTTCGCAGTGCTACGGTCGAGATCTTGCCCGCGGTACCCGCATTAACATCGGTGAGGCTGTCGGTGTAATTGCAGCTCAGTCGATCGGCGAACCGGGCACGCAGCTGACGATGCGTACGTTCCACATCGGTGGTGCGGCATCACGTTCAGCAGCAGTCAACAGCATCGAAATTAAGTCTAATGGCAACGCGAAGCTGGTCAATATCAAGACCGTTGCGCACCATAAGGGTTACCTTGTTGCTGTGTCCCGATCCGGTGAAGTCTCGATTACCAATGAGATGGGCCGTGAGCGTGAGCGTTATAAAGTGCCTTACGGTGCAACGATTACGATCGCGGACGGGGCCCCGGTCAAACAGGGCCAGGTTGTTGCCAATTGGGACCCGCATACTCACCCGGTTGTCACCGAGGTTGCAGGCAAGCTTAAGTTCGAGGACTTCCTTGATGGAGTTACCGTTGCCGAGCAGGTAGATGAATTTACCGGGCTGACCAGTATCGTCGTACTCGATCCGAAGAGTCGCGGTGGCAGTGGCAAGGACCTGCGACCCGTCGCTCGCCTCGTCAATGACAAGGACGAGGATATCTTCTTCGCCAATACTGAGATTCCGGCCGTCTATGCGCTGCCCGCCGGCGCCATCATCTCGATGTCGGACGGTGCCAAGGTTGCAGTGGGCGACATTATTGCTCGTATCCCGCAAGCGTCATCCAAGACCCGTGATATTACGGGTGGCCTGCCGCGTGTTGCCGACCTGTTCGAGGCTCGCAAGCCGAAAGAGCCAGCGATCATGGCCGAGCACACCGGAACAGTCAGCTTCGGTAAGGAAACCAAGGGCAAGCGTCGTCTCGTCATTACTGATGACACGGGCGAGAGTCATGAGGAGTTGATTCCGAAGTGGCGTCACCTCAACGTGTTCGAAGGTGAGCAGGTTGTACAGGGTGAGACGATCGCTGACGGCGAGCCGAATCCGCATGACATTCTCCGCCTGCAAGGCGTTGAAAACCTTGCTGATTATCTTGTTCGCGAGATCCAGGATGTGTACCGCTTGCAGGGCGTGAAGATCAATGACAAGCACATCGAGGTGATCATTCGCCAGATGCTGCGCAAGGTCATTGTTGCTACGCCGGGTGAAAGCAATTACCTCCGGGGTGAGCAGATCGATAAGGCCCGGTTCTTCGAAGAGGAAGAGCAATTGCTGGTGCAGGGCAAAGAGCCGCTCACCATTGATCCGATTCTTCTCGGCATCACGAAGGCATCTCTGGCGACAGAGTCGTTCATTTCTGCGGCATCGTTCCAGGAGACGACCCGGGTTCTGACCGAGGCCGCGGTGCGTGGCTTGCGGGACGATCTTCGCGGCCTGAAGGAAAATGTCATCGTTGGTCGACTGATTCCGGCGGGCACAGGATTCGCGCATCACGCCGAACGTCGGCGCACGCGCGAACAGGATCTGGCCGACCAGCTCAAGGAGCTCGATGTTGCGGCCGAGAAAGCCGCCGCTGATGCAGCTGCGAAAGATGCAGGCGAAAGTCCCGAGGTGACGCTTGAGGAAGCGCTCCAGAAGGAAGCAGATGAAGCGACCAAGGGTAGCGAAGAAGCGACCGCAGACACGTAAAAAACAAGGGTTTCGGGAAAGCCTGCGGCCTTGCTTGACAGCTTGGCGCAGGCGTCACTACAATGCCCGCCCTTAACCTTGGGGCCCGCCTTAAACGGGCCCTGATTTTTCAGGGGCGATAGTGGTGGCAGAAATGGCCACCACGACAAAAAAACCTAATTGACTCAATCAGTTAGGTTTTCGCCCAAAAACCCGATATCTGAACCGGATGAGGTTCAGTGGTCGGGTGCGCGCGTTTTTTAGCGCACAAATTTGGATTAACGAGAATAGAAGAGGGCCCCATGGCCACAGTGAATCAGCTAGTTCGCAACCCACGCGCGACGAAGCGTGCAAAAAGTACGGTGCCGGCGCTTGAGGCCAGCCCGCAGAAACGTGGTGTATGCACACGCGTTTACACAACGACGCCCAAAAAGCCGAACTCGGCTATGCGGAAGGTCGCTCGTGTGCGCCTGACAAACGGTTTTGAAGTCACGTCGTATATCGGCGGCGAAGGCCACAACCTGCAGGAGCACTCGGTTGTGCTTATTCGCGGTGGTCGTGTGAAGGATCTGCCAGGTGTTCGCTACCACACAGTTCGCGGAACACTCGATTGCGCAGGCGTATCCGATCGTCGTCAGGGCCGCTCCAAGTACGGAACCAAGCGTCCGAAGTCCTAATTCTTAAATAGAAGAGAACAATGTCCAGAAGATCACAGGCACCAAAAAGAACGATTCTGCCCGACCCGAAGTACGGCAGCCAATTGCTTGCCAAGTTCATGAACATGATCATGAATGACGGCAAGAAATCCGTCGCTGAGCGCATCATTTATGGCGCACTTGACCGTATTTCCGAACGTGAAACTAAGGCGGACGACAAAGCGCTCGAGCTGCTTGAGACGGCACTCGAAAACGTAAAGCCCGTGGTCGAAGTAAAGTCCCGCCGCGTCGGCGGTGCAACCTACCAGGTGCCTGTTGAAGTGCGCCCGGCACGCCGTCAGACACTGGCTATGCGCTGGGTTATCGATGCTGCGCGCAAACGCGGCGAGAAATCGATGGCGCATCGCCTCGCGCACGAGCTGCTCGAGGCCGCCGAGAACCGCGGCACGGCAGTCAAAAAGAAAGAGGATACGCATCGGATGGCAGAGGCTAACAAAGCCTTCTCCCATTACCGCTGGTAATCGGTCGAGTCGACCAGGAAAACCAGGATCTTGTCGTGGCCCGCACAACCCCTATCGAGCGCTATCGCAATATTGGCATCATGGCCCATATTGATGCTGGTAAGACTACGACAACTGAGCGTGTGCTGTTCTATACAGGTGTCTCTCACAAGATAGGCGAGGTGCATGACGGCGCGGCTGTCATGGACTGGATGGAGCAGGAACAGGAGCGTGGCATCACGATTACGTCGGCTGCGACAACCTGCTTCTGGCGCGGCATGGATAAGCAGTACGACGAGCACCGTGTCAACATCATCGATACCCCCGGCCACGTCGATTTCACGATTGAAGTCGAACGCAGTCTGCGTGTGCTGGACGGCGCGGTAACGGTGCTGTGCTCGGTCGGTGGTGTGGAGCCACAGACGGAGACGGTCTGGCGCCAGGGCAACAAATACAAGGTGCCGCGCATGATCTTCGTCAACAAGATGGATCGTGCCGGCGCAGATTTTCTGCGCGTTGTGGAGCAGGTGCGGGAGCGGCTGGGAGCCAATGCGATACCGATACAGCTGCCCATCGGAGCTGAAGAGCATTTTGCCGGTGTCATCGATCTGATTGGTATGCGCGCAATCTACTGGGATGAGGGCAACATGGGTACGACCTATGAGGCCCGCGATATCCCGGATGAGCTGCGTGCCGAGGCCGATGTCTGGCGCGAGAAGATGGTCGAGGCTGCTGCTGAAGGGGACGAGCAACTCCTGGTCAAGTTCCTCGAGGGCGATGCATTGGAGCCCGAGGAAATTCGCCGTGGTCTGCGTGAACGTACGCTGGCTGGAGAGATCGTCGTTTCAATGTGTGGCTCGGCTTTCAAGAACAAGGGCGTGCAGGCGATGCTCGATGCGGTTATCGACTACATGCCTTCACCGCTTGATGTGCCTGCAATCAAGGGCATCAATGAGGACGACTCGGAAGGTGAGCGCCACGCGGATGACACGGAGCCGTTCGCGGCGCTGGCATTCAAGATCGCGACGGATCCATTCGTCGGAAACCTGACGTTCTTCCGCGTTTATTCGGGCGTGCTGAACTCGGGTGATACGATTCTGAACCCTATCAAGAGCAGGAAAGAACGTATCGGGCGCATCCTGCAGATGCACTCGAACGACCGTAAGGAAATCAAGGAGGTTTTCGCTGGCGACATTGCGGCAGCTGTTGGCCTCAAGGATGTTACAACCGGAGACACGCTTTGCGACCTCAAGCAGCCGATTATGCTTGAGCGCATGGAGTTTCCGGACCCGGTTATTTCCGTGGCCGTCGAGCCGAAGACAAAGATTGACCAGGAGAAGATGGGCACAGCCCTGCAGAAACTGGCCAAAGAAGACCCGTCATTTCGCGTCCACACAGACGAGGAATCGAGTCAGACAATCATTTCGGGAATGGGTGAACTGCATCTCGATATCATCGTCGATCGCATGAGGCGTGAGTTCAATGTGGTGGCAAATGTCGGTAAGCCGCAAGTGGCTTACCGGGAGACGATTCGTAAAACCGTCAAACAGGAAAGCAAGTTCGTCAGGCAGTCCGGTGGGCGCGGCCAGTATGGTCATGTTTTTCTGAAGATCGAACCGGCGGAGTCTGGTTCCGGGTACGAATTCGAGAACGCCATTGTTGGTGGTGTCGTTCCAAAGGAATATATTGGCGCCGTCGACAAGGGTATCAGGGAGCAAATGGAAAACGGTGTGGTCGCCGGTTTCCCGGTCGTTGACTGCAAGGTAACGCTGTACGATGGTTCGTATCATGACGTCGATTCGAGCGAGATTGCATTCAAGATCGCTGGCTCGATGGGTTTCAGGGACGGCGCCCTCAAGGCCAAACCGGTGTTGCTCGAGCCGATCATGAAGGTCGAGGTTGTAACCCCCGAAGATTATATGGGTGACGTGATGGGTGATCTCAATCGCCGTCGCGGTTTGCCGCAGGGCATGGATGACTCGCCGTCAGGCAAAGTCATTCGTGCAGAAGTTCCGCTGGCCGAGATGTTCGGCTATGCAACGGACTTGCGCTCAATGAGCCAGGGCCGCGCAGTGTACTCGATGGAATTCGAGAAATATTCAGAAGTGCCACAAAGTGTGGCTGACACAGTAATGAAGAAGGCGAGCTAAGCAAATGTCTAAAGAGAAATTTGAGAGAACAAAGCCGCACGTAAACGTAGGCACGATTGGTCACGTTGACCATGGCAAGACGACCCTGACGGCTGCGCTGACGAAGGTCATGGC
>Ga0316189_10005249_pt1 | contig 12419 bp, 13 predicted proteins | sample LowCovwburrow_MG_FD_204930 | JGI IMG/M metagenome (GOLD analysis project Ga0316189, IMG submission 204930) | Coastal sediment microbial communities from Maine, United States - Lowes Cove worm burrow | ecosystem: Environmental > Aquatic > Marine > Coastal > Sediment | place: USA: Maine... | reverse complement strand
CCGATAAACGACTTCTTTTTTCCGCTGGATGCAATTCATGACTGGAACAAGCTTTACGGGAAACGCGGCTTTCATCAGTTCCAATGTGTCGTTCCGATTGAGAAGGCACCTGCCCTGCGAGAGATGCTTGAGCTGATCGCACGGTCCGGGCTTGCGTCACCCTTGGCTGTTTTGAAACGTATGGGCGCTGGCCGGGCTGGCAACATGTCCTTCCCGATGGAAGGGTATACGCTGGCCGTCGACTTTCCGAACCGTCCACAAGCCGAAATTCTAATCAGCCGGCTTGAAGAGATGACCCAACTGGCAGGTGGACGCCTTTATCTTGCGAAAGATTCTCTGGCGACGGGTGCGCGTATCAAGGCGATGTATCCGGAACATGCTGCGTGGGTTGATGAAATTGGAAAAGCAGACCCTGAGGGACAATTCGCAACCGACCTGATCCGCCGACTAGACCTGAGGACGACGCTATGATGCAGAGTTGGATTATTCTTGGCGCAACATCTTCCATGGCACGAGCCTTCGGACGCGCCGTTGCAGAACGCGGTGACGCAGTGTTTTTTGCTGGCCGCGACATGGATGATCTGAAACGTAGTGCCACTGACAGCGCCGCCAGAGGCGCCAGGGTGGCGGAACCTGTTTTCTTTGACGCACGCAAGCCTGAGAGCTTTTCAGCGATCTATAACCGTGTCTCCGCCGAAGAAGGAATAATCAATGTGGCCGTTTTCGTCGGCTCAATGCCACCACAAGACGCGATTGACGCAGACCCCAGCCTGATCGACGGCACCGTGACGGACAGTTTCACAGGCCCTGCCCGTTTCTTGCAAGGTCTCGCCCCGCTTATGGAAGAGCGTGGATCTGGCACTGTTATCGGTGTCGGGTCTGTTGCAGGTGATCGGGGCCGGATTGGCAACTATGTCTATGGTGCAGCCAAAGCTGGGTTTCACACCTATCTCTCGGGTCTGCGTAACAGGCTGAATAGATCCGGGGGCCACGTTGTTACCGTGAAACCCGGCTTTGTGGACACCGCAATGACATGGGGCATAGAGGGAATGTTTCTTGTTGCGCCACCAGAGAAGGTTGCCCGCGACCTGCTGCGTGCCGTGGATAAGAAAAAGAACGTGATCTACACACCGTTCTTCTGGCGCTACATTATGCTGATCATTCGCTCGATCCCCGAAGGGATATTCAAAAAACTGTCGGTCTAGAATTTTACACGATCAGATTCCAAACCATTGGTGAAACAAACCTGCGGCATAAAACATGAGCGAAAGTGTGAGCAGTAGCAGGCCAACGCCGCGTTTATCTTTCATCGCGAAGACGATTGGGTCGTAATCCTGCTTACCAAAGTAGCCCAACCGCACCATGCGAAACAGCCAAGCAGCAATCGGAACAAGGGCTATCCACAGCACCCATTGGCTTGGGTATAATGTTCGTGCCTGCTCGCTAAAACTGTAAAGGAAGAAGATCAGCAGCGCAAAAAACATCCCGAGACCCGCGATGTTAAGTAAATCACCACGATCCTGGCGACCATAGCCTCGCCCAGGCAATTTATCGTCCGTCGTCGTGAGCGAAAGTTCCGTCAGTCGTTTCACACATCCCAGCGTGATAAAGACAGGAAAGATAAAGATAAGCATAAAAGAGGATGCATCGACCTTGCTTGCTGCGGCTCCGGCAACGACTCTCAATGTATAAAGCCCCGCTAACGCCGCGATATCCACCCATCGCATGCGTTTCAACCGAAGCGAATAGGCCAGCGACAGTATTATATAGACAACTACAACAGTAAGAAATGCAGGGCCAAGCAACGCGCCAAGACCAATCGCTAAAACACCAAGAACAACAAGCATCCCCATTCCAACGCTGATCGGAACGGTCCCCTGAGCAAACGGGCGGCGGCACTTGGTGGGGTGCAAACGGTCAGCCTCAAGATCAAGAAGATCATTGACAACATAGATAGATGACGCCGCTGCTGAGAATGATGCCATGCCCAGAAGGACCATGAACAAAGTATCCAGCCTGAAGCTATGCGCTGCAATCATTGGTAAAAGCAGCAGAATGTTCTTAACCCATTGATGGGGGCGTATCGCTCGAAACAAATCCGTGATGTGCAAGCGATTGGGATATTCAGTAACCGTTTTCCCCATCGCACTCAGCTTGGCTATGATCGCATCATGATGCCCTACAACAAGCGCATTTTCTGCATGCTCCCAGATTGCACGATCTGCTTTATTATCGCCCGCATAGTCAAATCCTGCTTCGCCATACGCATCAACCAGGGCCTTTGCTTTGGCCTTCCCTTTTAGATTGGTTTCGCCGTCCGAGGCGAATACACGCGTGCTTAGGCCGTGATCCGACGCTAGGCGCGCAACCAATTGCTGATCTGAAGCAGAAGCAAGAACCACGTCCCGCCCTGCAGCAATACTTTTGTCTGCCAGCGCCTTCATTTCCGGATTTACAGGCAACAAATCGGTTCGTATATCGGCGAATTCAAGTAAAGCGCTTTTAAGCTTAGCTGGTCGCGTGAAATACCGCATTGCAGTTTTGAGAGTCTTAATCGGGTGCTTGCCTAAGCCGGCCCAAAAACACTCGTATAGCATATCTGTTCGCAGGAAGGTGCCGTCAACATCCAACACCAGTGGTTTTACTTCAACCATTTGTGCCCGCACCTCTTACTGCAAAAACACATCCGTCCGAAATTAGCTCAGGTGGGGTCACGCATAAACCCTTTGCAACAGTCCATGCTGCCAAAACTTTCGGCACATATGCGCGGGTCTCAGCGAAGGGAGGAACACCGCTATGCGTTCGCACAGCGTTTTCGCCGGCATTGTAACTGGCAAGAACCATCACTGGATCGTTGTCAAACTCTTCCATCAGCCAGTTCAGATAGGCCACGCCTCCTTTAATATTGTCAGTTGCAACGTTGCGGTCAACGACACCGAAACGCTCAGCTGTTGCCGGCATTAACTGCATCAGACCTGCTGCACCGGCACTGCTTAAAGCATCTATGCGTCCAGAAGATTCGATTCCGATCACCGCCAGTACGAGTGCCGGAGAGACATTTGTTCCAACTGTCGCCAGCAGAATCTCCGTTCCGTGGGCTTCTGCGATGTTCTGAAGGTTTTGAATCCTGGGAACAGCAACAGCCTGTCCTTCTGGCGCATTGCCTAGGTGAGAAACAGCTTCCTCTAATCGACCGGGACTCGCGTCAGCAAGATCCGGTGAAACTTCTGCCCAGTACCAGTCCAGTACGCCGGGCTCTGGCTCCTCTGTTTCAGAAGGTTCCGGCTGACGCAGCGCTTGCGCCGCTATCTGAGCCTCGGGATCGATCTGAACATTGATGCGTGGCGTTGTGCTGCCAGCTTCGGGTACTTTAACGCGCCGAAAGGTAAAATCCGTCCCTGACACTGGCTCGGTAGCAAGTGCCTCAGTCGCCAATATCGAAGCGACTATTAATATTGATGATACGAAGCGCCGCTTCATGCGGTACCTGCTCTGCCCCGTTGTTGTTTGCATGTTTGTTCTCGCAAAAAAAAGCCGCCGAGACCAGTTTTAAGGCACCACACTTAGGCAAATTCGACATATTTGCTCAATATTTAGCATCTTTGACACAGTGCGGGCACTTTAAATAAAAAAAAAGTTATTATTTTTCAGCGTATTAATAATTTTTCGCAAAAATCTTAAGGAACACCAAAAAAGTACGATGCGCGCCAAACTGTTGCCCCATTCCGAGGGCTTTATCCTCTCATACCAAAGCGGAACCGAGTTGATCATATCAATTTAAGTCTCCGTCTAGGTAGTGGAAACGACGAACCAGACTTCAGAGGATACAAAATGAAACTGTTCAATTTTGCAAAAAACTTCGCAAAGGACGATTCCGGCGCAGTGACTGTCGACTGGGTTGTTCTAACCGCTGCCATTGTTGGCCTCGGTATCGCAATCATGACCACTGTTGGTGGTGCAACTGCGGATCTCGGTGACGTGATCTCCGGTAGCCTCGCAACTCAGGGTATCGCAACCTACTAATCTTTGGCCGAGCGCCACTCAACACACTAGGAGCTAAAAAATGCTGAACTTCATCAAAAACTTCGCAAAAGACGAATCCGGCGCAGTCACTGTTGACTGGGTTGTTCTGACCGCTGCCATCGTTGGCCTCGGTATCGCAATCATGACCACTGTTGGTGGTGCAACTGCGGATCTGGGCGACCTGATCTCTGGTAGCCTCGCAACTCAGGGCATCGCAACTTACTAAGTTGATAAATAAGACATTGAAAGGCCGTGCTTCACTAGCGCGGCCTTTAATGTTTTCACTCAAGCCTTTTGTCAGAAACTCAATAGTTGACAAATGCTTAATGAAACCCTGTTTTACCCAATAAATCGCCATATTTCAAAGCGATAACACGTATAAGCTGAGCAAAATTCAAGCAGCCGGTTGGCGGAAAACCCAATTACTGGAGAACTAAAATGCAATTGCTGATTGCAAAGTTCAAAGAGGACGAAAACGCCGCAGTCACTGTTGATTGGGTCGTGATAACTGCCGCAATTGTCGGCCTTTGCATTAGCGTCATGGTTGCCGTTGGGGCTGGCACAACCGACATGTCAGGTGATATTTCCGGTACAATCAGTTCTCAGGCCATCACCAATCGGTTCTGATCAACCCCTAAATTTTATTGCAAGATTTCTTGCAAAAACTGTTTAAAAACTTCGCCATAACATCATCCTTTGACCATCGTTTTGCCGTATTTGTTGGAAACAATAAGGGCAACAAAGGATCGAACAATCAGCTAAAAAAGCTGAGATCTAATATTGAGAGTGGAAAGGGTTCGCTATGCGGCTAATTTTTGGATTGGTCTTGATTTTGGGAATAGGCCTTGCTGGCTTTGCGGTCTATATGGCCAAAGGCTATATGGGTACCTACCAGGCAGAACTCGCACGTGAGCGGGCGGCGCGGGCTGCGATTGTTCCCACCGTGGATGTTTACGTTGTAACCCGCGAAATCAAATACGGAGAGCGCGTCACCGTTGAAGATCTGCGCGCCGTTAAGTGGCCTGAAACGGCTATCCCTGAGGGAACATTTCATACAATGGAAGAAATCTTCCCCGAAGGTGAAGCCAAGTATCGGACTGCGGTTCGCACGATCGAAAAAGACGAAGCTGTCATGCAATCTAAGCTGACGGAAACTGGCCAGATTGCTGGCATTACATCACGTCTTCAGCCTGGAATGCGCGCTTTCACGATTGACGTGGATGCCAGCACAGGTGTTTCGGGCTTCTTGCGCCCCGGTCACCGTGTTGACGTTTACTGGTCTGGCCAAAGCCAAAACCAGGAGGTCACAAAGCTTATCGACTCTGGTATCGACGTAATCGCAATTGACCAATCTGCAAACGAAGAGCGCGAGAGCGCCCGTGTTGCACGGACCGTAACCGTACAAATCACGCCGCAACAGGTTGCATCACTCGCCCAGGCTCAAGCAACGGGCAGGCTCTCTCTTTCATTAGTTGGGAACAATGATGACACGCTGGCGACAGCAATTGAGGTAGATCAGAACAGGCTGCTCGGCATCGTTGAACAACAGCGGGTTGAGGTCGAACAGGAACGTGTTTGCACCATTCGCACGCGCAGAGGCGCCGAGGTTGTGGAAATTCCAATCACCTGTACAAACTGATCCTTTCCCTTCCCAGCAAAAAAACGGGCGCTCAATCGAGCGCCCGTTTTCTATTCGTTTGAGGCCCGCGTTAATCCACCCACTCCCATGGCCTTGTGAAATTCCCAAGGCAGTGCAGAACAGCCTCTTCATCAACGTGGTCCTTCCTACGCACACGCGCAACAAGACCTCTCTTTTTATCCTCGACGACCTCGTAGATAGCTGCAGCCAGACCAAGTTGTTCCAACGCATCATCATAGACACGCGTGATCGCCCTTTTGCGCAAATCCGGTTTAAAGACTTTTCCAACAGCTGTTTTTGGCAGCTCTGCTAAAATCTCCACATGCTTAGGGTGCGCCGCGCGCTCGTGAATGTTTTCTTTTGCGAAGGCCCTCAGTTCTTCAACCGTAACGCTTGCACCGGCGACAAGTTCAACATAAGCGCATGGCAACTCACCTGCATGCGCATCTGGTTGCCCAATGGCACCAACAAAGCCAACAGCTGGATGCCCGGCCAGCGCCTCTTCAATCTCAGCCGGATCTATATTGTGCCCACCTCGAATAATAAGGTCTTTGGCACGTCCGGTGATCCAAAGGTATCCATCCGCGTCCAGCCGCCCTAAATCACCCGTGCGCAAGAATTTTTTATCGTGAAACAAATCGAGGTTCTTTTCAGATTCCGTATAGGTAAACCCCGCGAAAACTCCGGGGCTGCTTACGCAGATCTCACCAACTTCATCTATCTCGCATTCCACCGGGCCGTTCGCAGCATTCCGCATTATTTTCAAATCTGTATGCGGGAACGGCAAACCGACAGATCCCACTTTTTTCAATCCTGCCGGTGGGTTGCAAGACACTAGACAGGTTGCTTCAGTCAATCCATAGCCTTCAACGATTTCAATACCGGTCGCTTTTTCAAACCGGTTAAACAGCTCAACCGGGAGAGGCGACGAACCGGAAAATGCTGTTTTCAACGAAGATACATCTGCATCTACCGGACGCTGCATCAAGGCTGACAATGCGGTCGGCACGGTGATGATAAAGGTCACTTTCCAGCGTTCAACAAGTTTCCAGAAATTGTCAAAGACACCGTCACCGCGGTAACCGGCAGGTGTAGGAAAAACAACATGCGCTCCGGACGCGATCATCGACATCAGGATTGGATAGACTGCAAACACATGGAACAAAGGAAGCGGACAAATTATGGTGTCTGTTTCGGAGAAAAGAAGCGTATGCCCAAGCCAACCATTGTAAACCATGCCTGAATACTTGTGCTGCGCAACCTTCGGCATACCCGTTGTCCCGCCAGTGTGAAAATAGGCCGCGACACGATCTTCTGACTTGTCCTCAAAGTCCAAGGTTGTGTTTTGTTTTTCGACTTCTGCGTTAAAATTAAGAACCCTGGCTTTATGCGTTACAGGGTTCTTGGGGCGAATTAGTGGTACGATCCAGCTTTTTGGCGGACTCAGATACCTCAGCAGGTCTACCTCAAGTACTGTTTCGACATTTGGTGCCATAGCCAAAGCTTCCGCTGCTTTTTGTGGCAGGTCTGTTTTTGGGAAAGCTTTAAGCGTGACCAAAACCTTCGCCTCGGTTTCACGCAATATTGCAGCAATTTGCTCGGGTTCCAGCAGTGGGTTGATTGGATTTACAATGCCCGCAATTCCGCCACCAAGTAGCGATTGAACCGTTTCAACAGCATTGGGAAGCAAGTAAGCGACGACATCGTTCTCGCCGATACCCAAGCTCCGAAACAGATTTGCAGCCTGAACCGTTTTGCCGTGCAACTGGTTCCATGTCAGCGTTTCAGCTTTATCATTTGGACCAGAAGTTATCTGGTAACTCACGGCATTGCACGCACCGTATTTGTCTCTGGCATTCGTTACAAACTGGTAGAGCGTTGTAGGAAGGTTCCTATCTTCCCACGCAGATTCATTCTCAATTGCATCACGATCCGCTTTGGTCGCAAATTTGCCCATAGGCTGTTTCCTCCCCTGTCCCGTTTCCTCTCCGGGTCTTGTTTTCTTGTCTCAAAGATGCGGGGATTTTTAACATCGTGCAAGAGTGACGCTGCGCGACTCCTATTCAGCAGCCCAGACCTTCGGTGAATTGAAGCCGTGCCAGACGCGCATAAAGCCCCCCTTCTGCAACAAGATCGTCATGGCTGCCGCTCGCAACAATTTTACCCTGATCGAACACCAGAATGCGATCGGCCTTTTTAACTGTCGCCAGTCGGTGCGCCACAATCAACGTTGTCCGGGACGCAGACATTTCCTCTACCGCTTTTTGAACAGCAAGCTCGCTTTCTGAATCAAGCGCTGAAGTTGCCTCGTCCAATAGCAAGATGGCTGCATCGCGCAAAACAGCGCGAGCAATTGCGATACGCTGTTTCTGACCACCAGAAAGCATCACGCCACGCTCACCAACATAGCTGTCGTACCCATCCGGCAATGCCGTAAGAAAATCATGTGCTGCTGCCATTTTAGCTGCATTTTCCACTTCGGCATCCGTTGCGTCGGGGCGCCCGAAGCGAATATTTTCCCGAGCTGTATCCGCAAATATCACCGGATCCTGCGGAACCAGCGCCAGAACGCGGCGGAAATCGCTGCGCGCCATATCGCCTATTTTAACTCCGTCAATCCGGATTGCGCCTTGTTTCGGGTCATAAAACCGAAGCAAAAGCTGCAGGACCGTTGACTTTCCCGCACCTGACGGACCAACCAAAGCCACGGTCTCTCCTGGCTTAATCTCAACCGATATACCGTTCAGAGCCGCCTGTTCCGGACGCGCCGGATAGTGGAAAGTCACATCCTCAAATGTGATCGCTCCCTTAACATCCGCAGGCAAAGGAACGGGCGATGCTGGGTCAGTCACCTGATCTTCAGCGTTCAGAAGCTCAACAAGACGTTCTGTTGCACCTGCCGCCCGTAACAACTCTCCCCAAATTTCAGACAATGCCGCCACTGCACCAGAAACCAGAACCGCATAAATTACGAATTGCACAAGTGCTCCGGTGCTCATCTGGTCAGCGCGTACATCACGCGCACCTATCCAAAGCACGCCAACAACACCGGAAAAAATCAGAAATATTACGATTACAGTCATAAGGGCACGCGTACCTATACGGCTTTTCGCAGAATGGTACGCACGCTCTGTCACCTCCGAAAAACTCTCCCGTGTCTGAGTCTCGTGCGTGAACGCCTGAACCGTTTGAACCGACAGCAGAGCCTCCGATGCATTTCCGGAACTGGCGGCGATCCAGTCCTGATTGTCCCTGCTCAGACCGCGCAGCTTACGGCCGAGCACAATGATTGGCACAAGCACTGCTGGCACGATCAACAACACAAGACCGGTTAGTTTTGCGCTGGTTAAAAGCATCAAAACCATCCCTCCGAGGAAGATCAGAACATTCCTGAGGGCCACAGAAACGGAAGAGCCGATTACCGACAAAATCAATGTTGTATCTGTCGTGATCCGGGACAAAACTTCGCCGGTCATGATGTTTTCATAGAACCCGGGGCTAAGCCCGATGACGCGCGCAAAGACAGCCTTTCGAATGTCAGCAACCACCCGTTCACCAAGCCGCGTCACCATGTAGTACCGCAGGCCCGTACCCAGCGCCAACAACCCGGCAATCGCAAGAGCCGCAAAAAAATATTTGTCGAGCAGGGAAAGATCGTCTGAGCCAAAACCGTCGATCACGCGACGCACCGCCAAAGGCATTGCCAAAGAAAGTCCAGCCGTCAAGACAAGCGCAAAACCCGCAAGCATCGCAAGGCCTTTGTAAGGCGTGATGAAAGGCAATAGCCCCGCTATCGGTCCGATTTTCTTGGATTTTGCACGCTCTTTTTCGCTGTGCACTTCGGGTGCTTCCATGGTCATTTTCCCTTTGCTCAAACAACGTCTTAGAACCCATGGGTCCAATCAACAAGACGATATGGTTAGAGTGCACCTTGAGAATGGAATGATGTTGAAAACGAAACCATGTTTCAGGATATGGCCCGCTGACGAGTTCAAACAATTCCACCTTTAATATCAAGGCGTTGAATCTGGCCTTAACTCTGCTGCAAGGGGATTGGTTTTCTGGAGCGGGCGGCGGGAATCGAACCCGCGTCATTAGCTTGGAAGACTTGCGCGCAAATCCTTAGATAATCCCTAATTACAATTGGTTAACTCTACTAAGAAAGTAGTTTTGTAGGTAATGTGTCGGAAAATAATTTCTGGAGCGGGTAGCGGGAATCGAACCCGCGCCTTAACCTTGGAAGGGTCTTATGATACCATTTCACCATACCCGCTCGGAGAGGTTACCAATTATTTCATTGGCTAGTTAGCGTCAAGCAGAAGATTCGAGTCTGTTAGAGGGTACTATCAGAATATGTAAACCCTTTCAGTTTTACCGTGCTGTCATGTGTAGACGTATATGGGCCCGGCCCTTTCGCAGCGCCGTTGTTAGAGCTGGATTGGCTTTCACGATTTCTGCCGCGAACATTGGTCCAAATCCATTCCACCAAAATCGGATCGACTCATGGCTGACATCGATGCCGCGTTCGTGCAGCAGATCCTCAACATTCCGAAGCGAGAGCGGGAACCGGACGTACAGCATCACCGCAAGGCGAATGATCTCAGGGCTCGTCTTGAAGTAGCGAAATGGGGAGCGTTTGGTCATCCGGCGACGCTACGAAACCACCCTGCTTGGCTCAAGCTAGTTTCCTCTGACAAGACCTGACAATCAACCCAAAACGCCCCACCAACGCAACGTATTGCGTAGATGATCGCCGATCGCGGCAATCGCCCCATCTACATCGTGCGCCTCTATCGCGGCAATGATGTTCAGATGCTCCTCCATTGCCGACTCGATACGGTCGGCAACGAAAGGTCGCGTATTCTGAATAACCGCAATCCGATCACTGTTTTCGGCGTAAAGTCGCGCGGCAAGCTGTGATCCGAGCCCAGTCGATAACGCATCATGCAAGGAGAGATCAGTCTCAATTGCGCGGCGCGGCAAGTCGGGCGTAATCTTATCCCGTGCTTCGTCCCGCAAGCGTGTGTGCTCTTCTTTCAAAGCTTCGAGCGGGATGGTGCCGCCACTCTCGATGAGGCGCCTTGCGCCTTCGCAATCGAAAATGGCACGTAACTCGAGGCATTCTCTTGTTATCTCAACCCCGGCATCCATGATCGTGACGCCACGCTTTGGAAGCACTGTAACAAGTCCGCTGACCTCAGCCCGCTTTATCGCATCACGAACTGCAGCAATTGGCAATTCGAAGCGTTCTACAAGCATTGGCATCGACAAAAAGGTGCTGCTCTTTAGCTGTCCGTCGCGCAACTGCGCAATCAGCACCTGATGGGCGCGTTCGGTCAGCGATTCTGGGTGTTCTTTTAGCATCTTGAAGGTATCCTTAGTGTCCCCTTCATTGCCAATTAAAACTACGCGGATGTGAAAACGGATTACGCCTCAATAGTGACCCGATAACAACACACTATTTTCTAACAACACGCCACCTCAGGGGCTGCATAGGCTCCAAATTTTGATGTCTTGATGCGTATCGAAACAAGCGATTCTGCAAAAGCTACCGCGCAGGAAACTCCATCAATAACGGGCAATCCAAATTCAGAGGCCAGTTGCTCCATCAAGTCCGCCATGCCTGCACATCCAAGAACAATGGCTTCGGCTCGGTCTTCGTTTATTGCCGCTTGAATCGAAGCCCGTAATTTATCCAGAGTCTCGGGATCCTGGTTTTCAAGTTTTAGTACCGGTATATCGGTCGCGCGCACTTTTGCACAACGCGCCGACAAGCCGTACCGTAAAAGGTTTCCCTCAAGACCAGGAACAGAACGCGCGAGAGTAGTGATGACAGTAAATTTTGTCGCGATCATGCTTGCCGCGTGATAGGCGGCCTCGCCAATCCCAATGACAGGAACATTGACCGAGCACCGGACGGCATCGAGGCCCGTGTCATCAAAACAGGCAATAACAATTGCATCAACATCCGGGTGGTTTGCGATTTCCGCAAGCAAACCTGGCACACATGTAGCAGCGTCTAGGTATCCTTGGATACTAGCAGGACCATTGGTGGAGTTCGTCGCGATGATTTCCGTGCCCGGTCGAGCAACAGATCTTGCAACTGCCCCGATTTTCCGGGTCATGGACGCGGTTGTGTTCGGGTTTATTACAAGAATTTTCATCAAGCTACCCCTTCCACGTCACCGCCCAAATAGGCGGCCTTTATGCGGTCATCATGGAGCAGTTCTTTGGAATTACCCGATAAGAACACATTCCCGGTGGTCATAGCGTAGGCCCTGTTTGAAATGCTGAGCGCCATCCGCGAATTTTGTTCAACCAGCAAAACAGACACGCCTTCGTCGCGATTGATCGCAACAATAGACCGGGCAATGTCCTGAACGAGTTTTGGTGCAATCCCGAGAGATGGCTCATCCAGCAATAGCAAGCGAGGCTTAGCCATTAACGCACGCCCAATTACAAGCATTTGCTGCTCACCCCCGGACAGTGTCCCCGCTGCCTGTTTGAAGCGCTCTCGCAGGCGCGGAAACCTTTCCAGAATACTGTCCAGAGTGTGTTTAACCTCTGATTTATCACTGCGCGTAAAGGCCCCCATCATCAGGTTGTCTTTGATTGACATATAGGGGAACACACGTCGGCCTTCGGGTACCATTGCGATACCCTTTCGAACGATATCAGAGGCCGCGCATCCATCAATTTGTTCGCCTTTGAAGTGGATTGAACCCTTAGTGATTTTCGTCAGCCCAGTGATTGCGCG
>Ga0316189_10005247_pt1 | contig 12422 bp, 7 predicted proteins | sample LowCovwburrow_MG_FD_204930 | JGI IMG/M metagenome (GOLD analysis project Ga0316189, IMG submission 204930) | Coastal sediment microbial communities from Maine, United States - Lowes Cove worm burrow | ecosystem: Environmental > Aquatic > Marine > Coastal > Sediment | place: USA: Maine... | reverse complement strand
GATGTTGGATGATTCTACGGTTTTGGTCTATGGGCCTACTTCGTCCAGGTATATCTACGAGCGCGACCTGAGGCATAACGATACCTTGTATCATCACATCGATACAGCTATATATAATTTGGAGCGATTCGAGTTTAAGGACAAAACAGAAACCATTTATCAGGATTTGGGTAACAATGGCACTGCGGTTCGGCCGATTTATTATACTGAGCAAAAAACCATTGGGAGAACGACTGGATTTGAAGCTTACACGCCTTACGTCAAGCAAGCAGAAGATTTCAAGTATTATGATACCAAGTCACCTTTCATGGAACTTAATGTGGGGCTTGGAGGAAAAGGGCGAAATACGGTTGATTTCAATTTTTCGAGGAATATCAATGCCCAATGGAATGTAGGATTTGATGTTCATAAGATTTCTTCTTTCAAGTTGATTGGCTCTTCTTCATTGAGGGAGGTACAAATATCAGGTACTGGTGTAGATGCCTATACATTTCATAGTTCGAAAAACTCAAAGTATCATTTGATGTTTCATGCATATAAATTCGAACACAAAGCCACAGAAACTGGAGGTATAGCAGTAGGAGTAGATGCTGAAGAGCGAGATTTTTTTCAATATCAGGATTCTGATGTGAATTTGCGCAATGCTGTAAGTTATGACACGCGCGCTCGACTCCATTTATATCAAGAATACTCAGTAGCCGAGTTTTTTGAAGTCTATGCGGTAGTAGAAAGAAATAATGTAGAAAATAGATTTGAAGATTCCCCACTTTCTTCTACGCCCAATTATTATGATCAATTTCTTATTCGAACGGATTCTACATTAGATGCTTCGCTTTTTAATGAGTGGAAATCTGAGGCAGGTATCAAGGGGAGGGTAGGCAAACGAATATTCTATTCAGGGTTTGTGAAACGACGGGATATTGATTTTAACTACAGATATCAGGATTCTTTTGGGCATATAGCAGAGAATTATATTGGAGGCGACATAAAAATACATATTACCAAAAACAACGCATTAAGTGGAAGCTTAGAAGTAATGGATGGAGGACAGTATTCATTTGCTGGTCAATATGAAAACAATTTTTTGAAAGCACAATATACCTCAGCCAAACACCGGCCATCATTTATGTCTGAAAAGTATTTTGGCAATCACTACGAATGGTCGAATAGTTTTAGTGATGTATTGTCCAATACGATTTCAGGATCCCTTTTTCATGATTTTTCTTTTGTTAGGCTAGAGCCTGAAGTGAAGATTTCGACTATCGATAATTACGTCTACTTTGGGACTAATAAGTTGCCAACTCAAAATTCTGCCGTTGCTTTGGTTAATAATTATTCACTGAAATCTGATTTTACTTTAGGGAAACATTTTAAGCTAGAGAACAAAGTGATTTTCAACAATGTGGCTGGAGATGGAGCTGATGCGATTCGTGCACCAGATTGGAATTATCTTGGCAAATGGTATTATGACAATATCATTTTCAACAGCTATATGGAAATGCAGCTTGGTTTCAACTTGCGCTGGCAGTCTGCTTATTACGCCAATGCTTACGACCCAATTACACAGCAGTTTTATATTCAAAATGACTTTGAAATTCCTTCCTTTTGGACGGCAGATTTGTTTTTTGTAATGAAAGCGCAGAAACTAAGTATATGGGTCAAATTCAAGTACCTAAATCAGAAAAAAGAAGAGGGATATTTCGAAACTCCATATTACCCTGGAACTAGAAGAATGTTTGATTTTGGTTTGAGGTGGCACTTTTATGATTAATGACAATGGAACAGAATAAGACAACATTAGGCTTGAACTTGCCTACTGATCCGCGATGGGTTAATATCGCTGAAAAATCAATAAGTGATATTCTTATAGACCATGCCTACTGTGAGCAGAAAGCAGCCTCTTCAGGTATATCGCTGATCGTGCAGTACCCAGAGCACGAAGAGTTGGTTGAGATGTTGACCGATTTGGTAGCAGAGGAGTGGAGTCATTTTGAGCGCGTGCTCGAAATGATGAAGAAGCGAAGCATCAAACTAGATAAAATGCGAAAGGACGAATATGTTCTGGCCATTTCTAAGATCATAAAAGGTGGAGGTAGTAGAGAGGATCAACTGGTTGAAAAGCTACTTCTAAATGCGCTTATAGAGGCGCGTAGCTGCGAGAGATTCAAGCTCCTTCACCAAAACATCCAAGATGAAGAACTCAGCAAATTCTACTATGAACTGATGGTATCTGAAGCTGGTCATTACAATAGTTTTTTGGACATGGCCAAGAGGTTCATGCCAGAAGAAAAGGTGATGAAACGCTGGTCTGAGTTTCTAGAAGCGGAAGCCGAAATCCTCAAAACCCTCGAGGTTCGTTCTGATCGAATGCACTAATGGACAAAAAAAGAGGAGCCTCTCGACTCCTCTCCACTTACCCAAAACTAATTTTGCTAAAAATCTATTAACGAACTAATCTAAAATCAGTCATTAATGTTTTTTGGGAGTTGCCACCTATCATCACATCAAATTGCCCTGGCTCAGAGCCAAACGACAGATCTGCGCGATAGTAGGAGAGTGTCTCATTTGAGATAGTAAATCTGACCTCTCTTTCTTCCCCAGGTTTTAGCGTAATTCTTTCGAAACCTTTTAATTCTTTCACAGGTCGGGTCACACTACCTACATAGTCTCTGATGTACATTTGTACAATTTCTTGCCCTGATACTTTCCCAGTGTTCTTTACTTTGATAGATGCGCTGATTTCTCCATTTGAATTCATTTCCGCAGTTGAGAGTGTCAAGTCATTATACTCAAAAGAAGTGTAGCTCAATCCATAACCAAAAGGGTATAATGGTGTGTTTGGAGAGTCTGTATAATGCGACCAGAATACCAAGCCTGCATCATGCGTATTGGTGACTGGGCGACCACCGTTTTTATGATTGTAGTAGATCGGACATTGTCCTACGTTTCGCGGAAAACTCACTGGTAGTTTACCTGATGGGTTGTAATCACCAAAGAGCACATCAGCTATGGCGTTGCCAGCCTCAGATCCTAGATGCCATACTTCTAGGATGGCTGGGATCTTTTCGTCTAACTCTGGAATGGCTAGTGATCTCCCGTTCATCAAAGTGACTACAATATTTTTGTTGACCTTGAGCAATTCATACATCAAGTCCATTTGATCGCCTTTCAGTCCAATGTCCGTTTGGCTTCGTCCTTCACCAGACTGCCAGCAGTCTTCTCCCATGGCCAAAACCACTACATCTACTTTTTGGGCCAAATCAATCGCTTTTTTGAAGCCTGATTTGTCACCATTGACAATTTCCAATTCATAGACAAATTGTCTTTTGCCTTTGGTTAAAGTATAGCCATTGGCAAACTCTACCTTCGATGGATCCGATACCGCAGCTTGTATACCTTCTAAAACTGACACAGCGCTATTCTCTACTGCTTGAGCTCGCCAGCTACCTAGCGGAACATCCTTACTCTTGGCCAATGAGCCTATTACGGCAATAGACTGTCCTTCTTTAGCTAATGGGAGTAAATCGTTTTCATTCTTTAATAAGACAATGGACTTTCTGGCTGCTTCCCGAGCAATGGTCAAGTTTTCTTGAGTCAACAATTCTTGCTTTTCTCGATCTGCATCGCAGTATCTGTATGGATCTTCAAATAGTCCTAGTTGGTACTTTACCGTCAATATTCTTCTGACAGCATCATTGAGTATATCTTCGCTGATTTTTCCAGCTGAGACTAATTCTTCAATTGAATTCTCATAGATATGGGCTTCCATATCCATATCGCTTCCTGCAGTCAGTGCTTTGTAGCCAGCTTCTAATGTGTCAGCGGCGAATCCATGGGTAATCATTTCACCAATCGAACCCCAATCAGATACCACAAAGCCATTTTGATAGTTCCAAGCACCTTTGAGGATTTGTCTTTGAAGCAATGCGCTGCCATTTGCTGGTACACCCCCAATTTCATTGAATGAATTCATAAAAGAAGCGACACCTGCTTCGCTGGCAGCTTTGAATGGGGGTAGCACCATGTTATATAGCGTCTGCATGCTGATATCTACAGTATTGTATTCTCTTCCTGCTTCAGCAAACCCGTAGGCGGCAAAGTGCTTCGCGCAGGCTGCTATGGTAGCTACATCCGATAGGTCATCACCTTGGAATCCTTCAATCCATGCTCTAGACATATAAGATGCTAAAAATGGATCTTCACCAGCACTTTCCATCATTCTTCCCCAGCGAGCATCTCTTGAGATATCCATCATAGGAGCAAAAGTCCAATTGATACCTGAGGCAGAGGCTTCTTTGGCTGCTACTTGTGCCCCCGACCTTGCTACATCTGCATCCCAGCTAGCAGCTTGTGCAATCGGGACAGGCATCATAGTTTTATAACCATGAATCACATCATAGCCGAATAATAAAGGAATGCCCAATCGGCTATTTTCTACAGCTAGTCGCTGAGCCTCTCGCGTACCGTCAGCGGTTATTACGTTGAGCATGGCGCCCACTTTACCGCTCTTTATGTTATCTAATTTCTTTTGATTGTCATTACCCTCAGGAACTGGCCCTGTAAATTCCCAGCTACCAGCATATAAATTCAGCTGACCTACCTTTTCTTCTAATGTCATCAATGACATCAAGCTATCTACTTGCACAGCGTAAGATCCAGTGCTTGTTTCTATGCTAGTGTTTTTTTTACACCCCATAATTACGACCATTACTATGGCTAGAGCCAGTTGTGCCTTCATACCGTTCCTTTTAATTTCTTTACGAAACAAATAAAGGCGAAAGTCATAAATTGGTACAATGGGATTTGTAACAATAAACCAAGGCAGATTTGTCAAAGGCCTTTTATATCTTTGTTACCACACATAGCCGAATTTATGTTATCAGAACTAGACGATTCAATCCAATACTGCCTTGTTTTACTTAAAAACGATAAACAAGGATTAACAACTCCCAACGATCTGCAAGACCTTGATAATTCATCATTGCCTTGGGAAACTGTATATGAGGCAATGAAAGAAGAAGGTCTAATTAAAGACTCTTGCAAGATTGTCTTATTAACAGATGACGGCAAAAAGGCTGCATCTATGGGCTGGCTAGAGTTTAAAAAGCAAAGAGACCTCCAACAGTTGAACGAACATAGTATAGCATCTGAACTCAGAACACTTGAACTAAAAAACGCTAGATTAATATCAGAAAATCTTAAGCTGCAAAACAGACAACTAAAGAGAGATGCTTGGTATACTGTGATTGGATTCATTCTAGGAGCGATCATATCGAAAGTAGAATTGATTTTGACCTTCTGGACATAAAATCCCAAGCACCATAAGCAATAGAAATATCAATGTATTCTTCACTCTATGATGCATATTAAACCCAAAAATTGTCATTAGAGAATTAAGTTGGGACAAACGGTCAGCTAAATTTCTGCGATTGTGACCATATACCTTCGATCCATTTACGCCTCTTCATTGCCAGAGAAAGGTTGAGCAGGTTTTGGTTTCCTGATTTGGTGATATAGCCTCCGATGGCGAAGCTTTTGTAGCGTAATAGTCTGGGATAACCGTCATTGCGAAAACTCCTAGCGTGATCAAACTAACTGATAGAATCCTCAGGGAGTTTGTGGCAATCCCTTTCGGACTTCTACCGTTCCACTATACTGACAATCAGATTCCATGCTTTTTCCACATGTTTCAATTGCACGTAGGTCTGTCCAATCACCATACGGATGGCATATTTTCCTTTGATCTTGGTATGAGTCAAATAGGCTTCGCCAGAATTGTTGATACGTTCTAAAAGCTGTGCATTGCAGATAGCAAGCTGTTCCTCTTCTTGATTTCCTGAGTTGTACCTAAAGCATATCACATTCAATTTGGCAGGAATGACTAGTTCGAAATTTGACGATTCTTCAATTTGCTGCTCAAACCAATTGGCATATCTGACGTGTTCTCTCAGACGGTTTTGGATTCCTTGGATGCCAAAGTCCCGTATGACAAACCAAAGCTTCAGCGCTCTGAATCTTCTTCCTAATGGCACACCCCAATCTCGGTAATCTTTCACCTGACCTCTAGTTTTGGTTTTTAAATATTCAGGTAAAATTTCAAATGTTTTGATGAGTGTTTCATCATTTTTTACAAAATAAACTGAGCAGTCAAAATTCGTAAACATCCATTTGTGGGGATTGAAAACCATACTATCTGCCAATTCAATTCCTTTGATCATCCAATGATACTCTGGCAGGAGTAGGGCAGTGCCAGCATAGGCTGCATCTACGTGTAGCCAGAGGTCATGTTTTTTGCAGATTTCTCCAATAGCAGCAATCGGATCGATCGCCAAAGTGCCAGTAGTACCTACAGCTGCCACTACAGCACATGGGATATATCCATTCTCGATGTCTCGTAGTATGGCATCTTCTAACTTCTGAGGAAGGATTGCTAGGTTTTTATCCACTTCCACTTTTACCAAATTTTCCAAGCCAGCACCCAATATTTTGACCGCTTTGTCTATGGATGAGTGTGTCTCAGCAGAACAATAATACCTTAATTTTTGATGGTCGAATCCATGTTGGTTAATGGTCCAGTTTGTCTTTTGCTCACGAGCAGAAATCAGAGCAGCTAGTGTGGCAGTAGATGCAGTATCTTGGATGCATCCTGTCCAATTTTCAGGTATAGTCATCAATGGCTTCAGCCAGTTGATCATCAATTCCTCTAGTTCTGCTGCCGCAGGTGAAGTCTCCCAAATCATGCATTGTGCACCGAGTGCAGCTGTGAGCATTTCTCCCAAAATGGATGGGTAACTAGAATTTCCTGGAAAATAGGCGTGGAAGTTTGGGCTTTGCCAGTGCGTCATGCCAGGTAGAATGATGTTTTCAAAATCTTTAAAAACAGTCTTGAAATCCTCTCCTTCGGTTGGGGCCTCTGAAGGGAGTTGATCAATAATTTCGCCAGGTTTGGCTAAAGACTTCACTGGAAAATTTTCTATGTTTTCATAAAAGTCGGCCATCCAGTCTACCAATTGATGAGCTTCTTTTCGAAAGGAATTGTTGTCTAGCATGATATCATTTTTGGATCTTATGGCATAGATAAAACAAAATCAATGAATTGACAATCGGCATGAAGCAAAGAGGCCAGAGTCGAATTTATCCTGCTCTATTTCTATGCAATTCAAAATTTGAATTATCTTGGTGAATCATTATCAAACAACATATCCAATGAAAAAAGCACTATTTGCAATCATCGCAGGAATCATCACCTTAAGCTGCACACCCCAGCAAAACTTCCAAGAAGCCTATGACAGTATCAATGAAGAAGGACTGAAAGCTCGAATCAAGACTTTGGCTTCCGATGAATTTTTGGGTAGAATGCCATTTACAGAAGGAGAAACTAAAACCATCAATTACCTCAGAGATGAGTTTATCAAATTAGGCCTAAAGCCAGGTAATGGAGATAGCTATTTTCAAGAAGTACCTTTGGTAGAGCTGACGGCTACTGTGGATTCTCAAATGAAAATCAGTGGAGGTAATGCAGAAATTAATCTCAACTATTGGGATGATTTTGTGGCCTTGACCAGGAGAGTGACTGATTCAGTACGAATAGAAAATTCAGAAATCGTATTCGCTGGATATGGCACGATCGCACCAGAATACAATTGGAACGACTACGAAGGATTGGATGTGAAAGGCAAAACCGTCATGGTATTGATCAATGATCCCGGTTTTGGTATGGAGGATAAATCCTTTTTCAAAGGGAATGAAATGACCTACTACGGGCGGTGGACCTATAAGTACGAAGAAGCAGCAAAACAAGGTGCTGCAGGTATTATCATCGTTCACGAAACGGCTCATGCCAGCTACCCATTCGAGGTGGTGCAAGGCGGATGGTCTGGTGCAAATCTGTATCTTGAAAACCCAGACAACAACATGTCTCGCTGTGTAATCGAAGGTTGGATATCCGAAGAGAGTGCCAATCAAATGTTCGCTAATATGGACATGGAGGGTTATGATTTTTATGAAGAAGCACGCAAGCGAGAGTTTAAGCCTTTTTCTATGAATCAGCAGTTGTCTGTAGGTCTCACTAATAACATCAAACGATCTAGGTCGAATAACGTAATTGCCAAATACGAGGGTACTGAACGACCAAACGAAACGATTATATATAGTGCGCACTGGGATCATTTTGGAGTGGGTAAGCCTGTAGATGGAGATTCTATCTACAATGGCGCAGTAGATAATGGTACTGGGGTAGCATCAATTATACAAGTTGCTGAAGCATTCACTAAATTGAATGTGCAAACCAAAAGGTCAGTGATTTTTATGGCAGTAACAGCCGAGGAGCAGGGGCTTTTGGGATCTGCTCATTATTCAGTAAATCCTATTTATGATCCTGCTACAACTGTAGCAAATCTCAATGTCGATGCCATTCGGCCTATTGGCAGAGTCAACGATTTTTCTATTGTGGGCTATGGCCAATCAGAGTTGGATGATTATGCGCAACGTGCCGTGGAGAAGCAGGGTAGGTACATCACACCCGACCCTCACCCAGAGTCTGGCGGATTCTTTAGATCAGATCATTTCAATTTTGCCAGCATTGGTATTCCAGCGCTGTATGGGAAGGGAGCGACTGATAGCGAGGCCAATGGCAAGGAGTGGGGTGAAGAGCAGTATAAGAAATATACGAGTGAAAATTACCACAAGCCATCTGATGAATACACCGATGATTTTAATGCTGAAGGAGTGAAATTGGATGCTCAGGTGTTATTTGATATTGGTTATAATCTAGCAAACGAAGTTACATTTCCGAAATGGAAGGAAGGTTCGGAGTTTAAAGCTATAAGAGAAAAGTAAGTTTAATAGGCTTCTTTCTAGACCTTCGAAAGAAGCCTACTTTAAAAACCTTAACCCAATCGATAAATCGATGCGAGTGAGGCTTTCTTTTGAATCATCATCTAATTCTGAAACACTAAGTGTTACATAATGTCTGCGCTATGTTGGGATAGCTTCGGGTTCAGCATGGGGATTAATAGTTGTAGAGAAAGGCTTTTTTCGTCCTTAAAAGCAGCCACTGCATTTCTTGGTATTCACGAGCACTCTTTTGACATTCCCGCCCGACGGCAGACAGGTTTGGAAGGAGGGAAGGGTAGTGGGAATGCAAATGTGTGCGGCTTTAGTATTAAGAGTGGCTTACAACTAGAAGTATCTTATTCAGCTGAGTATTGATTTTATATTAATACTTAATGGACATTTGTTCAAAAATATAAGCTTCAACATCCTAAGCAATAAGATGACGGTATACCTGCCTATTCCAAAGTCAATATAGTTAGTTTTATAATTAATTGTAAATTATAATTATGTTAATGATTAGATCAGCCATTTTATTCACGTTTTTTATTTCCTTTTTTGCAGCAAAATCGAGCGAGCTTGATTCTTTATTGACCTTGCTTGACGATGAAATTAAAAACAAATCGAAGTACGAGCAGATTAAAAAAAACAGGATTGATGCAATTTTCACATTTCTGAAACAACCATCATTAAACACCCTAGAAAGATTCAGATACAACAAACTGCTGATCAAAGAATATGAAAAATATAGTTTCGATTCAACGATTTTTTATATTCAGGCAAACTTGAATATTGCCAAGGCACTTGGTCGTCAAGATCTTTTGAACGAGTCCTTTATCTCACTAGGAGCAGAATTACGAACAGTGGGAAGAAGTAAAGAAGCAGAGAATATCCTTAGTAAGGTGGATACTTCTCACCTTAGTTTTGATCAGAAAATCAGTTTTTATAATGCTAAGAGAAATCTTTTTGGCCACCTCTTTTATACTGCTTCTACGAACAACTTTTTGGAGCAATATCTGTCGAGTTATAACCAAAACAGGACTAAATTATTGAAAATCCTTCCTGAGGATCATGATATCCGCCTTGAGATAAAACAAAATGATCTTTTTGTTCAATGGTTACCTGATGAATATCTGGAATTGAATCAGCTTCGCTTAAATAAGACCAGCATTGGTATGCCCTTATATTCTTTGGTGACATTTGAACGATTCTTGATTTACGATATTCTTCAGAAGCCTGAATTGAAAAAAAAATATTTAATTCTCTCAGCAATATCCGATATTCGTGCAGTTGTAATGGATAATGCCTCCCTGACTATTATTGCTGACATCCTATATAAGGAAGGAGATGTTGAGAGAGCTTACTACTATATTCAAAGTTCGTTCGAGGATGCAATTCAATACAATTCAATGTTAAGATTCGAACAAATATCCAAAACTTTATCACCCATAACCAGGTCGTATCAACAACTTTCAGACGAACAAAAGAATGCACTTGAAATGAATGTTTTGGTGATTAGTATGCTGAGTATTGTGTTGCTAATTACTATTTTCCTGATATATCGACAGGTAAAAAAGGTATCTATTGCCAGAAATGATTTGAGAGAATCCTTGGAGGAGTTGAACATGGCCAATGAACAGCTCAAAACAGTAAATAATAAGCAAGAACTGCTCTATAATGACTTGTCCGAATCAAGCCTAGTAAAGGAACATTACATCGCAAATTTCCTAAACATCCATTCTGAATACATTGACAAAATTGATAAATATCAAAAATTGGTAAAGAGGATGTTGATTGGAAGAAAGTATGAGCAATTGCTTGATCAGATAAATTCAAGACAATTCGTTGATGCTGAAATCAAGTCGTTTTACAAGACCTTTGATGAAGCATTCTTAACTATTTATCCTGAGTTCATTCCCAAATTCAACGATTTACTTAAAGAAGGTCAGGCTATTCAACTTTCGGAAGGAGAACTCCTTAATTCTGAATTACGGGTATTTGCACTTATTCGATTAGGAATATCAGATAGTTCTACCATTGCAAAGGTACTACGATACTCTGTTACGACGATCTACAACTTACGTGTAAAAATCAAGAATAAGGCTAGGGTAGATAGAGCAGAATTTGAACAGATGGTTCAAAAAATTGATGCATTTTAATTTTTTAATACTACTCAGTAGTTATCTCAAACCTACTTTACAAGTTTACCCTTTCGAAATTAAATCATTGATAATCAACCAGTAACTATTTTTTGAGTTAACAGTCAATCTACTTTTCGACTACCCTCACTACTCTCAACATATTCATAATCCTAGCTTGCTAATCAATTATAATGATTAAGCTAAAATTTTATGAATAAAACTATACTCAAACTTTCAATTGAGATTAAGTGGAGCCTATTGATGGTTTTTTATCTAATCACAAGTGCGGATCTCAATGCTCAGTCTCGAACCATAAGTGGTTCTATTTCTGATGGAGAATCTAGCCAAACGTTACCCGGTGTTACGATACTTATCAAAGATACAACGACAGGAACCGTTACAGACCGTGATGGGAACTACTCTATAAGTGTACCAGCCGATCTCCAAAACCCAGTTCTAGTATATTCTTTTGTTGGTTTTGCTACACAAGAGGTAATTATTGGGAATCAATCTACTATAAATGTTAACCTTGAAATAGATTTTAAATCTCTGGATGAGGTAATTGTTATTGGTTATGGTACTCAGAAGAAAAGTCTATTGACCGGATCTATTTCCAAGATTGACAAAAAGGCTTTGGACAATGTAAAAACGGTACGCATTGAGCAGGCACTCCAAGGCACCGCACCCGGCGTAATGGTAATGAGCAATTCAGGTCAACCTGGAGACGGATTCACTGTTAATATTCGAGGTTTCGGAACACCCGGCGGAGCAGAACCTCTTTACATCATTGATGGTCTACCCCTAGGTGGTGCCGCTCTAGACATACTGAATCCAAATGACATTGAGTCAATGGAAGTGTTAAAAGACGCAGCTGCCTCAGCTATCTATGGAGCAAGAGGATCAAATGGAGTTGTTATAATTACCACAAAAATGGGTAAGGTAAATTCTAAGCCTACTATTTCTTATCAGGGATTTTATGGTGTGCAAAATCCATGGCGTAGACAGGATGTATTGAACAGCGATCAATATGTTCGTGTTATCAATGAATCTTATGTTAATGATGGTAAAGCTCCATTTTTCACAAATGAAGATATTTCAAACATTTCGGCAGATACTGATTGGCAGGATGCCATGTATTATGAAAATGCACCAAAACAAAGTCACCAGGTGAGTATAGCAGGAGGAAGCGAGTTTGGATCATTTTCATCCTCTATTTCTTATTTTCAACAAGATGGAATTATTGCAGAAGGAAAATCAAATTTCGAACGTGTAAATCTTCGCCTCAATGGTACAAGGAAAATCAAGCGATTAGAAGTAGGTGGTAATATCAATGTAGCATCTATTAAATCTAAGGGAATTGCTACGAATTCACAATACGGTGGAGGTATCAACCAAGCCCTTAATATGCCTCCCATCATACCTATAACGAATGAGGACGGATCATGGGGG
>Ga0316189_10005246_pt1 | contig 12424 bp, 6 predicted proteins | sample LowCovwburrow_MG_FD_204930 | JGI IMG/M metagenome (GOLD analysis project Ga0316189, IMG submission 204930) | Coastal sediment microbial communities from Maine, United States - Lowes Cove worm burrow | ecosystem: Environmental > Aquatic > Marine > Coastal > Sediment | place: USA: Maine... | reverse complement strand
AGGCGCGATCCTCGAGCTTGCTGTCCAACAGGCTCTTGGTGTTCTTGAGCAGGAACTCCATCGCAAAATGGACGCCATCGAGATCGCGACCGGGAATCGGCAAGTCGCGCGGCCGGGTGGCGCCAGACGCGAGGACGATCGCGTCGTTGTCGCTGCGGATCTTCTTGATGTCGGTGTTGACGCCGACGTGCGCGTTCGTGACGAACTCGACGCCTTCGGCCCGCATGATGTCGAGGCGTCGTTCTACGAAGCCCTTGTCGAGCTTCATGTTGGGAATGCCGTAGGTGAGGAGGCCGCCGATCCGGTCGTCGCGCTCGTACACCGTCACGCTGTGCCCGGCTCGATTGAGCTGCTGGGCGGCGGTGAGGCCGGCGGGGCCGCTGCCGATGACCGCGACCTTCTTTCCGGTCCGATCCTTGGGCGGCTCGGGCTGAATCCAGCCTTCTTCGAAGCCCCTGTCTACGATGGCGGACTCGATATTCTTGATCGTAACGGCGGGCTCGTTGATGCCGAGGACGCAAGCACCCTCACAGGGCGCCGGACAAACACGACCGGTAAACTCCGGGAAGTTGTTCGTCTTGTGCAGACGATCGAGCGCTTCTCGCCAGCGCCCGTGGTAAACTAGGTCGTTCCATTCGGGGATGAGGTTGTCGATCGGGCAACCGGTCGCGGACTGGCAAAACGGGACACCACAATCCATGCACCGCGCGCCTTGAGTCCGGAGCTGCTCCTCCGGCACGTCGACGGTGAACTCGTCCCATCCTTCGACCCGCTTCAGCGGATCGCTGTATGGAACCGTCTGTCTTGGAAATTCCTTGAATCCAGTTGGCTTACCCATTGTCTTACTCCGCCACAGAATCCGCCGCGCGCTCTAGTGGTGGGACGCTCTCGGGCCTCGGAACGCCCATGCTGAGGTCGCCCTTCTTCTGAAGGACGAGCTTGTAGTCGATCGGCATCACCTTCACGAACTGCTCGAGCGAACGGTCCCAATTGTCGAGCACGCGCTTGGCGACCGCCGAGCCGGTGTACTCCAGGTGCTCCTCGATGAGCCCTTTCACGATCGCGATTTCTTCTTCGTATTCGAGTCGCTCGAGCGCGACCATCTCTTGGTTACACATCGAAGGGAACGTGCCGTCGGCGTCGAGCACGTAGGCGACACCGCCGCTCATGCCAGCCCCGAAGTTGCGCCCTGTTGCGCCCAAGATCACAGCTCGGCCACCGGTCATGTACTCACAGGCATGATCGCCCACGCCCTCGATGACCGCCCAGGCTCCGGAGTTGCGAACGCAGAAACGCTCGGCCGCTCGGCCGCGAAAGAAGGCCTTCCCCGCGATAGCGCCGTAGAGGACGACGTTCCCGATGATCATGTTCTCGGCAGGCACGAAGGTCGCCTTTTTCGAGGGGTAGACGATGAGCTTGCCGCCGGACAATCCCTTGCCAACGTAGTCGTTCGCGTCGCCCTCGAGCTCGAGGGTCACACCCTTGGCCAGCCAGGCGCCAAAGCTCTGACCTGCAGAGCCGTCGAACTTGAAGTGGATGGTGCCTTCGGGAAGAAGCTCCTCACCCCACTGCTTGGCAATCTCGTGACTCAGCATCGTGCCAACCGTCCGGTTGGTGTTCTTGATCTTGAGCTCTCCACGAACCGGCTTTCCCTCGCAGATCGCCGACTGCGCGAGCTCGATCAGACGATTGTCGAGTGCCTTGTCGAGACCGTGGTCCTGTGTACGGCTGTGATAGACCCCGGTGACAGCGTTCTTCTTCTTGGCCTTCGTGAGGATCGGCGTGAGGTCGATACCTTGCGCTTTCCAATGAACGATCGCATCGGCGGTGTCGAGCTTGTCCACGCGGCCCACCATCTCGCGGAAGGTTCGGAAGCCGAGCGAAGCCATGATCTCGCGAGCCTCTTCGGCCACCATGAAGAGGTAGTTGACGACGTGCTCGGGCTTGCCCTTGAACTTCTTGCGGAGCTCAGGATCCTGGGTCGCAATGCCCACGGGGCAGGTGTTGAGATGACACTTGCGCATCATGATGCAGCCCATTGCGATGAGCGGGGCAGTGCTCAGGCCGATCTCTTCGGCGCCGAGCAGCGCACCGATGACGACATCGCGGCCTGTCTTCATCTGGCCGTCGGTTTGCAGGACGACTCGGCTACGAAGGTCGTTCATGACGAGGGTCTGGTGCGTTTCGGCAATGCCGAGCTCCCATGGAAGACCTGCATGTTTGATGGAGGTCAGTGGCGAAGCGCCAGTTCCGCCGTCGTGGCCGCTGATTAGGATGTGGTCGGCGTGCGCCTTCGCAACTCCGGCCGCGATGGTGCCGACGCCAACTTCGCTGACGAGCTTGACGCTGATGCGAGCCGAGGGGTTGCTGTTCTTGAGGTCGTGAATCAGCTGCGCGAGGTCCTCGATCGAGTAGATGTCGTGGTGGGGCGGTGGACTGATGAGCCCGACCCCGGGGGTCGAATTGCGCACGGCGGCGATCTTCTCGTCGACCTTGCGACCGGGAAGCTCCCCGCCCTCACCGGGCTTAGCGCCCTGGGCCATCTTGATTTGAATCTCGTCGGCGTTGGTCAGATAGTTGATGCTGACGCCGAATCGCCCGGAGGCGACCTGCTTGATCGCGGAGCGCATCGGGTTCATCGCGCCATTGGGCAAAGGCCTGTAGCGCTCTGGGTCTTCACCACCCTCGCCCGTGTTCGACTTGCCGCCGATCTGGTTCATCGCGATGGCAAGCGACGAGTGTGCCTCCATCGAAATCGAACCAAAGCTCATCGCACCGGTGGCGAAGCGCTTCACGATTTCGCTCGCTGGCTCGACCTCGCTCAACGGAATCCGTTGTCCGTCTTTGAAGCGCATCAGGCCGCGGAGCGTGCAGCGGTCCTTAGCGTTGTCGTTCGCATGCTCTGCGAAGCGCTTGTACGCGTCGCCGCTGTTCGCCCGCGCGGCGACCTGCAAGTTCGCGATGGTCTCCGGATTCCACATGTGGCGCTCGCCGTTGGCGCGCCAATGGAACTGGCCGTCGTTCGGAAGGATCGGGAGCCGGGGCTCGTCTCCGCTGGGATAACCGCGCTCGTGTCGCTCGACGAGCTCTTGCGCGATGACGTTGAAACCAACGCCCTGAATCCGGCTGGCCGTACCGACGAAACACAGATCGATTACCGAGCTGTTCAAGCCCACCGCTTCGAAGATCTGCGCGCCCTTGTACGATTGGAGGGTCGAGATCCCCATCTTGCCGAACACCTTGAGCAAGCCCTTGGCCACCGCTTTGCGATAGCCGTCGACAATACTGTCGTCATCGGGGAACCGCTCGGCATCGAGCTCCCCGCGCCGGCGCTCTTCCCAAAGCGACTCAAACGCCAAATACGGATTGATGGCGTCTGCCCCGTACCCGAGGAGACAGCAGTGATGGTGCACCTCTCGGGCCTCGCCGGTCGCGACGATGATGCCGACTCTCGTGCGCTTCTCGGTCGCAACCAGATGATGGTGGACCGCGCCGGTGGCGAGCAGCGCGCTGACCGGTATGCGGTCCTGGCCTGCACCGCGGTCGGTCAGCAAGACGAAGCTGTATCCCTCGTCCACCGCTGCCTCGGCCTCTTGCCGGATGCGGTGGAGCGCGGGCTCGAGTCCCTCGGGACCCTCGCTTCGGGGCCAGGTGATGTCGATGAGCTTGGAACGCCAACCTCGCTCGTCGATGGTCTTCAGCGCCCGGACCTCTTCGTTGGTCAAAATCGGGTGCGGAATGCGAAGGCGGTGCGCGTGCTCAGCCGTCGTGGTGAGCAGGTTCCGCTCCGGGCCGACGTAGCACTCGACGCCCATGATCACTTCCTCGCGGATCGAATCGATAGGCGGGTTGGTGACCTGCGCGAAGAGCTGCTTGAAATAATCGTACGCCAGGCGCGGTTGATCGCTCAGGACCGCGAGCGCGGAATCGTTGCCCATGGACCCGACCGGATCGCGCTTCTGCTCGATCATCGGACGCAACATGAACTGCATCGTCTCGGTCGTGTAACCAAACGACTGCATGCGCGCGAGAAGTGTCTCGGGATCGAAGCCGTGCGCATCGCCGTGTACCGGTAGCTCGGTCAGCTTGAGACGCTGCTCCCTCAACCAGTCGCCGTAGGGCCTGCGCGACGCGAAGTCGTGCTTGAGCTCCTCGTCCGGAATCATGCGGCCCTGCTCGAAGTCGATCAGGAACATGCGTCCGGGCTGGAGGCGACCCTTGTGCTTCACCGTTTCCGGCGGCACGGGAAGGACCCCGACCTCCGAAGCCATAATCACGCGATCATCATGGGTGAGATAGTAGCGGCTCGGGCGGAGGCCATTGCGATCGAGCGTCGCGCCGATCACCTTTCCATCGGTGAACGCGATCGAGGCAGGTCCGTCCCAGGGCTCCATCAGGCAGCTGTGGTACTCGTAGAAGTCCCGCTTCTCCTGCGACATGTGCTGGTGCTTCTGCCAGGCTTCGGGGACCATCATCATCGCAGCCTCGGGCATGCTGCGACCGTTCATGTAGAGAAACTCGAGGACGTTATCGAGCGTGCCCGAGTCCGAAAGCCCCAGCTCAGCAACGGGAAAGAGCTTTCGAAGGTCGTCGCCATAAAGCTCGCTCTGCACCACGCCCTGGCGGGAATGCATCGCGTTCTTGTTGCCGCGAAGGGTGTTGATCTCTCCGTTGTGGCTAAGACAACGAAGCGGCTGGGCGCGCTCCCAGGTCGGGAAGGTGTTTGTCGCAAAGCGCGAGTGCACCATCGCTAGGTGGCTCTCGTAGTCCGGGTCGGTGAGGTCCCCGTAGAAAGGAAGCACCTGCTCGCAGGCGAGCATGCCCTTGTAGATGATGGTCCTGCTCGAAAGCGAGCATGCGTAGAGCATCGAGCGCTGCTTCAGGCTCTCGTCGACCCGAAGCGGGCTCGCGGCGCTCTTGCGAATGATGTAGAGCTGCCGCTCGAAGGCGTCTGCATCCAAGCCGTCCGCCGCTCCGATGAAGAGCTGCTCGATGCGCGGCATGCTCTCGAGCGCAGTCGGCCCGAGATTGGCGCCATCCGGATCGGTGGGTACCACCCGCCAGCCGAGGAAGCGTTGCCCCTGCGCTTCGATCGCCCTGAGGAACGCGGCCTTGCAGTACGCGCGTTCGTCGTCGTCCGTCGGCAGAAAGATGTTGCCAACGCCGTATCGGCCGGGGTCGGGAAGATCGATACCGAGGAGCTTCTTGGCCTCGCGGCGAAGAAGCTTGTGGGGAAGCGCGGTGAGCATTCCGGCGCCGTCACCGGTGTTGGTCTCCGAACCACGCGCGCCGCGATGGTCCATGTTGCAGAGGATCCGGTTGGCGTCTCTGACGATTTGGTGAGACGCGACGCCCTTGATTTGGGCGACGAAGCCGACGCCACAGGCGTCCTTCTCGTTGGCGGGATCGTAGAGACCGTATTTGTCAGGGAGTCCGTACTGCATGCTCATTCGGGGGGTTAGGAGGCTTCTTGGGTGTTGAGGGGATCAGGTTTGCGACGGGGACGTTTGCGGCGCCGCGCGTCCGGCGCGGGGTCACTCGGGGGTAGGGCCACTTCCACCCGCTCGGTATGGGTCGAAAGCACCACCATGGTCTCGGTGCTGGCGACCCCTTCCATGGACCGGATGCGACTGATGAGCTGCTCCAGTTCCTTGGTGTTTCGCGTCTTTACCTTGAGAAGCAGGGTGTGGCCACCCGTCACGTGGTGACATTCCAAGACCTGCGGAATCGACTCGACCCACTCCTCGAAGGCCGCGAGATGGGCGGGATTGCTGATCGAGACCCCAATGAAGGCGGAGATGTCGAGCCCGAGCTTCCGAGCGTCCAGCACGGCATGGTAACCCTTGATAATCCCTGCGTTTTCGAGCTTCCTCACGCGCTCCATCACCGAAGGGGCGCTCAAGCCCACCTCGGCGCCGATCTCTTTCAGAGAGCGCTTGGAATCGCTCTGCAGCGCGTCCAGCAACTGCCGATCAATTCCATCTAGAACGTATGTTTCTCCTAAATTCATTAGGCTAAATAGCTGGGAAGCCTAATAGATAGGGCATGGCAGCCTACTAGTCAAATGCCCGTCCGCGGGCACAAAACCATTGGGAACACGCAGCAATGATGTAATACTTTGATGAAAGTGTTGTGGACGGCTTGTTCTGTCCTGATTCGGTGACAGTGATGGGGAATCGAGAGGCAAAGGCTCCCGGGGCGGAAGGCAGGCCGGGGCGCACGGCAACTTCAGGGATGCCTGAGCGCGCTACGCCCACGACGATCGGCCGATACGAGCTCTGCTTCGAGCTGGCCTCGGGCGGGATGGCTAGCGTGTACCTCGCCCGTGCCGAGGGCTCGCCTGGTTTCGAGAAACTGGTCGCGCTCAAGCGGATCCACCCTCACCTCGCGAGCGAGAAGGGCTACGTCGAGATGTTCCTCGATGAGGCGCGAATCGCCTCCCGGATCACCCACCCGAACGTCTGCAGTGTGTTCGATTTTGGCGAAGCAGATGGCGAGTACTTCATCGCGATGGAGTACCTGGTCGGAGAGCCGCTCTCGCGCGTCCACCGCCGGGTCATGGCGAACGCCGCTCAGCGGACGTCTACGCTGTTGCCGGCCCGGATGGCGCGTGTGATCGCGCAGGCTTGCGAGGGACTACATGCGGCGCACGAGCTCAAGGATGCCGACGGTGAGTCGCTGAGCGTCGTTCACCGAGACGTCTCGGCAGAGAACTTGTTCGTCACGTACGATGGCGCAACGCAAGTCGTCGACTTCGGAATCGCACACGCTCGGCAGCGTATTCACCAGACCGAGGCCGGCCAAGTCAAAGGGACGTTTCCGTACATGGCGCCCGAGCAGATGACGGCAGCCGTAGTCGACAGACGCGTCGACGTGTGGGCGCTCGGCGCCGTCTTGTGGGAGCTGCTTACACTCCGCCGTCTGTTCCTGCGCGATACCGACGTGAACACGATGTACGCCGTTCTCTCGAGCGAGATCAAACCGCCGTCCGAGTACAGGCCAGAAATCCCGCCCGAGCTGGATGAGATCGTGCTCAAGGCGTTGCAACGCAATCCCGAGGAGCGCTGGCAAACCGCCCGTGAGATGGGTAAGGCCCTGCGCCGAGTGCTCGCGCAACAGGAGGAGCTGGTGGGTCCTGCCGAACTTGCCGACTGGTTGGGGGAGCTCTTTCCCGACGGAGAGGCTCGAAAACGACACGTCATGGAGATCGCGCGAACCAGCGACGCATCCGGGTTCGCAGACCCACCGCACCGCGCGTCGGATGAGAGTGGCAAGCGGGGCCTCCAGATCCCGAAGACCGCCGGAGGACCACGCGTTCCGCCCGCACCGCCGCTGCCCGCTAGCCTAATCGTGATGGGGATTGGCGTCGCGACGGTGCTGGCTGTCGTCGCCTTGGACTGGTTGCGGCAGTAGCGTCATCAACCCGTACGCGAAGTAGCGCGGCCCACCCGCGTGAATGAGCCCATACATCCGGCCATCACGATCGAGCACCGGCGCGCCTGAGCTGCCCTCACGAATCGGGCAAGACGACAGGACGCGAATCGACGCCGGCGCGGCGGGGCCGAAGGGGGCGAGATGGCTGTTGTCGTCGACGACGCAACGGCGGCTTCGAACCTCGTGACGTGCGTCGTAGAAGCGGTCCGCGGTCACCGACACCATCCGCACGATTTGTCCGGACGCTACCTCCCCTTCGCCGAGCGGAATCGGAGCGCGACCGACCTCGGACTCGAGCTCCAAGACCGCGAAGTCGGGCAACAGCAGGCTGGTTCGGGACGTAGTGGCCGAGCTGATGCTCTTGCACCCAACCCATTCGGACGGCCGCCCATCGCTGGGCGCAAACCCGAGCCAAACGTCGTCGCACTTGCCACCGATCGAAAGCTCCCACGCGACGCAGTGACCAGCCGTCACTGCGGTTCGCGGTGCGATGAGCGCGGCCGTGCATCGCATCGGCTCACTCGGAGCTGATAGCCCGACCAGTAGTGCGACCGACGCATCGCAGGCTTCACCTACTGCACATTCGATCTCGTAGCGGGGAGGTCCGGATTCGACGTACGGTGCCGAGGGTGAAGATGCTCGATGGCACGACGTCAACGACAGAAGTGCAAGGATCCACAGCGGAATCGCGAGCCGTGCGTTCACCCTCATTCGAACAAAATACCAGGCGGGAGAGGCAGCGCCACATAGTGCGTTTTCCATCGGTTTTTTGGCTGCAGAGGCAGAGTTCGATACACCGGATCTGCATGCTCCGAATCCTCGGGATCGCACTATTGTGCCTTGCCGCGCTGGCCCCGACTCGAGTGCAGGCCGAAGCGCGAACCGTCGTGGTGAAGCACGGAGACGCGCTGAGCACGATCGCGGCGCGGCACGGCGTGACGGTCGCGCAGATCAAGGAGTGGAACGGCTTGCCGAGCGACATGATCCGCATTGGTCAGAAGCTCGTCGTCAGCACGGAACCAAAGACACCAAAGACCAATGTCAGCGCAAAGAACTCGGAAGCGTCGCCACCGCGCGCGAGCGACGACGAGATCGATTGGACGCCGCCGTTCGACTACGGAGCCAAGTCCGTGGAGACGCCCACGCCGCGCCCTGCACCGATCGCTTCGCGCGATCCCCAGTCTGCGGTCGCCGCCCGTGTGACAGACAAGCCGGCTCAGAAGAATGGGAAGGCGCGTACCTATCGTGTGCAGAAGGGCGATACGCTCGGTGAGATTGCGCTCAAGCACAATGCGACGGTCGATGAGCTGGTGAAGCGAAACCCAGGGCTTCGTCCAACACGCATCTATCCAGGACAAACGATCGACGTCGGTGCTCCGCGGCCCGAGGTCGTGTTCCGGCTCGAGCGAGGGGACACACTCGTCGCTGCGGCCAGTAGATACGGGGTCAGCACCCGAGACGTCGTTCGATGGAATACGAGCCTCGGTGGTTCTCAGGCGCGGCCGGGCACCGCGATTCGAATCTACACGCGCGATCCGGTCAGTCCGTCGGAAGCGATCGGACCGACGAATCATGGGCGCCTGGAGAACCCGGTGATGCTTCCGTCACATCGAGGATACGTGATTCGGACGCCGGCGCGCGCGTACGGGACGGAAGAGACGATCCGTTGGATCGTGGATGCTTTCGACGAAGTCGACCGGAAGTTCAAGCACACCAAAGTGGTGCGTGTTCACGACATCAGCGACCGAAACGGGGGCAGACTTCGCGACCACAAGAGCCACCAAAACGGGCGTGACGCGGACATCAGCTACTACCAGAAGGAGTGCGGAGCGAACGGATGTCGCTTCACCGACTTCAAGTCGTCGGAGCTCGATGTCGCGCGCCAGTGGGCGCTCCTCGAGTACTGGCTGCGCAACGGCCAAGCTGAGATGATCTTCGTCGACTACCGTCTGCAGGCAAAGCTCTACCGGTACGCGAAGCGCAAGGGCGTGAGTAAGTCGAAGCTCGACGAGTGGATTCAGTACCCGCGCGGCAAGTACGAGCCGGACGGCGTCGTTCGGCACTTTCCGAACCACGAGGACCACTTGCACGTCCGGTTCGTGTGCCCGTATTCAGATCTCAAATGCCGACGCTAGCCGTTGGTGGGAAGAGCCCGTCGCGAAGCTGGCGCATGGCTTGGGCGCGAGCATTGACGCGGGCGCGGTGCTCCGGGGTCATCTCGCCGTAGGTGATCGCGTAACCGTCGGGAAGGAACATGGGCTCGAACCCGGACCCGAGACTCCCTCGGATCGGCCAAACGAGCACGCCGCCAACGTCACCCCGAAACACGGCCGTGAGCCCATCGGGAAAGGCAACGCAAAGTACGCACACATACGTTGCGCGACGGCTCACGTCCGGGCCGAGCTCGGCTAGGCGCTCTTGGACGCGCCGGCGGGCGATGTCGAAATCCCGCTCCGGCCCCGCCCATCGACCCGTATGAATCCCGGGCTCTCCGTCGAGCGCGAGTACTTCGACACCCGAATCGTCGGCCAGAGCAGGTAGCCCGGTCGCCGAGGACGCGGCGGCAGCCTTGAGCTCCGCGTTTGCTTCAAACGTAGCGCCGGTCTCCTCGGGTTCCGGAAGCGACAGCTCCGCGGCGGAACGGAGCCGCATGGGGAGTTGGCGACACAACTGATTGAGCTCCCTCACCTTGCCTTCGTTGTGGCTCGCCAGAACCCACTCTCGTCCGGAGCCCACGGTCATTTCCTTCGCTCGAAGGGCAATCGAGCCGGCGGCTCCTTCGCGAAGCTCGGATAGGGGACGCGTCTTTGGATCTGCTTGGCGAACACCGCAGGGCTCGAGGTCGGCAGCTCGCATCGGCCGCGCTCGCAAACATAGGCCGTGGCCTTCCCGCCGAGCGCTCGCTTGCCTTCGAGCCAGGGCACGTTCCCTTGCAGGTCTTCTGCGTTCGTCTCCGACACGAGGAGGAACGCCTTGTTGGGGACGAAGCTCTCGCGCAACCGCTTCGCAAGCGGTAAGCCCTCCTCCACACGGTTGGGGGCGATGATCGCGATTTCCAGAGGGGTATCGTAGTAGTGATCCAGCGCGACGAGCAGCCGAGGAAACGCCGTGGGCGCTCGCGCTACTTGGAACGCAAACGAGGCAAACAGGCGCTCGGCACCCTTTCGCCACTTCTCATCGCCGGTGATGTCGTGAAGTCGGAGCAAGTTGTCCGCCGCGACGGAGTTGCCTGACGGCATTGCGCGGTCGTAGGCGGGCTTCTCCCGAACGAGCAGGGCCTCGCCGTCATTGGGTGTCAGGTAGTAACCGCCAGCGGCGTCGAGAAAGCGGGAGTCTTGTTCTGATTGCAGCTCGAGGGCCGCGAGAAGCCAACCGGGATACGCCGTGGTCTGATAGAGGTCGAGACAGGCGGCGACCATGAACGCGTAGTCATCGAGAAAGGCTGTCTCGGCTTTCGAGCCATCCCGGTAGGTCCGCACCAGGCCTTTGCCCTCATCACGCATGTTGCCGAGGACGAACTTGGCGGCAGCCGAGGCTGAATAAACGTACTCGGCGTGACCCAAGGCCCAGCCGGCGCGAGCAAACGCGGAGATCATCATGCCGTTCCAAGCGGCGATGATCTTGTCGTCGCGGATCGGTGGGGGACGCGAGGCCCGCACCTCATAGAGGGTCGAGCGCGCTTCAGACAACACCTCGCTCACCCGCTTCGCAGGCATTCGAAGCGCGGAGCCAACCTGGCGATCGCTCTGGGCGCGGTGAAGGATGTTCCGCCCCTCGAAGTTCCCGCCTTCCGTGACCCCGTACGCGGCCTCGACGACGGCCGCTGCTTCGGCGCCGAGTGCCGCTTCGAGCTCGGCTGTCGTCCATGTGAAGAACCACCCCTCCTCGTCGTGACCACCCGGCACAGGGCTGTCCGCATCGGTCGCGGAGTAGAAGCCGCCCTCCTTGGACGTCATCTCGCGTGCGACGTAGTCGAGGATCTCCCTGGTCACCCGCTCATACGATGCGTCGCCCGTATGTTGCCATCCCTCGAGGTACAGCACGGCGAGCTGGGCGTTGTCGTAGAGCATTTTTTCAAAGTGCGGGACCAGCCACTGCGCGTCGGTGGCGTAGCGGTGAAAGCCGCCGCCCACGTGATCGTAGATTCCGCCGGCGGCCATTCGATCCAGCGTGGTCGTGACCATGGCCGTCGCTCCGGGATCTCGAGCACGGCGCGCGTAGCGCAAGAGCAGGAGGAGCCGGGAAGGCTGCGGGAACTTCGGAGCGCCGGTGAAGCCACCGTCGACCCGGTCGAACTTGGTCGCGAGCTGACTCACCGCAATGGCGATCGTGTTGTCGCTCGGTACGCCGGGCCCAGGTCGCGCGAACGCCATCTGTTCGACGCGCTGGCTGATGTCCTGTGCCCGGGCGATGACCCTCGTCGGGTCGTTCTGATAGACCGCGAGCATCTCGGTCAGGATGTCGATCAAACCCGCACGCGAGCCACGGACGCCGGCTCGTGGCGGGAAGTATGTCCCGCCGAAGAAGGGCTCCTTGTCCGGCGTCATGATGACCGTCATCGGCCAGCCGCCACGCCCAGTGAGGATGTTGACCGCGGTCATGTAGACGCTGTCGATGTCGGGGCGTTCCTCGCGGTCGACCTTGATGGCGATGAAGTGCCGGTTGAGGAACGCCGCAATCTCTTCGTCCTCGAAGGACTCGCGCTCCATCACGTGACACCAGTGGCAAGTCGAGTAGCCAACCGATAGGAAGATCGGCTTGTTCTCGCGCTTGGCCCGCTCGAAGGCCTCGTCGGACCAGGCATACCAGCTCACGGGATTGTGCGCGTGCTGGAGGAGGTACGGGCTCGATTGCTCGATCAGCCGATTCGTGTAGAGGGGCGTTCCATCGTCGCGAAGATGGTGCGTCCGTGGCACGTAGTCGGGCCCCTGGGCGGCGAGGGCCTGGTCGAGTCGGTCTTGGAGCTTCTGATCGAACGACACGACGCCGG
>Ga0316189_10005245_pt1 | contig 12424 bp, 11 predicted proteins | sample LowCovwburrow_MG_FD_204930 | JGI IMG/M metagenome (GOLD analysis project Ga0316189, IMG submission 204930) | Coastal sediment microbial communities from Maine, United States - Lowes Cove worm burrow | ecosystem: Environmental > Aquatic > Marine > Coastal > Sediment | place: USA: Maine... | reverse complement strand
AAGTTGGTTGTTGATATTCGATTAAATTCTGGAGGTAATGGCCAATTAAACAAAGTAGTTATAAACAGCATTGCTCAATCTAAAAGAATAAATAAGAATGGTAATCTATTTGTTGTAATAGGTCGAAGAACTTTTTCAGCAGGTATGAATTTAGCTACCGCTTTGGAGAAAAAAACTAATGCCATTTTTGTTGGTGAACCAACAGGGTCTAGTCCAAATCATGTGGGAGATGATAATCCTATTGTTTTACCAAATAGCGGACTAACTGCAAGTGCTGCGAATAGGTACCACCAAGATAGTAATCCGAGTGATAAAAGAAAGTGGATTACACCAAGTATTCTAAATATAATCAGTTTCAATGACTACAAAAACAATATAGACCCTAATATGAATGCAATATTTAATTGGATTAATATGCATTAAAAGAAACTCAATGCTCTTAATCTCGAAAGTTTTTAGCTTGTGATTTTTTTGGTTGTTAAAAAAATTATCTAAAGTAGTTTTTTTGATGAGACATTTACTAATGTACACTGTGATTTTTATTTCCCATTAAAAAAAAGAATTAATGACTAAATTTAAACCGACATAATAAACAAAAAAATGGCAACAACATGAATAGTCAATTACTTGGTCTTTATGTATTCTAAAATCCTACAAGTTTTCCTCTGAATCGTTTTCTTTTGCTAGCTTAGTTCTAGCTAGCGCAACTAACCATGCACGAACACAATAAGCGTAACTCCCAAAACCCACACAAAATACCCTCTAAAATCACAATCCAAAAATTAATACTATATTTGCAGCCTGAAACCCAAAATTGGGTTTATAGATTCCTCAGGGTGAGGATGTGTTAGTAGAAGTTTAGGTTAAGTATGTCGATTCGCTTCTTTTATAACACGAACATAACATAATCGAATACTTATTACACGAATGAACACATTCCAAGATTTAGGTCTTAATGAAGACCTATTGCAAGCTATTACAGACATGGGTTTTATAACCCCGAGTGAAGTCCAAGACAAAGCAATCCCAATTTTATTAGAGCAAGACACAGATTTAGTGGCATTGGCACAAACAGGAACGGGCAAAACCGCTGCCTTTGGCTTTCCTATGCTTCAAAAAATACAAATTGATAGCCGTACTACCCAAGGACTCATTTTATCGCCTACTCGTGAGCTTTGTTTACAAATCACCAACGAGATTAAAAACTACGGTAAACATTGTAAAGGCTTAAATGTTACTGCAATTTATGGTGGTGCTAGTATTACAGACCAAGCGAGAGAAGTAAAACGTGGCGCTCAAATTATTGTAGCGACACCAGGTAGAATGAAAGATATGATCAACAGACGTTTGGTCGATATTTCTAAAATTGAATACGCCGTTTTAGATGAAGCTGATGAAATGCTTAACATGGGTTTCTATGAAGACATTACGGATATCTTATCACACACACCTGACGAAAAGAATACATGGTTATTTTCTGCAACAATGCCTAAAGAGGTATCTGCAATTGCAAAAAAATTCATGGCTAGCCCTATTGAAATTACAGTAGGAAACAAAAACGAAAGTACAAATCAAGTGTCTCATGAATATTATTTAGTAAGTTCTAGAGACCGCTATTCAGCCTTAAAACGTTTGTCGGATGCAAATCCAGATATATTTTCTGTTATTTTCTGCCGTACCAAACGAGATACACAAAAAGTGGCCGAAAACTTAATCGAAGATGGGTATAGTGCTGGTGCATTGCACGGTGATTTAAGTCAGAACCAACGTGATTTGGTAATGAAATCGTTTAGGAACAAACAAATACAAATGCTAGTAGCTACCGATGTTGCCGCTCGTGGTATTGATGTTGACGATATTACCCATGTTATAAATTACCAATTACCAGATGAACCAGAAATTTATACTCACAGATCTGGTCGTACTGGACGTGCTGGTAAAACTGGTATTTCTATGGTAATTGTTTCTAAAAGTGAAGTGCGTAAAATAAAAAGTATTGAACGCATTATTAAGAAACAGTTTGAGAAAAAAGAAATTCCAGATGGCATGGAAATTTGTGAAGTACAGTTAATGTCGCTGGCTAATAAAATTCACAATACCGAAATCAATCATGAGATTGATAAATACTTAAAAAGTATTAACGAATTATTTGAAGATTCTAGCAAAGAGGAATTAATTAAGAAATTCTTCTCTGTAGAGTTTACTAGATTCTTTAATTACTATCAAAAATCTAAAAACCTAAATGTTGAAGCATCTCAGAGCAGCGAGCGTGATAGTATGCATGACCCAAATGCTTCACGTTACTTTATAAACGTAGGACGAAAAGACGGTTATGATTGGATGACTTTAAAAGATTTCTTAAAAGAAGTCCTCGAATTAGGTAAAGACGACGTTTTTAAAGTAGATGTTAAAGAGAGTTTCTCTTTCTTTAATACTGAAAAAGGATTACAAGAGAAAGTATTAGCATTCTTTACCGATTTTAAACACAATGGTCGTTTTGTAAACGTTGAGGTAAGCACAGATCGTGGCGGTGGCAGTAGAAACAGAGGCGGTGGTAGACGTAATGACAGATACGGCGGCGGCGGAAGACGCGATGATAGACGTTCAAGCCCTAGAAACAATTCAGGATCCAGAAGTGATAGACGTTCTGGCGAAAGACGTTCGGATTCTAGAAACACTTCTGGAAATAGAAGTGAAAGACGAGGTGCTGAAGGTGCATCTAAACCAAGACGTTCGGCCGATTTTAAGCCGAGTGAGTCTGGTGCTTCACAATCAAGACGTTCAGAGTCCAATTCAAGATCAAATGATTCTGGAGTATCAAGACCACGTCGTAGCCGAAGAAAATAAAGGAGAATAAACGGTCGTGTTAAATTTGAGTCAAAATTATACACTAAATATTATTTGTACGTTTTGTTTAGTACTTTTATAGCTTAATTGGTTTGAATGAAGAAACTTGTCCTACTTTTCACCTTAATATGCATTACAGTATCTGGCTTTGCCCAAATTGATAACACTGTTAAAGGAACTATTATTAGGGCCGAAAACGGAAAACCTCTTGAAAGTGTGAATGTGGTTAACCTAAATAAGGTAATAGGAACAGCAACTAACAATAAAGGGGAATTCGAAATTAGAGTAAGCCCAAATGATACACTACATCTTTCTTATTTAGGATATAAATCTATTAAGGTACGTGTTACCAATGACTGGATAAATTATGGTGCGGCCACTTCTATTGAAATGACCGAATTGGCTTTAGCCCTTGAAAAAGTTGTTGTAAATCAATTGCGATTAACGGGCTATTTAGAAGTAGATATTAAGCAAGTGCCTTTAAGAAGAAATACCCGTTATAGTATTTCTGGATTACCCTCAACAGGTTATGAAAGTACAGCAACATCACCCAATGTGGTTAATAAAGTTTTAGGTGCTATTTTTAATCCAGCTGATTTCTTACATAAAATGTTTGGCAGACAACCCAACGAAATGCGCAAGTTAAGGCAAATGAAAAAGGATGATGAAATCCGTAATCTTTTATCAACACGATTTGACAGAGAAATGCTTACGGCACTACTAAAAGTGGATAAGGTTGACCTAGACTTGTTGATTAATGAATGTAACTACTCCAAAGACTTTATTAAAACTGCAAACGATTTGCAAATTCTTGATGCCATTAGTGAATGTTATGAAGAATATAAAGTGTTGAACAAAAGTAGAAGACGCTTATAGGAATTACTTTCTTGAATGTAGAGCCATTCTATTGCCTTCACTATCTATAAAAGGTGCCATATAACCAACGTCTAGAGAAATCTGTGTTTTTGTTTGTATTACTTTTCTGCCAGTGGCCTTAACTCAATTAAGTTCACTATCTGTATCTATGGATGAAAAATAAATCAGCACTCCTTTACTATCACTTGGCTGATAGGTATCACTCCTAATTAAAAAACCTACTGCTCCAGATTGCCCTTCGGCATAAGGGAACAAACCCATTAACGCACCTCCAAAATCCTGAACTGTGATTTGAATATTAAAAACGGCATCGTAAAATGCTTTGGCTCGGTCCATGTCAATCACAGGTATTTCAAACCAACCTACCATATTATAATCTATAAAATAGTACTGAAATTATGCTTCCAAAATTTGTTTCAAACTGGCTAATCCTTCTTCAAAATCTTTTCCAACGGCTTTTTCAAAATTAAAAAATAACATAAAAATATTAAAAGGAATAGGGTTGTTGCCAGTAAAACCCCAAGTTACCAAGGTTTGATTGTCTTCCATCTTGTCCACAACAAAAAAACCGATTGATTCAGATTTCCATGGTTTAAAAAAACGGAGTTGAGTATCAATGGTTTCATTTTCAACAATAGACAATATTTCCTGCTCCCCTTCTCCAACATCTTTATTCCCTTTCCATTTTGAAACAAAACCTACTTCACCATCCGTTCCCTCATAGGTTTGTGTCATATTTGGGTCTTTCTTTTTCCATGGTGACCAATAATCTTGATTTTTAATCAATTTTAAATATTGAAACGTTTCGGCTATGGGTGTGTTGATAATAATGCTTCTATTGACTTCATATTTCTTGGGCGCGATTAATGCCAAAATAACTAGTAAAGTTATAATACCCCCGAGTACGTACAAAAAGATTTCCATGGTTGGTGTGTTTAATTAATCAACAAATTGATAGTCTTAAAGTTATAAAAAAATTACGTCCCATTGTTATATCGTTCCATAATTTCATCAAAACTTTTTATGGTTTTCTTGCACCAATCAAATCGCTTATCCATCATCTCGGTTTCAGACAGTTTCCAATTTATTTTTGAGGCCTTTAACTTATTGGTTACGTGCTGTAAAATAATGGCTGCAGATACCGAAATATTTAAACTCTCGGTAAAGCCAACCATGGGTATTTTTAAAAAAGTATCAGCAGCATCCATAACCTCTTGAGACAATCCTTCGGTTTCTCTCCCAAAGAAGAAACACGATTTTTTGGTCACATCAAAATCTTCTAGTTCACAATCGTTGGTATGGGGTGTGGTGGCAACAATTTGATAACCACTTTGTTTTAATCCAACGATGCAATCCTTAACAGAATGATACCTTTTTAAATCAACCCATTTTTGCGCTCCCATTGCTATTTCTTTATCTATGCGTTTTGAGTTTCGCTCTTCAATTATATTGACTTCTTGTATGCCAAACACATCACAACTTCTTATTACGGCACTGGTGTTATGCAATTGATACACATCTTCTGTTGCTACAGTAAAGTGTTTTGTTCGTTGTGATAATACAGCATCAAAACGAGCCTTTCGGCTATCAGTTAGGTAAACTTCGAAGTAATCTAGGAGTTTGATGTCTATCATGCTTTCAAAATTAATAAAGTTTTTGTCACTATTAAGGAAGAATGATTTAATTAATCTTATGTATAGAAACTATAATATATAGACTGCTACAAGACGTTGGCAATGATGTTAAATTTGTTATTTTTAATGTATGAAACACATTGTTGTACTTACTGGTGCCGGGATGAGTGCCGAAAGCGGTATTAAAACCTTTAGGGATACTGGAGGATTATGGGAAGGTCATGATGTTATGGAAGTGGCTTCTCCCGAAGGTTTTGCTACCAACCCAGAGTTAGTTTTAGATTTTTATAACAAAAGACGCAAACAACTCTTTAAAGTTGAGCCTAATGCTGCTCATATGGCGTTAGCTGAGCTTGAAAAAACACATAAAGTTACGATTGTCACCCAAAATGTGGACGATTTGCACGAACGTGCTGGGAGCACTAATGTGATTCATTTACACGGTGAATTATTAAAAGTAAGAAGCACTTACAACGAAAATGATGTTCTAGACTGGCATAAAGATTTGGTGCTTGGCGATACCTGTAAAAATGGCCACCAGTTACGTCCACATATTGTCTGGTTTGGAGAAACGGTTCGAATGATTGAGACTGCAGTTAATATATGCCTAACGGCTGATGTTCTTTTAATTATTGGCACCTCTATGCAAGTCTATCCAGCAGCAAGCTTGATGCATTATGTAAGTAATTACGTAAAAATTTATTATATCGACCCTAAGCCAAACATGGATAATAATTCTCAAGTAACAGTTATTGCAGAGCCAGTTACAAATGGTCTTTTAAAAGCCATAACATGGATATAAACACTTTCGCGGTTTTTGGAAAACTTAAACCTATCTCACCAAGCTAAAATGCCCTTTTTGCACTCTAGTCGTTCCGTCTGCTTTATACAAGGTAATGATGAACCAATAATCAGAAGTGGGCAACTTGTAACCGTTGGAAGTTCCGTTCCAGCCATTGGTTATTGGTGAGAATTCTTTTAGGAGTTTCCCATAGCGATTAAATATTTTAACTTTTGAATTTGACGTGAACTCATCATTCCATCCTTTTACATTCCAATAGTCGTTATAACCATCTTCATTAGGTGTAAAAAACTTAGGGTAGCCCAATACAAACACATCAATTGCGGAAACCCCGCAACCATTTTTATCCCTAACATATAAAACATAATCTCCCGCAATAACACGATCAAAAAAAGGAGCATCTTGATAAGGCCCAAATTGATTATCTAAAGAAAATTCATAATCGCCAATGCCCAAATTAGATGTGTCAATACTAATTGAATTATTGATTGAGAAGTCATTAACGGCAATGTCTTCTTCAACCAGTATTGCCATACCAGAGGCCATAACATCGACCGTTTTAGGTAACGAATCGCAGATATCTGAAGAAGTGGCAACAACTGTGTAAATTCCACTTTGCTCAATATTAGCAGTAGGTCCGGTACTAACCACGTCACCTCTAGCATCCGTCCAAACATAAGTATAGTTTCCAAGAGCATTGTACGTTTGCAAAGTTATAGGTAGCCCATCTATGCAATAAATAGCTGATGGGTCCAACTCGAATTGCGGCCTCGGATGAACTGTTAATTGTAAATGTGGTCCAATACCAAAACACTCCCCATTATCATTGCTTTCAACACGGACATGCACTATTTGAGAAAAAGCAGTTTCGTTAGCGTAATTGGTTTCATTCAAAATGACATTTTGTTCTAATTGTGCGTCCTGTAAATTTCTAAAATACTGAACGGTGAGATTTTGACCTGAAGGAAATTGATTTAGAAACTGCTGTGACGCTTGGGTTAAGTCAAATAAGGCAATCCCATCGATAATCGCGTCATCATCGCAAAGTGACAATTCTTCAAGATATCCATTTGAAAAAGACGTTGTAGACACCTGCAAATTTAAAATTGCCATGCTATAACATCCCTTACTATTTTCAACCCTAACATAAACTGTATTACTCACTGAGTTATTAAATGGTACTGGATTTAACGAATTTATGGCTGTTTGGGCATCTATTAAATTTTCATAATAAGTGAATGTTAATCCCGATGAATTTCCGTTTGTAATAATATCATTGCCTTCTGTAAGATTAAAATCTGTAAAACCATCAGCAATTCCATCTTCATCACAGTTCTTAAAAACAACATGTGTATTAACTGTTGGCAAAGCATTAATCGTCGCTGTGACTAATACGCGATTGCCCTGGGTACAGCCATTACCTGAGGCCAATACATAATAGGTGGTCGTTGCACTAATCAGTGGTGTGGTGAAGGTGGTTCCAGTAAATATGGGCACCCCTCCTGTCGGAACATCAAACCAGAGCACGTCTCCAACCGAACCGTTGGCTTCTAAGTTTAATGCTCCAGCGCCACAATTTTCTGCTCCTATAATAGTTGTAATTTCAGGGACTGTAATCTTAGTACTGCCAGAAATATCTACTACAGGATCTCCCGGCATACCACCATACTCAACAATAAAACCCATTGGATGATATGGATTAGTTGGATCTATACTCCCAGCATTTGGAAGGTCATTCCAAGATCCTGGCGTTCCAATATTAGGCGCTGTAACATGGGCATAATCTTCGTTTCCCAAATTGTTGGGCTCACCAGTATTCCAATTAGCATAGCCACCAGTTGGTGTCGAACCATTGATTCCCCCATTCCAGAAAATAGTTCCAGCTTCTGGGCCTGTCATCCATTTCCATGCACCTTCAGTGTCTTCATCACTTCCTCCTATCCAACCTGTGCCTGCAGCTTGTTCTCCAGACAATACAGCTTCTTCCTGCGAATTAATAGTTGCTAAATAACCTTGCAATCCAAAATAAGTATAACCTTCTGCCAAAGTTTTAGCATTGGTCCAAGTGACTCCCAGCATTGGCACATACTCATAATAATGATCCGTTGATGGCAAATAGTTGGCATCTCCAACGGTAAAGGAAAAATACTTTTCTCCTGAAACATTAGCTGAAGAACTTGAGAAAACAACATCTTGAACCGCAGCAATTAGGTCTACATAGTTAGCTGGTGTGCCTCCTGCACCTCTCATACTCAGTTTTCCCTGTACAGCATTCCAAATAACTTGGATATTAGGATGTGCACCTGTAAGGGACAATAGATCTTGACCATTCTCATAGCCCTGAGAAATTTGAATATGAAGTACTTCTATATTAGTATCGTCTGGATCAATAATATTAAAACTGGTTACTACATTAATTTCACTTTGCGGACAATACACCTGATCACCAACGGCGTCAATATCTGGAGGCACATTGGTTTGTGCCTGGGTTGAAATTATTCCAACACAGAGCAATAATAATAAAAAAGTATAAACCTTCTGAAACTTGACCACAATATGTATTTAAGGTCAATAAATGTAGCGAATTATATACCATTAGATGCAGTGAATCTATGTAATGCCAATTTTTTAGAACATATGTAATAAAGGCCTCAAATTATTATGATATAGGCAAAACCTAATCGTCATCACTCAATTTAAAAAAGTCATTTACTGGTTTACCAAATAAGTTGGATAGCTTTAACGCCAAAACCGTAGAAGGCACATACCTGTTAGCTTCAATAGAATTAATTGTTTGTCTGGAAACTTCAATTTTTTTTGCCAAATCGTCTTGGGTAAGATTTAGTATTGCTCGCTCAACTTTTATAGTATTCTGCATTATCTATAGCGTTTTAAATTGTGATAAAACATAAGCTGAATCATGAGCATAAATGTAAGGACCTGAAAATCGCCTAACTGCTTAAAGGCTTCACCACCAGAATGTACAGCGTTAGACACCCCAAACTCCACATAAGGTAAAACGAGTGCATACATAACACCCACCACAAATGCAATAGCATACGATTGCGACCTTAACGTAACGGTCATTTCATCTTCTTCTTTATCCTTTGAAACAGACATGAGCAGCATTCCTATTAAAAGGCACTGTTTTAATATGGTTTTTAACCATTCTGTATCCCCTTCCATGACAAATGCACGGATAAACATGACAATAATAGATAGTGTGGCAATAGTAATGCCAACCCTCAAGAATTTATGAGGCAATCTAAAATTGATAAGTTTATAAAAATGCTTGTGTTCGCAATCAATAATTTTTTTTGTAGTCATTATTCTTTTTTTAATTTGACAAATACATTTTATAATAAGGAAAATTATTTTTCCTTTATGACAAATATACTTTACATATATGAAATTACCAAATTAATTTGCACTATAAGTCTTTGAGCTTGACTTTGTAAGAAAAATAGAATAAATTCGTTTAACGTATGTGTAAAACATTGAAAAGTTTAATATCATTGCATTTTTAAAAAACGATGAATTCGATTAAGCAAACTCATATATATTTAAAAGAAAAAAATAAAAACGTTTGACAACCTTTTATATGGTCTATTACAAAATTTTGTGTCTAACAAGAAAACAAAAAAATATGCTTAACAAAATATTAAAGCTTATAATATTAGCCCCTTTATTAATAGCAACTACCTGTGAGGACAATTTTGAAAAGAGCACATTAATTTTTAACGTTTACAAAGCAAAAATTACACCTGAATCGAGTTTTTCAATTAATGACACGATTTGGATAAGTGCTAAGGTTTCTAGTTATGTATTTGATGAGTCAGTAAACGATTCAATATTTATTGACAATGCTCAAACAGATGATTTCTCAATTTATAAATTTATTGAACCTACAGAAGTTACGAACTGTAAAGATGCTATTGATTCATTTGAATTACTTATAGATAGAGGTCAATTTTCATTTATTCCATCTTGCGAGAATGGGCTATTACAAGCTTTCCCTGAACTGGATAATAACAATGCCTTTTACAGTTATAGAATTGGTTTAAAACCCACAGTAACGGGAGACTATGTAATTAGTTGGCGAAATGGCATACTTCAAAACTCAAACAGAAATGAGTTTATAATAGCTAAATACCCAATTAAAAATCATCCAAATCAAATTGGATTCAATAGTTGTGGTAATGTTTCATGGCGATACTTAAATGAATCTGACAAAGAATTTTATTTTACAATTGAATAAAAAACGTTTTACAAAACCGCATAAAATTAATTACTAGTTCTAGCCTAATTAAGAATATCCTCGCGGATTTCTGTTCAGTTTATATTTACTAAATTAGATACTTAAACACTTAACAAACCATATACAAGACCCTTAGAAACAATATAATATGAACCTGCATTTAAAATAAACGTATGAAAAGAATTGGTATCATCTTCTTAGTATTTGGAATATTTTCTTGTAATCCAAATAATGAAATTAAAAAAGATATAAAAACAGGAAGCTTTAGCGGTGTAATTAAACACGGAAACTTTTCAGATAAGATATGCCTTGAAATAGAACAAGATTCTACCAGCTTCAAAGTTTTCTTCACGAGTTTAGAGCAAAATGCAAATCGAATTCCTTTTCAAGGCATCGTATTAAGTGGTGATTCTATAAGTTTTAAATTGCAAAGTGATTTTTACACATACTCCTTTAAAAACAAATGGATTGAAAATAACAACAAACTTAAGGGTGTTCTTACTGTCGACACTATTTCAGTTTCTTACACTTTAAAAAAGGAGTTGCTGAGTAATAACCAAATTCCAATAAATGAAGATGTTAGATTCGAATCTGATGCATTAAAAATTAATGGAACAATTTGGTATCCTAAAGAAGCACAAGGTAAGGCATTAGTGTTTTTATCTTCTTCTGGTAATGCAGACCGAAGTGCTTCTAGAGCGGAGGCCATACTTTTTACACAAATGGGATTCACTACTTTCCATTATGACAAAAGAGGTACGGGAAATTCTGAGGGCAATTGGCAAATAGCTACAATTGAAGAACTTTCCACGGATGATATCAACGCCATCACGTATTTTTCAAATAAAACAGGAATTCCAATAGAGAATATCGGTATTAAAGGTAGCAGTCAAGGAGCTACTAAAATACCTTATGTCTTAAATGAATTAGAAAGCTTGGAATATGGTGTTGCCGTGAGTTGCCCCGGAGTTTCATTGCTCGAAAGCGATTTGAATTATTGGAAAAATAGAAATGTGGAAGTAATCGGAAATGAAATTGAGGATGCAGTTAAATTACAAAGAAAGGTCTTTGAATTTATAGCAGGAAAAATATCAAGAGTAGATTTAGAAAAGGCTATAGATCGTGAAAAATCAAAATCGTGGTTTACCAATATATGGGTGCCAAATTTGGATGAAGTCCAAATAGATAAAAAACTCCTATATTCTCCAATACCTTACTTTGAAACCACTAAACAACCTATTCTAATTGTACAAGGGAAAATGGATGAAATAATACCTACCAATAGTTATTCGCTGATTTCCGAAGCAAGTAAGAAATCAGCTAATGATAATTTTAAAACGGTTTTATTAGATGGGGCGTCTCATTCCATGTACTATGAAGGAGAAAGTGATTTCCCTTACTGGTCAAAATTACATCCTGATTATTTAAAAACTATTGAAGATTGGATAAATACAGTTTTTAACACAAAATAATATTGATGCTTCCATTGCTATTTTCGAAATCAATACCAAATTATTTCCTGATTGGTGGAATGTCTATGACAGCCATGGCGAAGCTCTTAGAAGAATAGGTCGACTCCAAGAAAGTTACGAAAATTACCAAAAATTGGTTGAACTTAATCCAAATAATCAGGATGGTTTGAATGCAATTAATGAACTCGAAGAGGAACTGGAAATTAGTCAACAATAGAACCTTTAAGGAGCCTAACAAAGTACTGTGGTAAAAAACAAGTAAAAAAGTATTAATTTTTCACTAAAGTACTTCTATAAGTATCATCATATATTAATCCTGATTTAGCAATAGCAAAGGCCTGTTTCAACAGTTTATTGCATACTGCTCAATGCCAGTTTTTTACTCTTTCCCTTGGCTACGATGCGCTCATAAAGTTCCCGACAAGTCTTGTTGTATTTGCAGGCATTAAAACTGCACATAAATAATAAGTTTCTCAGTTTTTGATTGCCTATTTTACTAATACGGCTTCGTCCATTTACACTGCTCCCACTTTGC
>Ga0316189_10005243_pt1 | contig 12425 bp, 9 predicted proteins | sample LowCovwburrow_MG_FD_204930 | JGI IMG/M metagenome (GOLD analysis project Ga0316189, IMG submission 204930) | Coastal sediment microbial communities from Maine, United States - Lowes Cove worm burrow | ecosystem: Environmental > Aquatic > Marine > Coastal > Sediment | place: USA: Maine... | reverse complement strand
AAAAATTTATTATTTTCTGTAACCTTTCTACGAAATTTACTGTGTTTACCATTGTAAACAAAAGTAATAAATATTATCAGAATAATTATTTCAAAAAATCAAAAATAATAATAAAGTTTACATAAATAACAACTAAATAATTAAACTTATATTTCATGTAAACATTAATAAAATATTGAAAAACAATGTATTATGTTGTCAATACATGCTTGTGTATAATTTTCATCATCCATCCTTATTTTTTTGTTTAATTTGTATACAAGTGTAACCAAATATTAACGATATATCTGTTTACAATTGTAAATTTTAGTTTGTTTACTTTTGTAATCTATTTTTTTGCCATGCTAGATAAATTGAATTTGGAAGAACTGTTTTATACCTATAAGGAGAGTCGATTACAACATCGATATATTACAAATAATCATATTGAACCTTTACTAAATAATTTGGGTAAAGATTTCAAGTTTGAGATTATTGGGCATTCTGTAAGAGAGAAACCAATTTATGGTGTTAAAGTAGGTACTGGCTCAAATAAAATTTTGATGTGGTCTCAAATGCATGGCAACGAATCTACAACTACCAAAGCATTATTTGATTTATTCAATTATTTTAAAGCTAATGAAGAATGTTATATACTTAAACACTGTGAGTTTTGTATTATTCCTATTTTAAATCCGGATGGAGCTGAGGTATATACCAGGGTTAATGCAAATAGTATTGATTTAAATAGAGATGCGCAAGACTTGTCGCAGTCTGAAAGTAAGTTGCTTAGAAAGGTTTTTAATGATTTTGAACCTAATTTTTGTTTTAATCTTCACGGTCAGCGTACTATTTTTAGTGCAGGTGATTCAAATAATTCGGCTACTGTTAGTTTTTTAGCTCCAGCTCTAGACAAGGAATGCTCTATTACGCATAACAGAAAGGTAGCAATGGAGGTTATTGTAAAGATACACACTAAATTGCAGGCCTATATACCTAATCAAGTAGCGATTTATGATGATGATTTTAATATTAACTGCGTTGGTGATACTTTTCAAAACTTGAATGTTCCAACAATTTTGTTTGAAGCTGGACATTATGAAGGAGATTATAGTAGAGAAGAAGTAAGGAAACTTATGTTTATATCTATGCTCACGTCGTTTGATGAGATAATCAACAATGTTAAATTAGGACAAAATTATTTGCCATATTTTGATATTCCGGAGAATAAAAAATTATTTTATGATATAATATTACGTGATGCTAAAGTGATTCAGAACGGGTTGGAAACCGTCCTAGATATTGCCATTCAATATGAAGAAATACTTAAGGATGATAAAGTAATGTTTTTACCTAAGATTCAAGATTTAGGAAAATTATCCCATTATCATGCACACAATACAATAAATGCAGGTGCCCATCTTGTTGAATTTCCAAATAATTCTACTTTGCAAGTAGGGCACTCAATCGATTTCGTAATGATAAATAATAAATTATTCTCATTGAAATTGACAAATAATTAAAAAAACAGATAGAATTTTTAAGAAAAATGTATTATTTTTGACTTTTATTTAAAGAAAGCACAAAATGGCAAAATTCAAATTAGACGAAATTGATCATCAAATTCTTGATATGTTAATAGACAATACAAGAATCCCATTTACAGATATAGCTAAGAAATTATTAATATCTGCAGGTACAGTGCATGTTAGGGTGAAAAAGATGGAAGATGCGGGTATTATTAAAGGATCATCTTTAACATTAGATTATCATAAATTAGGCTATTCCTTTATTGCATATGTTGGTGTCTTTTTACAGAATACTTCACAAACAAAGTTTGTGTTGGAGCGTATAAATGAGATTCCTCACGTAACAGTGGCACATATTACCACTGGAAAATTTAATATATTTTGTAAAATTAGAGCAAAAGATACTACACATGCTAAGGAAATTATTTTTATGCTAGATGATATTGACGGTGTTTACAGAACAGAGACGATGATTTCTCTGGAGGAAAGCATTAATGATAAAAAGCGTTTGATGCATTCCATTTTTAACGAGCTATAAAAATTTCTGGTATTACTTCGTGAAGTAAACGGTATGTATGTCAGACAAGGACCTCTAATCGTTTAAGTTCTCATTACTTAAATCGAGGTTTTTCTCATCTATTTTATACAAATCAATATCAAAGTTGGTCATAGTGTAGTGTAATTTAGAACTTACTTTGACTAGGTAAATAGTATCCTCGGTATTTACCTCTACAGCTTCAACAATTTCATTGTGATGATTGTCAAAAACAACAATATCCCTATCGTTATAGCCGTCAGGAAACTTTTGAGTTAGTAATGATAGAATCTCTGGGGTCAATTTCTTATAATCAATAATTACTCGTTTCATGTGTCTGCTATTAAAGTTATTTATTCACATGTAACTATGTCATTAATTTGACATAGTGGCTGCCTTAGCAACTATTTATCTGTATTAAATTTACGAATAATTTCAATTCAAAAAGGGGAAGGGGATTAAAAATGTGTTTTAGCTAGGACATATAGTAGCTAAAGGCATCAAAAATAATTTCATTATCCACAATGCAATCAGTTTTTGTCTCTCCAATATCCTTTAACAAAACAAAATTGATATTTCCATGGGCATTCTTTTTATCAAATTTCAGCAAATCAATGATTGATTGATAGTCAGATTCTTCAAATTCAACTTTGCCATACATATTTATCATGGTTTTTTTTATGGAATCAAGTTTATCCTTTGGAAAACCTTCCAAAATATTAGAAATATAAGTGGCTAGCACCATACCTATAGCAATGGCTTCACCATGTAATAAAGTTGTTTTGTTTTTCGTGCTTAAAAAATAAGATTCAATAGCATGACCTAGAGTATGGCCATAATTTAACGTTTTTCTTAATCCTTCTTCTTTGGGGTCTTGTGTTACTATCTCTTTTTTGATTTCAACAGACTCATAAATAAGTTCACCCAAGCTATCTGCTTGAATTTGAGATAAGTTACACATTTCACTCCAATAGGTTTCACTTTTAATTAAGCCATGTTTAAACATTTCAGCCAATCCAGACCGCATTTCGTTTTGTGGTAATGAATTTAAAAACTGAGTATCAATGAGCACCATATTACTAAATTTGATAACTCCAATTTGATTTTTAAGAGTTCCTAAATCCACTCCAGTTTTACCGCCAACTGAGGCGTCTACCATAGACAATAATGTAGTTGGGACATTAATATATTTTATGCCACGTTTAAAAGTAGAAGCAACAAATCCCCCTAAATCTGTTACAACACCTCCACCCAAATTAATTAGAAGTGATTTTCTATCAGCATCAAGGTCAGATAGCGCATTCCATACGCCTACGCAGGTATCAATGTTTTTATTAATTTCTCCAGCTTCAATCTCAATTATTTCAATATTCTGCTGTGTTACAATTTGAGACATGAAATGGCTTAAGCAAAAATTATGCGTATTGGTATCAACCAACAAAAATATTTTTGAAAAATTTGAGCTTTCAATATATTCATTTAGCTTTTCGTAACAATTTGAATTAAAGTGAATTACGTAGTCTTCAGTCGTTATAGATTTCATTAATAAGCCATCTTATTTTGTGGTATGAAAATAAGTAGAATTTTATTAAAAAAGTAAATTAGTAATAAATATATTTGTTTAAAATGTATCATGTTATGTCTAGTCCAAGAATTTTTGATAACACTGAAATAGCATTTCAGTTAAAGAGCGACTCAGAGTTAGAACGCGCTTATTTTTTGTTCAAAATGATTTCACACCAACCCTTAGTGAGAATAGGCACTGCAGCAACTAATTTTGCGCTTAAGGCACACTTACCGGTAGAAGGCTTAATTCGTTCAACAGTTTTCGACCATTTTTGCGGGGGGGTAAGTGAGGATGATTGTTTGCAGGTGATTGATAATATGTTTAACAAAGGCGTATCTAGCGTCTTAGATTATTCAGTAGAGGGAAAAGAAAGTGAAGATCAGTTTGATGCGGCAATGCATAAAACGCTTGAAATTATTGAGTTTGCAGATAAAAAGGAAGCAATGCCAATTGCCGTTTTTAAGCCCACGGGATTTGGCAGATTGACTTTGTACGAGAAGAAAGGTGCTGGAATTGCTTTTACAAAGGATGAAGGACAAGAATGGAGTAGGGTCGTTAATCGCTACGATACAATTTGTAAACTTGCCAATGAAAAGGATGTCGAAGTTTTGATTGACGCAGAAGAGAGTTGGATGCAAGATGCAGCCGATGATTTAGTGGAGGCTATGATGAGAAAGTATAATACTAAAAAACCGATTGTTTACAATACGCTTCAACTATATCGTTGGGATAGACTTGAATATCTTAAAAAACTTCATGAGAGAAGTAAAACTGATAATTTTAAGATTGGAATGAAAATTGTCCGCGGGGCATATATGGAAAAAGAAAGGTTAAGGGCAAAAGAAAAAAACTATGTATCACCAATTTGTGAAAGCAAAATTGGCACGGACGAAAATTTTAATAATACGCTTACTTATATTCTAAGTAATTTAGATGCTATATCTTTATTTATTGGCACGCATAATGAGGAAAGCTCATATCTGGCGATGGATTTGATGGAAGATCTAAAAATATCAAAAAGTGATAACCGGGTTTGGTTTGGGCAACTTTATGGCATGAGTGATCACATAAGTTTCAATTTATCATATGCTGGGTACAATGTAGCAAAATACGTTCCGTTTGGACCTGTTAAAGACGTTATGCCGTACTTAATACGCAGAGCCGAAGAGAATACATCGGTGGCAGGACAAACCAGCAGAGAACTTAATTTATTAAAGCAAGAAAAAAAGCGAAGAAAACTATAGAACTACTTTTTAAAAAATAATTTTTTCTTCTTTTTAGGATTGTCACCGTAGCCATAGCCATATCCTTTTCTCTGAATAACCCCATTTAAAAGAACAACCATATTTGGCAATCGTTTTTCGTCATACATAGATTTAGCGACATGTACCAATTGGCGTTTATCAATATAGTTTGCTCTTACAACATATATGACCATATCTGCAAATTTGCTAATCAGTAATGTATCAGTTACTAACCCTACAGCCGCAGTATCAACAATAACGTAATCATACTTGTTTTTAACGGCATTGAAAAGCGTTTCTACTTTATCATCCATCAATAGCTCTGCGGGGTTTGGTGGGATTGTTCCACAGCTAATCAAATCAAGATTGTGACTTACCCTATTTATAACATCTGCAAAGTTAATTTTATCGTCGATAATATAATTGGTTAAGCCTAAGCCACTTTTATTTTCTACACCTAAATATCTATTTAGTTTTGGCACGCGAATATCCGTCTCAATTAATAAAACCTTTTTGTTAGAGTAAGATAAAGATTTTGCCAAATTAACAGATGTGTGAGATTTTCCTTCTTTGCTTGTTGTGGATGTTACAAAAATGGTTTTACCCTTATTTCTAATAACACCAGAGAGCATGAAATCTATGTTAGTTCTAATCAACCTGAACGCTTCGGCTTTAGGAGAATAATCCATTTTTTGGATAAATAAATCTTTAGAATTCGCTCTTGGAACATCACCAATATAGGGTATGCCTAGCTCTTTTGTTAGATCATTTTTGGTTCTTACCTTAGTGTCTAGCATGTCCATTAAATAAATTGTGCTTAATGGGATTAGCAATCCTAATACAAGAGCACCTAAAAATAATATCTCCTTTTTAGGCCAAATGGGCAAAGTACTTGCATAAGCTTTATCAACAATAATGGCATTTGGGGAAGACACCCCGTGAGAAATTGCAGATTCTTCACGTTTTTGCAAAAGATATCCCACAATAGACTCTTTTATACCTTGCTGACGTTCAATGGCTTTAATTTTACCTTCTTTTACCGGAGCCGAATATATTTGAGAAGAAATCCGGGAGTTTTGCCTGTTTAGATTATCTAATTTTATTTGACTAGATGATTTAAGGTTACCTAAGTTTGATTTCAAATTTTGTTTTAAACTAATAATTTGTGCATCAAGATTAACAACTACAGGATTTTTATCGCTTGAGTTTTTTATGGTCTTATTGCGCTGAATCACTAATTCGTTATGTTTTTTTAACATCTCATTGGTGGAGCTGTTTTGAAACGACATGGCATCTGGAATAATTTCACTGCTACCACCATTTTCATTCAAATAATCTGACATATAGTCAATTAATTGCAACTCCGTAGAAGTAGCATCTTGTTGTGACTGAATCTCTCGTTCTGCTTGAAGAAATATACTAGATTGCGAAGATAAATCTGTTAATCTGTTGTTTTGTTTAATAGTTTCGGAATTTGAATTTACTTCTGCCAATTCTGCTGAAACATCTTTTAAACGGTTATTAATAAATTCGGAGGTAACTTTTACAACTTCATTCTTATTGTCAATAATATACTGATTATAGGTGTCTATAAGATTATTAATAATATCTTTTCCTTTTTCAACAACAGGTTCATCTAAGGAAATTTTTATAATACTAGAGTTTGGCCCTGAAGGTGAAATTTTTATTTTATCATTATAATAGGAGGTTATTGATTTGAGCGGAGATATTTTAACGGTTACACTCTTTCCAACTTTCATTTCTTTTTGGTCAAAATTGGGCGTAAAGATAATACCACCAAATGGGGTGTTTATTTTATCTCCAAAGTTTAATTTTCTTTCAGAATCCTTAAAGCTAAACCGTGATTTAGAATCTACATTTAGGGTGAAAGTTGTGTCAACATTGGTTAAAAGACTATCATTGGCGAGAAAATTAACAGTGAGGGGAGGATTTTGATAAATTTCTAACTCCTTAATTGATCCTTGTATGTAGCACTGAATCTTAAGGTTTAAGTCCTCAACAACTTTTCCTATTATTGCTCTTGAACTTAATATTTGAATTTCATCTTGTACACTGTTGAAATCTTTTTTAAACAAGCCATACTCATTTATTTGGTTTGCATTCATTTGCATACCTTTTTCATTACTGTCGGCTATTTTAATGGTGGCGGCAATCCTATATGTATTTGTAGCATACCGCAAGTAAAAAAAAGTAAAAACAAAGCAGATTAAGAAACAGGCAAGAAACCATTTCCATTTAATTAAATACTTATCTAATTGTTCTCTTAAGTTAGAACTGTTTTTTGGCTGTACATTATTCATTGGGGGAAACTAGTTTATTTTATTAAAATAGCAGCTATTGTAGCCAAAGTTCCTATAGCAGAAATAATAATTCCATTATTTTGGTTATAGCCTGATGACCTTATTCTTGCACTATTAGGCTCTACATAAACCACATCATTTTGCGTTAAATAGTAGTTTGAAGAGTTTACTACATTAATTGATGTAAGGTCAAATTTAGTAAACTTTTTTTCACCATTGACTTCTCTAATCAAAAACACATTATCTCTCTTACCATAAATAGTTAAATCACCTGCTAAACCAAGGGCCTCACTTAATGAAACTCTTTCATCTTGAATGGTGAATGTTCCAGGGGTCTTTACTTCACCCAATACTGTAATTTTAAAATTAGCCAATCTTATGTTTACAAATGGATCTTTAATATATAAACTAAGTTTAGATTTTAATAATGCAGTTGCTTCTGCTTTGCTTAGCCCTCCTAATTTTAATACACCTAATACAGGAAATTCTATATTACCACTTGCATCTATTAAATAAGCTTGCATTTTTAAACTCCCTTGAGCGTCTATAACAGTAGAATTATAAGATACCGCCGGCAAATTAAAAGGTTTGGTGACATCAAGACCTTCTGCATCAAAAGCTTGTGATGAGGAAACATTAATGGTTACTAAGTCATCAGTTTTATACCGTAATTCAAATTTTGAATTTTTATTTTCATTAGAAGAAATAAGTGCTTCGTCTTGAAAATAGACCACTTCTTGTTTCGAAGCACAAGAACTTAGTAATACTAATACTAATAGAGTTGTTATTTTAAATATACCTAAAGATTTCATCTGTGACTTCATTTTAATTATTTTTTAGCTGTATCCAAGACCTCAAATTTCGAATTGTTGGAAATGTACTCTGGTACAATATCCTTTAATTTAGAAACAATTTCAATAGTTTGACAGTTCAGATTAGAGTTATATAAATCTAATATTTTATTTTGAATATTTTTGATATCTATAGTTTTGCTTTTTGCAATTAAAATCTTCTCATGATATGTTTGCTTAGTGTTTTCCCCATCTGCCAAGAGTTCTTCATAAATTTTTTCACCTGGTCTTAAGCCTGTAATTTTAATATCAATATCTGTTGGATACTTCAGCCCTGAGAGTTTAATCATATTAATGGCCAAGTCAAATATTTTTACAGATTTACCCATGTCAAAAACAAAAATCTCCCCTCCATTTCCCATGGCAGCCGCTTCAAGTACTAAAGAACATGCTTCAGGGATTGTCATAAAAAATCTTGTAATCTCTCTGTGTGTAACTGTAAGTGGCCCACCGTTTTCTATTTGACGTTTAAATAAAGGAATAACTGAACCACTAGATCCTAATACGTTACCAAATCGAGTAGTGATAAATTTTGTCTTTCCTTTTCCTTTTAAACAACTAATGTAAAGTTCTGCAACACGTTTAGTAGCTCCCATTACATTGGTTGGGTTCACAGCTTTATCGGTTGATATCATCACAAATTTTGTAACCCCATGCTTTACAGCTAAATCTGCAATATTTATTGTGCCTCCAACATTAACCTTTATGGCTTCCTGAGGGTTGTTCTCCATTAATGGAACATGTTTGTATGCTGCTGCATGAAAAATTATTTCAGGTCGGCAATCCGTTAAGATGTTGTTCATTCTAATAGGGCACTTAACATCTGCTACTATGGCATCAAATTTTTTAACCTTGTTTTGAATAAATTCTTGCTGAATGTCATATAATTGAGACTCTGCGACATCCACTAGGATTAATTTTTTGTAATTAAAATTACAAAGATTTCTAGCGATTTCACTTCCTATTGAACCGGCAGCACCAGTAATTAGAATAATCTTATTTTCATACTCATCAATTAAGATTGGATTCTCAAAACTTATAGGTTCTCGACCAAGTAAATCTTCGATTTTTACATCTTTTATTTGGCTGGCTTTTAAATCTCCATCAATCCATTGCTGAACAGGAGGAACTATTTTTACTTTAATAGATTTTTCTAAAAAATTGCTAGAAATCTCTAATAGTCTATGATAGCTTATACTTTGAATCGAAATGATGATTTCATCAACATTGTACTTTTTGATAAAGTCTTCATCAATTTTATCAGAACCATAGACGTTAAGTAAGTTTATTTTTTTTCCAATTTTGCGTTCATCATCATCAACAAAACCAATGGTTTCTATATTGGAATTTGAATCATTTGCTATGGCATCATAAGTTAAATTTCCTGAATTACCCGCGCCATAAATTAATACATTGGTTTTTGCATTAATTCCTGATATAATAGCTTTATAACTCGCTTTAATAAAGAATTTGGCACCAATAACAAATAATATATTTAGTAATAAATGAATGTAAATTATAGATCCAGAAACATCACATGAAATAAAGAAATTAAACTGCCGGGTAAGGAATGTTTCAATTAATAAAATTGTGGCTAAAATATTGACACCAATAATAATATTAATAACATCATTTATGCCTATAAATCGAACCACACCTTTGTGGGCACCAACAATCATAAAACTAAACACAGCCGAAGTGGCTACAAAAGGAATCTGTTTGAAGAATTCAAGCAAATCAAAATCAAACTTAAAATTGTAGCGTATTAAATAAGCAAGGAAAAAAGTAAATACTACAAGGCTTACATCAAATAGAAGTACTAACCATTTGGACGCATATTTTTGCGAGATATTATAGAGTTCACTTTTAAACATAATTCAAAATAGGTCTTTTATCACTTTGACAACTTCAATTTAAAGCTTAAAAAATAATTTTAGGCTTTCTTTTGCTAAAAAATCAAATTGCTATGTAATCAAATTCAAAAAAATAACAAAGGCAATTGTGCTATGACTTATTTAACACGCAAGGCTTTACTATTGGGACATTTTGATTAGTTAAGATGAATTTCTGATGTTTTATCCTGTTCTTAGAGAACACTATGTACAAGAAAAAATAGAACTTAACATAATAGTAGTAAATATCAACGAATTAAAAGGATTCATCAAATAAATACGACAAAGAACAAATTTAAACGATTTGTAAGAGTAGGATTAAAAACAATTTATTTTCAACCATTATTTCAACCATTAATCGCAGAAAAACAAATTAATTGCTCTTTTTAGAATAAATTTAAACCAATAAAGTGATTCAAAAAGATTGCTTTAGTAATTAAATTACTTTTTATTATTAGTCTTTTGACTAAATAAATTGAAATTAGCATTTAAGTCATGATTAATTTATGAACAACAACCCGTTTGGTAATCAAACTTTCGAGACCGTTTGGCTTAAGCATTTCAAGAATTCAATTAAGCCTATTAAAACCAAAAGCATTAAGCATATTAAGTTTTACAAGGATAAATATTTTCCTTTAATGGTTAATGTTGGAAGGAATATCTCAAACGGAATGTACTACGTTATTGATGAGAATGAAACCGATTATAAAGGAAAGACATTTTTGATATACGACGTTCCAGGATATTTTAAGAATGACACAAAAGTATCAAAAGGTTTAAAAATAAAACGGGCTAGACAATTTAAAGGTGCTTCAGCTGAGCTTGAGACGTTTGAAACATTTGAAGATTATTTTAAATTTAAATATAAATCGAATAGTAGATATAAGCATAAACGAAACATTTCGAGATTTGAAACTTGCTTTAATGCTGATTATAAGATTTTTTGTGGAGATCTTTCCAAAAACGAATATGATTATGTATTCAAGCATCTAAAATCTATTATTGGTCGCCGTTTTGATTCACTTGGTATGGACAATAATATTTTGTCTAAAGCTGATTATTATGAAGAACTGATTTATAAAATGGTATCAAAAAAAGAAGCTGTGCTCATTGTTGTATATGATGATGGCACTCCAGTTGGCGTTTCTTTTGGCTTTCTCTCAAATAGCATAATGTTTTACGCTATAACATCATTTAATATTGATTACTACAGATTTAATTTAGGACATATTACAATTATAAAGTTAATGCAGTGGTGTTTTGATAATGGTTATAAAACGTTCGATTTCTCAAAAGGTTTGATTGATTATAAGGAGAGATGGACAAATAGTGTGTACGATTATGAATGTCATATTTTATACGATAGTAAGTCTTTTAAATCTCGATTAACAGCAAATATTACTTATGCTTTTTTTAAGTTCAAACAGTATTTAAGGGAAAAGAATATTAATAAATTGTACAATAAGATAAAATTTATATTAAAGAAGAAAACTGATAAAATTATCGTTAAGCCTTTAGAATCAGTTAATTTGGAAAAGGAAGACATTGATTTAAAAACATTAATTGAGATTGATAAATCAGCAAATGAATTTGAAGTAATAAAAGCCCCTCTTTTTGATTATTTATATAGGTTTCCCGAAAAAATTGATGATATAAAAATTTATAAAAGCAAAGATTTATCCAAGGAGTATTATGCCATTGGAAAGACGACAAACCTTAAATTACACTAAGAGTATAGCCTATATTTATAAAATAATTTGTGATTTACAATCCAAAAAAGAATCTAAAAACTTCAAATATTCTGTCAAATTCTTCATTAGTTAAATTAGAACCGCTAGGCAAACAAAGACCCTTATCAAACAAATCATCAGAAACACCATTCAAATAACTAGGATTGTCCTTAAAAATGGGTTGTTGGTGCATTGGCTTCCACAGTGGCCTTGTTTCAATGTTATCCTTTTCAAACAATTGCCTCAATTCTTCTTTTGTTTTAAAGGAATCTAGCAATATGCATGATAACCATCTATTAGAGAAATGGTCTTTAGGTTCCTCCAAAAAACTAACAGAATCAACTTCTTTGAGGGTGTTTTTATAGAATTCATGGTTGTTTCTTCGCTTTGCTACATGCGCTTCTAGTATGGTCATTTGACCTCTACCAATACCAGCGACTATGTTAGACATTCTGTAGTTGTAACCAATGTGAGAATGTAAATAGGCAACCGATTTGTCTCTGGCTTGAGTAGCAAGAAAAATGGCCTTTTCTTTTATTGTTTTATCATTTGTGACCAAAGCACCACCACCAGACGTAGTAATAATTTTGTTACCATTAAAAGACAAAATTGAAATGTCACCAAACGTACCGCATTTTCTGTTTTTATATGAGCTACCAAGAGCTTCGGCACTATCCTCAATTATTGGTATATCATACTTGTTAGAAATACTTTGAACAGCATCAACCTTGTATGGCATGCCATACAAATGCACAGCAATAATTGCCTTTGGTTTTT
>Ga0316189_10005242_pt1 | contig 12425 bp, 9 predicted proteins | sample LowCovwburrow_MG_FD_204930 | JGI IMG/M metagenome (GOLD analysis project Ga0316189, IMG submission 204930) | Coastal sediment microbial communities from Maine, United States - Lowes Cove worm burrow | ecosystem: Environmental > Aquatic > Marine > Coastal > Sediment | place: USA: Maine... | reverse complement strand
CGACGGCCTCGGTGAGGTTGGCGGGGCTCCAGTGCCGCTCGTGGCGCACCATGGACACGGAGTTGTCGTCGTTGAACGACGTGACCTTGAACGGACCGGTGCCGATGGGCTGTGTGCGGAATGGGTTGCTGCGCTGGACCGACGTGGACTCGAACCGGTGCTTGGGCAGGATCTTGAAGTGCAGCTTGTCCTGCGGGGCGAACTGGGGCTCGGTGAAGGTCAGGTGCACCGAGTGCGGGTCGAGCGCGAGAGCGGACGCGATCCAGCTGACGCGGCCCGCTTCGCTCGATGCGGTCGCCGGGTTCTTGTAGGTGTCGATGGTGAACACGACGTCGTCGGCGTCGAACGGCTCACCGTCGTGCCAGACCACCTCGCGCCGCAGTCGAAGCGTGACAGACATCAGGTCGGGCGCCAGCTCGAACCGCTCGGCGAGGCGCCCCCCCGACGAGAGCTCGCGCGTGTCGGCGAACAGCCCCTCGAACACGAGCTCATCGATGCGCGCTTCACTCATGGACGTGGCGAACAGCGGGTTGATGATGGCCGGTGCGCGGTCTTCGGCGTATCGCAACTGAGGCGCGGCGCTCGCAGAGACACCGACGGCGCACACGCCGACCGCGAGGAGGAAGTGAGGCAGGGCACGACGGGACACTCAGTTCTCCTTGCTGTCGCCGCGTCGGTCGAGACCCTGGAGGGTGGCGAGGTCGCCGAGGACCTCCTTGAGCCCGAGGGCCTCAGGGTAGACGTCGGTGAGCAGGTGGATGGCGTCTAGAGCCTCGCGCGTGTGGCCCAGTCGGAGCTGAGAGACTGCGGTGAGCGCGAGTAGGGAGGGCGAGTTCGCAGCGCCGATCGCTCGATCGGAGCGGTCGCGCGCCTGGTCGAGGTAGGCGAGCGCCTGCCGGGGCCGGTTGCCGGCGAGCGCGAAGCGCGCCCTCGCAACCAACCACTCCTGGCGGAAGCGCAGGAACAGGCCCAGATCGGACAGCAGTGCGCGACCGTCAGCGGTGGCGTGCGACTCGATGTCGGCGCGCCACATGTCGAGGCCCTGGTCGAGCGAACGGACCTCGTTGCGCGCCGTTGTGGGGTCGTCCGCGGTGAACGCGTCGGTGCCGACTCCGAGCTTGCGCAGCGTGGGGGATCGCGACCCCAGGAGCGTGGCGTCCTCGGCCATGCTCATCTCGGTGCGGAGGTCGCTGGCGTTGAGCCAGGGGGCGAACAGACGGGTGGACAGCGGCGCATCGGCGCGTCCCCAGGCCTGCAGGGCGCGCCAGTTGATGCCGCGCAGCGTGCGACCCGCATCGTCAGTCCAGCGGTCGGACAGGGTGCGCCAGATGCAAGGATCCCAGTACTCCCGAGTGAAGTCGCCCTCGTTCATGGTGGCGATGGGAAGCAGGGCGGCGTCCATCAGTGGCTGCAGGTCGCCCTCGTCGCGGACCCGGCGATGCTGGGTCATGCGGTGCCCGTAGACGCCCGTTCCGCCGGCATCGAAGGGCGAACGCCCTTGGATGAGCGCCTGGCCCAGCCCGTAGCCTTGCCCTTCCTGCTTGATCCGCCCCGCCCAGATTCCTGCCGTCTCTCCACCGGAGCACCACGATGCAAGCGCGGCCATCAGCGGCGCTTGGTTTCCGGCGGGCAGCCCCTGCCGGTTGTCCCACTCCGAGTACAGCTGCTCGTTGGCGAGTCCGCTCGCCATGGACAGGTCGCTGTACAGCACGCCGAGTGCGTGCTGCGCGCGTGCGCGTGGGTGGGGCGTGTCCGAGAATGCGGCGACCGCGGCGTGGTAGTCGTGGGCGTGCAGCGCAACCCAGCCATCCCGGTTGGCCTCGACGAGCGCACCAAACGCGCCCGGGTCCAGCGCGACCTCGGACAGCCAGCCGTAGGCGGTCGGCTCGAGCGGGACGATCGCATCTTCGGCCGCTTCGCTGTCGCCCTGCGGTTGCGGGGCGGCTGAGCCGCAGCCGATGAGTGCAACCAGCAGGCATGACGTGATGCTCATTGGCCCTCGTAGGTGGCGCCAGCCGAGTTCGTGGGCCGGCTGTACAGCGCCGGGTCCAGGTTCTCCGGGAAGTCGGAGACGTCGATGGTCTCTTCGATCATCGTGACCGTGTCGACCTGCAGCGGACCGCGCTTGTAGTACATCTCGGTCTCGTAGTCATGGTAGCCGGGCTTGAAGATCGTCAGCTTGTAGTCGGTGCGCTTGTTGAGCCGGGTGCGCTGCCCGTCCTCGTCGCGGAGGTAGTCAATGAGGAAGTTCCCCTCGCGATCGGTGATCAGCTCGACGTTGCCGGGCGACAGGGACACGACAGCGCGAGAGACCGGGTCGCCGTTGCGGTCGACAACCTGTCCTTTGACGTGATGATTGGCCGCGAGGGCGGTCGGCCCGCACAACGCGACAAGAAGCAGAGACACAGTCGGCATCACTCCACGCGCCTCTGGACTTCGTATAGTCGGTCGAGCTGCTTCTCGGCTCGGGCCAGCAGCTTGCCTTCGTCCTGGGTGGCGACGTGTTCACGATACCGCTCCCAGCTTCGGATCGCCTGGGTGAGGTGGTCGAGGTCGTCGCCCTCGGAGGCATAGAACAGGCCGGTGTGGCTGACTGCCTCAATCTCGTAGATCAGGGCGCGACGGCTGAAGATGAGCGCTGACGGCATCCGGGCCCAGTGTTGGCCTGCGACGCGTGCGTGGTCGAGCGCGGACTCCCAGTCGTCGAGTGCGGCCGCATCCTGTGCGCGCTCCACCAACAGGACCGGGTTGTAGCCGTTCTCGGGAAGTGCCATCATCAGGTCGAGGTGCTCGCGCCGTACGGTGTTGTTCCCTTTCGCCTTGGCATCGAGGTACAGCAGCGTGCGCGCCCGGGTGAACGCGGGGTCGTCGAGTGCAACCCGGGTCAGTCGTTCGGCCGCGCCGGGCGCGAGGTTGCCCGTGAACGCGCTGGCGGACCAGCGGGACAGCTCGTCGTCGCTGACCTGCGCTGCGGTGGGTCGGGCGCCCGTCAACGGAGCGGGTCTGGGCGCTACCAACGCGACGGCGGCGGCAGGGCGCGCCACGGGGCGCGGGGCCGGCATCGGGCGGACCACAAGGGAGGGCTGCGGCGTGGGCGCCGCGGCGATGCGCGGGGCGGGGCGGGGCGGGGCGGCGGGCTGGGGCTGGGGCTGGGGCTGGGGCTGGGGCTCGACAACGGGTTCGGGATCCGGCGAGACCGCTACGACGATGGGTGCGGGCTCGGGCTGCTCCAGCGGATCGACGCTGGCGACGCCCGGGCCGCCCGACATCCAGCTGAGGCCGCCGATGCCCAAGCAGGTGACCATCGACAGCGCGGCGACCAAGAACAATGCACCGGCCGCGAATGGATACCAGGCGGGGTTCTCGAGCTCGGCCTCGTCGTCGATGGGCAACGAATAGGGCGGCGGCTCGACTCGCGCCGGCGGCGGCGCCGATTGCATTCGGCCCTGGGGCTCAGGCTGAAGCGCTGGAGGCGGAAGCTGCAGATTGGGCGGCAGGTCGAGCGAGGCCTCGTGTGCCGGCTCGAACGTCGTGTGCGTGTCCGGCGGTGCCGTCGGAGGTTCCGGCGCCACGGGCGGCGGGATCGGTTGGGCCTCGATTCTTGCTGGTTCGAGCGGGGCAGAGTCGGCCAGCGTCGGGGGCCTCGTTCGGGCGTGGACGGCCCGCGGCGTCTGCTTCATGGCAGCGGCAGCCGCCGCGACGATGTCCATCGTAGTGGGAGGCGGCTGGGTCGCCTCAAGCTCGCGCGTGTCGGGGTCGAGCTGGAGCTGCTGGACCGACTGCGTGGACGGGGCGGTGGGGATGGTCTGGGGGTCGTCAGCGACGGAGGACAACGGAATCGAATCGTCCAGTCCGACGCGAGGATCGTGGAGCTGTCCGCGAAGATACGACGCCGTGTTGCTGTCGCCGACGTCCTCCTCTTCGGCGATGAACCCGACGTCCATCCCCATCGGAGTGGGCTCTTGCAGCGGGCTCGTGTAGGCGGGACCGCCGGTGCCTCCCGGGTGAACGTACCGCTCAGAGCGCTCGGTCGTCACCGGCGCATCCATCGAGACGTCGTCGCCGATCGAGATCTCGTGGTGCTCGAGCTGGATTGCTTGCCGGGGCCGCGCCGTGGGCTCGTCATCAGCGTCCTCGGTGGACTGCCAGGTCATCGTGCTGCCGGTGGTGGCCGGGCCGAGCCGGTCGGTCGCCTCAGGGGCTTCGCTGGCGGTCTCGGGGACCAGGTCGAACACGCCTTCGTCGATGTGGCCCAGCAGATCGAAGTGCCTTCGAACTCCACCTGCGGTGGGGCCGTCGGCATCCGAGTCGGGCGGCGGGCTGGAGAGCGCGGCGTTGGCTCCCTTCCCGCGGGTGGCGCGCCACACAGGCGCGAGGAACTCGTGCGTGACGACGTCGATGTCGGCGAACGAGAAGTTCGCCATCAGTCCGCGGAGGTCTTCCCTGAGAACGAACGCTCGTTGGTAGCGATGCCGAGGGTTGAGCGACAGGGCGCGGAACAGCACCTTGTCGAGGCCCGGCAGGATCTCTTTGACCTCCAGCAGCTGGGTGGTGACTTCTGCGCGGCGGACCTTGTGGATCGTCTGCAGGTTGCTCTCGGCGCGGAACATGGCCCGCAGCGTGAGCAGCTCGTACAGGATGGTGCCGAGCGAGAAGACGTCACAGGCGGGGGTGAGCGTCCGGTCCGGATGGGTCTGTTCAGGGCACAGATACTCCATCTGACCGCCCATCGTCGCGGCCGCGTTCGCGCCGGATTTAGTCAGGACGTGCACCAGGCCAAAGCCGCACAGCATCACCCGGCCTTCGAGCGTGACCAGGATGGCTGAGGGCGTGAGGGCGAGGTGGAGCACGTGCTTGGCGCCCGACGTCTCGCCCGAACGACCGTGGAGCGCCTCGAGTCCGTTGCACACCTGGGTGGCGATGTTGAGGAACACGTTGTGCGGGAGCGTGGCTCCCGACCGCGCGCCATGGGAGACGATGTCCCCAACGCTCACGCCATCGATGTAGTCCTCGACGACCCACACGTCCCCGTCTGCGTCGACCAGGTCGTGCACCTTGACGAGCGCCGGATGGCGCACGGTCTGCAGATCGGCGACGCGGGCGCGCACCGCCCCCATGCGCGCCGCATCGCGCACAATCGGTGGCGGGATCTTCCGGGCGACGATCTGCTCGCCGGTGGGATCATTCCGCCGGCCGACGTAGGCGTCAGCGGCACCATCGGCGTCCAACTTCCGCATCAGCGTGAATGGACCGACCTTCTTCGGAAGCAGCATCATGTCGACGGCACGCTCATCAGGACCCCCGGACGTTAGTGGACGCACGGCCGAACGTCAACGGTGACGGCTCGGCACACTCTACTTCGCGGGCAAAGCGAGAGTCTCCCGCTCGGCCTCCCGCAACGGGCGAGATAGTACGATCCTTCCGGGTTGTGCCCCGGCGCCTTGGTTGCGATGGGCCCCTCCGCGACCGCCTCGCCGATGGCGCTCAGCCTGGTTAGCCGACGCTCCGGGCCGTCGCGCCTGGTGGAGGTTGCCGATGGCACGGTTCGCGCTGCTGAGCACGTCCGACAAGACCGGGCTCGCCGCGTTCGGCCGGTCCCTTGTGGATGCTGGATTCACGTTGCTGTCCACGGGGGGAACGGGGCGGGCGCTGCGCGAGGCCGGTCTGCTGGTCACCAGCGTGCCCGAGCACACGGGCGCGCCGGAGATGATGAACGGTCGCGTCAAGACCCTCCACCCGCGCATCCACGGGGGAATCCTGGGAGACCGCGAAGCGCATGCCGCCGAGGCGCAAGCGCACGACATCCCGTGGATCGAGGTGGTGGCGGTCAATCTGTACCCCTTCGAGCGGGTCACGCAGGGTGGCGCGCCGCTGTCCGTGGCGATCGAGAACATCGACATTGGTGGACCCACGATGGTCCGCGCATCCGCCAAGAACCACCGGTTCGTCACCGTGGTCACCGATCCGGCGGACTACGACCGTGTCGCCGGCGCGATCGCGTCCGGTGGCGCCCCCGAGGCCCTGCGGCGCGAGCTGGCGCTGAAGGCTTTTCGCCACACAGCGCGGTACGACGCCGTCATCGCTGGCTGGCTCGCCGATCACACCGACGGGGCGGGGCCCTTCCCGCCCGAGACCGCCATCGGCCTGCGGCGCGTCCAGATGCTGCGCTACGGCGAGAATCCGCACCAGGGCGCCGCGTTCTTCGCCGACTCCGATGTCTCGGGGCGGAGCCTGGCGCGCCTCGTGCAGCACCAGGGTAAGGAGCTGTCCTTCAACAACCTGGCCGACCTCGATGCCGCCGTGCGCGTGGTATTCGAGCACGATCGCCCCGCCTGCGCGGTGATCAAGCACATGAACCCGGCGGGCTGCGCGACCGGCGAGACGATGGCGACGGCGTTCGTGGACGCGCTGGCCGGGGACCCGGTGTCCGCGTTCGGTGGGATCGTTGCCTTCAACCGGCCGGTGGACCTCGACGCGGTCGTCGCGCTGCGCAAGTCGCGCACGTTCTTTGAGGTCGTGGTCGCCCCGGGCTTCCACCCGGAAGCTCTCGAGAAGCTCGCTCCGCGCGAGAAGATGCGGGTCATCGAGCTGCCAGCAGACTGGGCCGAGGGACGGCCTCCCGGCACCGACGCACGGCGCGTGCAGGGCGGCTGGCTCGCACAGGACTGGGATCTGGGCGCCAGCGTTGGCTGGCAGGTCGCCACCAGGCGCGCTCCCACGCCCGAGGAGGAGCGCTCCCTGCGGTTTGCGTGGGCCACCTGCCGCGCCGTGAAGTCCAACGCCATCGTGCTCGCTCGCAACACCGCGCAGGGCGCTGCGCTCAACGGGGTCGGGGCCGGTCAGATGAGCCGGGTCGATGCAGTTCGGCTCGCGGTGTCCAAGGCCACCGGGCCCATCGCGGGTTGTGCGCTGGCTTCCGATGCGTTCTTTCCATTTCCCGACGGCTTGCAGCAGGCAGCGGATGCAGGTGTGCGCGCTGTGATCCAGCCCGGCGGGTCGGTCAAGGACGACGAGGTGATCGCCGTGGCAGACGCTGCCGGCGTCGCCATGGTGTTCACAGGGGTGCGTCACTTCCGGCACTGAGCCGGGTCTGGGGAGGAGTCGATGCGGGTGATGTTGGTGGGCAGTGGAGGTCGGGAGGCGGCGCTGGCGTGGCGTCTTTCGCGCGATCCCGCGCTGACTGATCTGGTCGTCACCGCGCCCAACCCGGGCTGGCCCGACGGCGCGGTGGAGCATCGCGCAGCCACGGTGCCTGAGTGGGTCGACGTCGCGCAGCGCGCCGAGGTCGATCTGGTGGTTGTGGGACCCGAGGTGCCGCTCGACCTGGGTCTAGCCGATGCACTCGCCGCCGTGGGGATTCCGTGCTTCGGACCACAAAGAGCCGCCGCCCGACTCGAGTCGTCGAAGGCGTTCGCCAAGGAAGTGATGCACGCGGCCGGCGTGGCAACCGCCGCGGCGTTGGTGGTTCGCTTGCCGGAGGATTTGGCGGCGGCGCGCGCTCGTTGCGACCGCGGTGCTGTGGTGGTGAAGGCGGACGGTCTCGCCGCGGGCAAGGGAGTGTTCGTGTGCCCGACCGCCGCCGAGGCGCACGCGGCCCTCGACGCGGCCGTGGAGCTCGGCGACAGCGCCCGTACAGTGGTCCTCGAAGAGTTGCTGGACGGACCCGAGGTCAGCATGTTCGGGCTGTCCGACGGCAGCCAGGTCGCGGTGCTGCCCAGCGCGCAGGACCACAAGCAGCTGCTGGACGGGGGCGAGGGCCCCAACACCGGGGGGATGGGCGCGTACGTCCCGTGCCCGCTGGTCGATGCGGAGCAGGGCGACGCGCTGTGTGCGGCGGTGCTCCAGCCGATCGTAGATGAGCTCGCGCGGCGCGGGACCCCGTTCGTGGGCGTGTTGTTCGCCGGGCTGATGCTTACGGCGGACGGGCCCAAGGTGCTCGAGTACAATGTGCGGTTCGGCGATCCGGAGTGCCAGCCGCTGATGGCGCTGTGGACCGACCCGCTGCCCTGGTTGCATGGGGCGGCCACCGGCGCGCTGCCCTCGGGTCGTCCGCAGTTCGAGCCCGGGAGCGCGTGCTGCGTGGTGCTCGCGAGCGCGGGCTACCCCCGTTCGTCCACAAAGGGGACCGTCATCCCGAGGCCCGACCCCCTCCCCGGCGTGGTGGTGTTTCAGGCCGGGACCGCGTTGGACCCCGACGGCGTCCTGCGGACCAGCGGCGGCCGCGTGCTGGGGATCACGGCGAAGGGCGCAACGCTGGAAGCCGCCCGCGCACTGGCGTACGAGGCGCTGCCCGGCTGGCGGTTCGAGGGGGCGCAGTTTCGGACCGACATCGCCGCGTCTCCCCGTGGCTCCGCGCCAGCGTGATCACCGAGGACTGTCCCGCCCCCGGGCTGCGGGTGACGCAGCCAGCGCGGGGCTTTCGGTACGGATCCGAGGCGTTCTGGGTGGCGGGTTGTGCGCTCGAGCTGGGTCCGGCGCGAGATGCGCTCGATCTCGGCACCGGCTCGGGCATCGTCGCGCTGCTGCTCGGCCAGGCTGGGCTCGATGTTCGCGGCGTCGACATCCGGCCCGAGTGGGGGCCGCTGTGGGCGCGGACGCAGGCACGCAGCGTGTGTGCAGGGCGCGTGGTGCTGGAGCGCGTCGATGTGCGGGAGGTTCGCGGTTCGGTCGATCTGGTGGTCAGCAACCCGCCGTTCTTCCCCCGCGGCAGCGGGCCGGTGGCCACGGACCCCTGGAGGGCGGCGGCGCGGACCGAGGACACTGCCACGCTGGCCGACTTCGTCGCCGCGGCGGTGCGCTGCCTTCGTCCGGGCGGTCGGGCCGTGTTCGTGGTGCCGCGCGGCCGGGAGCACGAGGTGCGCGCGCACGGTGCCGCAGCCGGGGTCGGGTGTGTGCGCTGCGTGCGCGTCGGACGGCGTCGGACCGTGTTGGCGCTGGGGCCGGGATCGGACGCGGTGGCCGAGCAGGTGCCCGAGAATGGCGCGCTGGCGCAGGCGTGGCGGGCCCGTGTTGCTCGCGCCGTCGCCGCACCATACCGGGGCGCGTGATGTGGACGCATCGAATCCGGATCCGCGGCCTGGATCGCACGCCCGCGCCGTCGACGGAGGCCGAGGGCGAACACCTCGCACAGCTAGTCCGGCGCGCCCTCGACGCTGGGAGCGCGGCGCCGGTGGCCGTGGTGGTTCGACCGCAGCGCACCGACCTTGTCGCACTGGCCCCGCTGCTCCAGAGGCGGACGGCCATCGCGTCGTTCCTCGCCGCGCTGACCCGCTCCGAGGTCGATGGACATGCACTCCCCGTCGCAGTCGGGGTGGCGGGACGGCTGCTGCTCAGGCGCGGATCCGGTCCGCCGGTCCCCGTGGCGCAGGCGTTCCTGGAGTGGGCGGACTGCCGCTGGTGGCAGTGGCAGGTGCTGCTCGACACGGACGGAGTCCCGCTGCCGGACACCGTGGTCCATCGCCGCGCGGCCGATGGCGACGCGCTGCCACGGGGGCTCGGTCGCTGGTGGAGCCTGGGTCGTCGGACCGGTGCGCGGCTCAAACTGCAGCGCGTCGAGGACGAGGCGCCGCCGCTGGTGCATTAGGGCTCGACCAAGAACAAACGCTGCATTCGGATGCGCTGCACGCCCGATGGCTGCGTCGTCGAATTCTCGGGATAGCCAGCTATCCCCTCGACTCTCCTCCTTGCTCTCGAACGAGCAGCACCTCCTCGGTGCAGCGCGTTTGTTATTGGACGCTCCCTTAGTCTGGGGAGTGCTCGCTACCCCACCATCGCTCGGGCGCGGTGCATCAGTGGGCGCAGACTGCTGTGTGTCACGGCCTCGCAGGCCTCACGTGGCGTGAACCAACGCACATCGCCGATTCCTTCGCGAGTGGAGGGATTGAACTGCCCATCCATGTCGCTGACAGGGTCGAGCAGGTACAGGTAGATGGTCTTGAGCCGGGGACGTCCGCCGGGTGCCATGAAGCCGTAGCGGACCAGGCCGACGAGCGAGCGCACGTTGAAGTCAACGTCGATCCCCATCTCCTCCTGGACCTCGCGCACGCCGGCCCACTCGGGGGGTTCTCCGGGCTCGAGCTTGCCCTTGGCGACCTCCCAGGTCACACCGCTGCGCCGGGTCACGCGGATCAGGGCCATCCGCGGCATGCCGTCGGGGCCCGCCTGGATGGGGATGCCGCCCGCCGAGAGCTGCTCGGCGAAGCCGGACCGCAGATTGAGCACGTCGCTGATCGACAGCGACCGGGCCAGGTACAGCCCGGAGCGGCGCGAGCGCTGTAGGCGCAGCTTCCGGCGGCGATTGCGCGCGGTGTCGATGAACAGGACTCGCGGCACACCGTCCATCCGGTGGGCCGCGCGCCACGCCTGCGCCTCGTCCGCGGACAGGAACACGTGGCGGTTTCCCGGCAGGCGGACCGCCCCTTGCTCGCTGTAGCGCTCCATCTGGTGCTGAGTGCAGGCGTGGTACAGGATGTCGGGCGGCACGACCGTGCGATCTCGGTGCCTGCCGCGGATTCGGCCTCCCTGCGACTCCAGTCGGACATGCGCGCGCGCCACCACGAGGATCTGGTCGGCCGAGATCGTCACCTCGAGCTCGCGCGCGACCATCTCGGCTGCGTGCGACGCGGGTACCCAGCCACCGCGCTCGATGGCGAGCTTTCGCTCGCGGAGGAGGCGCCCGAGGACCTCTGCGATTCGCTCATGATCAGAGCTCAACCATCCTCCGGAGCACGGACCCTACCGCACATGCCGCGACACGGCGGGATAGACTCATGGCCTCGACGACGAGGTGGTGGTGCAGGTAACCCTGCGGGGAAGCAGCCCGGGCGCGACGACTGCGGGGATCATGCTGCTGACCCGGGCGCGGCAGCTCGGCTATCCGCTCGAAGTCTTGGTCATCGGCGACCCGGATGACATCCTGCCCATTCCGGGACCGGCGGTGTGCTACGCGCCGGTGCTCGCGAGCTGTGGTGTCGGCCGGGAGGCGGGGAGCGGGGCGACGGTAGTCCTTCCCGGGCCGCCCGGGCAGCCGCTGATCATGACGGTTCACCCACACGGGGAGAGCGGGTGGTTTCAGGTCGACCGCGGCGGGGCCGGTCAGCACCCGGCAACGAGGGCGTTTATCCGCCTGTCCCGCGATCCGCGGCCGGCGGCTCGGGAGCTCGGACGCGATGTGCGCCGCGCGATGGAGGCGCTGGGGATGTCCACGGACCCGGCCGTGCTGGACGTGTTGTTCGGTGCTCAGGTGCCGCCGCTGACGCGGCTGGCGGTGGGGCTGCGCGCGGGGCGCGCCTTGGCGGGGGGCCGGGGCCAGCCGATCACTCGGTTCACGACGGGCACGGCAGACAGCGATCCGCTGCCCGCCGAGTACGACGCCGACCTGCTGCGGTCGCCCGGTGGGTTGCGCGGTGTCCTCGATGGGCTGTCCACCGCGATCCGCGACAAGGCGGAGGCGTTCGTCGCGACGGCGCTGAAGCTCGCGGAAGAAGACGACGGCCGCGATCTGGTCTTGCTGCACCACCTCGCGGAGCTGGCCTCCCACCTGGTGCTGCTGCCGCCGCACTCCATCCTTCCGCCGCTCGGGGCTGCAGAGGACAGCGCCGCCACAGGGCTGATGGCGGGGCTGTCCGCGTCGGGCGACGGTGATGCCAACCGGCAGCTCGTCCAGGTGTTCCGGTTCCTGGGTGGTTGCTTTGTGACCGAGGCGCCGCACAGCCACCTGGTGTGCGAGGCGCCGGCCCCGGCGGAGCACATCGAGCGCTGGCAGTGGTTCTGCGCGCAGGTGCGGGCAGGACGCAAGTGGGCGGACGCCATCTGGCCGGAGCTGATCGACCCGCCGGCATGACGAGTCAGTCCGTTGTCGAACACGGCAGCGACGGACGGAGCGCTGAGGGGCCAACGCGGCCGGTGGTGACACCGGGGCGGGGGCACGGATACGGTTTGGGGAGTCGTGATCTCCGGCGATCACGAAGGCGGCGCGTCGCCCCCCATCGCCCAAGCGCGCGATGCTGTCGAAGAACAGCTCTTCGGCCTCGAAGGGGGGGGGGTGCACGTCTCGAGCACATCGCCTGAGACGAGGATGAGATCGACGTCCTGGGCGACGTCGGCCAGCGGAGGTCTTCGCGATGGGACAAGCGACGTGGCGGGTGGACCCGGCGCGGATCGGGTTCCAGCGCGCCTGGGACGCAACGCACGACGACACCTGGCGCTTCCTGCCAGACCGCGACGCGTTCACAGCCCGAGGCATCATCGCGGCGATCTCCGGCGGCGGCCTACGCGCGACTGGCTTTGCGCTCGGCGGGTTCACTGTGCTCGCAGACCGTCGGCTGTGGGACCGGCTGCGGGCGGTGACCAGCGTGTCTGGGGGCTCTCTGTTCACCGGCGGTTGGCTGGCGGTTCGAGCGCGCCGACGCGAGCTCTGCACGCGG
>Ga0316189_10005240_pt1 | contig 12428 bp, 10 predicted proteins | sample LowCovwburrow_MG_FD_204930 | JGI IMG/M metagenome (GOLD analysis project Ga0316189, IMG submission 204930) | Coastal sediment microbial communities from Maine, United States - Lowes Cove worm burrow | ecosystem: Environmental > Aquatic > Marine > Coastal > Sediment | place: USA: Maine... | reverse complement strand
TTTCGAAATCCTCCGTTAACTCCGCCAACTGACCCTCTATTTCATCGGCAAGAGCGACCCTGTCCTCAGCAAATTTCTGTAATTGCAAGGGCCCCAGATTGGATGTTTTTGAAACCTTAATGGCCCCATCACCGATCTGCGCCAGTTCCATTGAAGAGCCACCCATATCGCAAACCAGGCCGCTGGCATTCGGTCGACAAAAGAATATACCTTGCGCAGATAAAGCACCTTCTTCTTCACCCGTAACAATACGCAAACTAAGGTTCGTTTCCAACAAAACGTCATCGCAGAAATCTATGCCATCCTTTGCATTCCGAACCGCCGCCGTTGCCACCGTGTAAATTTGGGCAACCCCCATGCGTTCTGCAATCCCCACAAACCGCCTGATGGCGGCAACAGCGCGTTTACGACCACCGGGATGCAAAACACCGCTGGTGGCCAAGCCGCGCCCCAAACCGCACACCACTTTTTCATTGAAAAATTGTAAAGGTGCGCGTTTCGTACCAAAGTAGACGACCAAACGTACCGAGTTTGACCCTACATCAATAACGGCTGTTTTTTCAGGCTCAACTATCATAGCCATGCGCCAGTTCAGGCACGTCCTTGGCCCCGACAGAACCGCGCCCTGAAAGCGATGGGTGTTCCATAAAGAAACGGTGGCAATCAAACTGCCGCTTACCGCCTGCTGTATTCTTCAGATAGGTGCCATCTGCTTTCAGCACCCATGAATTGCTTTGGTCTGCCAGATTAGCGGCCATGATCTGGCTCATGATTTGGGCATGAACCGTTTTATTGGTAATCTCTGCCATGGTTTCAATCCGTTTATCCATATTGCGATACATCCAGTCTGCAGATGTCATAAACACCCTTGCTTTGGCTGATGGCAAACCAAACCCGTTGCCGAAACAAACGATCCGCGCGTGTTCCAGATAACGCCCGACGATGGATTTTACCCGGATATTTTCTGACAGCCCCTTGATCCCCGGCCGTAGCGCACAAATGCCGCGCACCACCAAATCTATTTTCACTCCTGCTTGCGATGCGACGTAGAGCGCGTCGATAATTTGATCCTCGACAAGAGAATTCATCTTGGCCCAAATCTGACCTTCAGAACCGAATGACGCTTCCCGCTCAATCCGCCTGATCAATTTCGATTTCAAAGTATTCGGCGCAATTGCCAGATTTTCAAGACCCCGCGGGTCAATCCCACCAGATACATAATTGAAAAATTTGGTCGCATCACGCGCGATGGACTTGCTGCAAGTAAACAGGGATAAATCAGTATAAATCTTTGCATTTAGTGGGTGGTAATTTCCTGTCCCAATATGATTATACGCAATTAAATCATCGCCCTCTTGACGTAAAACAGTAGATGCTTTTGCATGTGTCTTCAAATGTGGCACACCGTAAACCACCTGCACGCCGGCCTGTTCCAAAAGCTGTGATTGCCGAATATTTGCAGCCTCATCAAAGCGGGCTTTTAATTCCACCATAGCCGTTACATTTTTTCCCGCACGTGCAGCCTCTATCAAAGCTTCCACAATCGGCGACTCGAAAGATGTGCGATACACGGTTTGTTTAATCGCCAGAACATATGGATCACGCGCGGCTTGCCGTAAAAAATCGATCACGATATCAAAAGATTCATAAGGGTGATGCAACAACATATCTTTTTGTTTGATTGCAGCAAAAATATCGTCACCAAAATCACGTACTCGCTCGGGTTGGCGTGGGTGATATTCTGGCCATAACAGTTCAGGATGGCGTTTTGTAATGATGTCCGTGTAATCTGCCAAGTTCAAAGCACCACGAACAGTAACCACATCATCTTTATCCATACCGCAGCCAATTTGTATCGCTTTACATAGCTTCGAAGCACTATAATCGGACAAAAACAAACGAATTGCCGCACCGCGGGATCTTTGCTGCAATGCGGTTTCAAATTCGCCAAACAAGTCATCCGCATCTTCATGGATTTCAATATTACTGTCGCGCAATAAACGAAAGGTACATTTTCCTAAAATCTCACATTTCGGGAACAGCATTTCCAGAAACATATCCAGAATATCCTCGATTAGGATGAAACGTGTCTTGCCGTCCGAAAACGGCTCTAATGCATAGGCCGCTTTGACATGGATGGGTACAGGCAGCAGCACATCCATCGGCTCGGTTTTTTTCGACCGCATCAAGCGATATGCTATCGTCAAAGTAGCATTTGGTACGAACGGAAATGGATGCTTTGCATCAACCCGCATGGGCCGTAACAAGGGCAGCACACTATCCAGATATTTTTGTTCCAGCCAATCGCGCTCTTCATCAGATAAATCATCAGGCATAACCCGTTCAATACCGTTTTCTGCCATTGTCGTGGTTAACGTACTCCAACATGTTTGCTGGCGTTGCATCATCGCATCAATCACAACTGACATTTCCGCCAGTTGTTGCTCAGCCGTGCGCCCATCAAGCGTGCGTTCAAAATTTTCCGCCCGTACAAGCCGTTCAAGGCCTGCAACACGCACAACGAAAAACTCGTCCAGATTTTTTGCAGAAATCGTCAGCATTCGCAATCGCTCGAGCAACGGAATTTTCTGATCTTCTGCAACCTCCAGAACCCGCGTGTTAAATTCAAGCCATGATAGTTCACGATTAAAAAATCGCTCCGGCCCGTCATTATTTCCAAGACTTGGGAATGGTGCAGTTTGTGATGTATCGTTTAGAAAATCCGTATTTACCATCACACCACCTATTCCTGCATTTCACTTAAAACAAGCCCTGCCAGTCGTTTGGTAACCGGTTTTTGCCCTTTTAAGGAAGCTCTGTCCAACGCCCGCACCAAATCCCCCGCAAAAGCAAAAGACCTATCCATCCGCTTCACGATATAGCTGATCAAAGGTGGCTCAACCGTTATTTGTCGGTCGGAAAACAATTTAATCAGCAAAACAGATAAAAGCGCGTCATCGGGTGGCGCCACCGTTGCAACTTGACTACCTGCCAGACGGCTTGCCAGATCGGGTAAATCGACGCCCCATGATCCAACCGTACCAACCCCTGTCAACAACAACGGGTGGCTGGCTTGGTTCATCAGGTTATGCAAATGGAAAAGGGCTGCTTCCCCATCATTATTATGCGCAAGCAAATGCACATCCTCAACAACAACAGGTTGTTCTGCCAACGTCTCCAAGCGCTCATATGCCAACGCTTTGGCACTGACCGCAATCGCACCTGCATCTTCAGCCCATATATGCGCCAAATGCGATTTTCCCGATCCTTTTGGGCCGTATAATATAAGTTTCCCCAAGGGCCAGTTTGGCCAGTTTTCCATCAAACGTACAGCCATGTCATTTGCAGGAGAGACAAAAAAATCCTCGCGCCCAAAGGCGGTTTGAGGTGGTAAATCAAAGATCAATTGTTCAGACATTTGAATTACTTGGCTTTACGGGATTTTGGCTTTGCGACCTGCGTGCCTTTATAAAGCTTGCCTTGCAAATATTGCCCAACCCCAAAGCGAAAAAATACGCCCAGACTTGCAGCGACGGGAACAGCCACCAACATACCGGTAAATCCCATTAACGTGCCAAAAGCAGACAATGCGAACATCAACCAAACCGGATGCAACCCAACCGAGCTGCCAACCAGTTTCGGGGTCAAAACATTGCCCTCTACCATTTGACCGATAACAAAGATCAGCGCCACGGCGGCAATCCATACCGGGGCCCCCCAAAATTGAAATAGGGCCAGACCAATCGCCAAAACACCACCGATAATCGATCCGACATATGGAATAAACGTCAGTAGCCCCGCAATCAGGCCGACGATCAGGCCGAATTGCAAACCGACCAACATCAAAGCGATCGCATAAAATGCACCTAAAATGGCACAAACCGTAAACTGGCCACGGACAAATCCTGCCAGAACCGTATCCACATCACGCGCCAAGCCGCGCAAAACCGGCAAATGATCGCGCGGCAACCAGCCATCAATAACCGCAATCATCCGATCCCAATCCAGTAACATATAGAATGCCACGACAGGGGCGACGACGATAAAGATCACAATATCAAAAATGGTAAATGCCGAAGTAAGCACAGCACCGGCAAATGCCCCGCTTTGGCTTTGCATGGTTTCCCCGAAGGATTGCAAAGCCCGCGAAATCGCAGAGCCTTCTTCCATGATGCTGGGAAAGCGTCCTACCAACAGGGTCTGTAATTGGCCGAAATAGGTAGGTGTTGCCTTGATCAAGGCAACCAGTTGTGCCACCAGCAGCGGCACCAGCAATATCATCAGCAGAATAGCGACAACCAAGGCAACAAATGTGATCGCAACCGTAGCAGCCACCCGGCTAAACCCCAGCACCTCCAACCGATCCGCAACCGGATCCATAAAATACGCAATGGCCATGCCCGTCACAAACGGCAAAATCACATTGCCAAGCCCCCATAGGACCAGCAAAAAAGCGGCCACCCCTATGCCCCAGTAACTGGCTTGTTGTCTAACTGTCAGTGCCATATTTCACCTACACAAATTGTTCCCGTATCAACCGTTCTTCCAACCCGTGGCCCGGGTCAAACAAAATACGGTGTGATACGTCCGGTTCATTGAAGATTTCGACCCACACGACATTCAACGCCTCTTTTCCGTCCGCCACCGCGGAAACAGGCCGCTTTTCGTGTTCCAATACATCAAAACGTACTTTTGCCGACATGGGCAACAAGGCCCCACGCCAACGACGGGGCCGAAACGCGGCCACGGCCGTTAACGCCAAGATATCAGCCCCGATCGGCAAAATCGGCCCATGCGCAGAATAGTTATAGGCAGTTGATCCCGCTGGCGTTGACAATAATGCACCATCACAGACCAGTTCAGACATCCGTTCCCGCCCATCCACAGAAATCTGCAACTTCGCGGCTTGCGGGCCTTGGCGCAGCAAAGAAACTTCATTGATCGCAAGGGCTTCTATATTCACACCATCGGCACAATGGGCTTGCATTTTCAGCGGATGGATCACTGCCTCTTCCGCTTCGCACAGACGTTCCATCAGATCATCTTCGGCATATGCATTCATCAAGAAACCGACCGAGCCTCGGTTCATGCCATAAACCGGCGTTGGCAGATGTTGCGTGTCATGCAAGGTTTGCAACATCAAACCGTCACCACCCAAAGCCACAATTACATCTGCGTCCTGTAACGAAGCATTGCCGTATTTAGCCGATAGAACATCCAGTGATTCTTTGGCCTGATCCGCATTAGATGCCACAAAACCCAATTTTTTGCCGCTCATGTGTCATCCATCCTCTGTTTTGCGCACTTAGCTGATAATACGCCGTACAAGACGTCGCGCGTGTCGCATTATTACTTACATAAACAAATCCAATCGAATAGGACAGACCCAGATTTAGACGTCTTTTAGGAGCAACCGCCATGACAACAACCCGCGACGCCGGATTTTTCACCGAAGAGCTTTCCACACGTGATCCTGAAATATTCGGGGCGATCACAGATGAATTGGGCCGCCAACGTGATGAAATCGAATTGATTGCTTCTGAAAATATCGTTTCACGCGCCGTGATGCAGGCGCAAGGGTCTGTTATGACCAATAAATATGCCGAAGGTTATCCGGGCCGTCGTTATTATGGCGGTTGTCAACATGTTGACGTGGCTGAAAATCTGGCGATTGACCGCGCCAAGCAACTTTTTGGCTGTGAATTTGCCAATGTGCAACCTAACTCCGGATCGCAAGCCAACCAAGGTGTGATGCAGGCATTGATCCAGCCGGGCGATACGATTTTGGGTATGAATTTGGCATCCGGCGGTCACTTAACGCATGGTGCGGCGCCAAACCAATCAGGCAAATGGTTCAATGCAGTGCAATACGGCGTACGTCGTCAGGACAATCTGATCGACTATGATGAAATCGCGGCATTGGCAAAAGAGCATCAACCGAAAATGATCATTGCCGGTGGCTCTGCCATCCCACGCCAGATAGATTTCGCCAAGTTCCGCGAAATCGCCGATTCAGTTGGTGCCTATCTTCATGTCGATATGGCCCATTTTGCAGGTCTTGTGGCAGCTGGCGAACACCCCAGCCCGTTCCCGTACGCGCATGTGGCCACCACGACCACGCATAAAACATTACGCGGCCCACGCGGCGGCATGATCCTGACCAATGACGAAGCGATTGCAAAAAAAGTCAATTCTGCGATCTTCCCCGGCATTCAGGGTGGCCCATTGATGCATGTAATTGCAGCCAAAGCCGTAGCATTTGGCGAAGCTTTACGTCCCGAATTCAAAACATACCAAAGGCAAGTGATCGCCAATGCGAAAGCCCTGTCCGATCAATTGATCAAAGGTGGTCTGGACATCGTAACGGGCGGCACGGATACCCACGTGATGCTGGTAGATTTGCGTCCCAAGGGCGTTAAAGGAAACGCGGCGGATAAAGCTTTGGGCCGTGCACACATTACCTGCAACAAAAACGGCATCCCGTTTGATCCGGAAAAACCAATGGTCACTTCCGGCCTGCGTTTGGGCACACCTGCAGGTACTACACGCGGCTTTACTGAGGCGGAATTCCGCGAAATTGCTGACATGATCGTCGAAGTCATCGACGGTCTGGCCGCTAACGGTGAAGACGGTAACGGTGTTGTTGAAGCTGCTGTAAAAGCCAAGGCAGAAGCCCTCTGTGCAAAGTTCCCGATCTACGACACATTGTAAGGTCCGTAATAAACTTTAATGGTGTGCAGACAGATGTCTTGCACGCCTTTTTTACGCCCGCTACAAGGGGTGTTATGAAAACTCGCTTTGCGCCAATCACTATCCTTATCTTCCTTGCCGCCACACTTGCGGCCTGTAGCGTAAAAACGGCGGTGCCCGGTTTTGAATACCCGGTCTATACGCCCGAAACAAAATGGCCGGAACTTGCCCCGACTGCGGATCTGGAAAAAGCTGCGGATGTTGATGTGGAAACCACATTGGAAGAAGTTGAGCGCCTGAAGCGGTTGGCTATCTAACACATTGCCCCCGCCACAGTGTTGCGCTAACAAATGCTACAAATAATTCGGAGCGACAAATTTATGTCCAACACATTAAGACTTGGGATTGCAGGACTGGGAACAGTTGGCGTTGGTGTCATTAAAATCGTTCAGGAACACGCGTTAATGCTGGAAGCCCGTGCAGGCCGGTCTGTCAGCATTTCTGCGGTATCTGCCCGATCAAAAGCCAAAAACCGTGGTGTCGATCTGTCTGGATTTTCATGGGAAGACGACCCCGTTGCCCTAGCCAAACGCGACGATATAGATGTGTTTATAGAGCTTATAGGCGGCGATAGCGGCCCTGCTAAAGCCGCCGTTGAAGCGGCAATTGCGACGGGCAAACACGTAGTCACCGCTAACAAGGCCATGTTGGCCCTTCACGGGCAGGATCTGGCACTGGCCGCCGAGACTGCTGACGTAAACCTGCGCTTTGAAGCCGCCGTTGCAGGCGGTATCCCGATCATAAAAACCCTGACCGAAAGTCTGGCCGCCAACAAAATCACCCGTGTGATGGGGGTAATGAATGGCACCTGCAATTACATTCTGACACGGATGGAAAGTGCTGCCCTGCCCTATGAAACCGTCTTTGAAGAAGCCAACCAACTGGGTTATCTGGAAGCCGATCCCAATCTGGATGTCGGCGGCATTGATGCCGCCCACAAACTGGCACTGCTATCATCCATTGCCTTTGGTACCCAAGTAAATTTTGCCGGGGTCGAACTGGAAGGTATCGGGCAGATCACGATAGAAGATATTGATCACGCCCGCGATATGGGTTTTCGCATCAAACTTTTGGGCGTCGCACAAATGACCGACGCGGGGTTAGAGCAATCCATGCGCCCATCCCTTGTACCTGCAAGCTCACCTTTGGCCCAATTGGAAGGCGGCACAAATATGGTCGTAGTTGAAGGCGACGCCGTAGAACAAATCATACTGCGCGGTGCAGGTGCCGGCGAAGGCCCGACAGCCAGTGCTGTGATGGGCGATGTGATGGACATTGCGCGCGGTCTTAAGTTGCCCGTGTTCGGTCAACCCGCCACAACCCTGAAACCTGCCAAATCGGCAAAAGCCAGTAACGAAGCGGCCTTTTGTTTACGCCTGAATCTAAAAGATGCCCCGGGTGTTATGGCCCAAATTTCCACAGCTCTGGCCAATGCCGACGTTTCCATTGATCGTATGCGGCAATTTAGCCACAACGATGTGTCAGCCCCCGTAATGATCGTCACGCATCCGATAAAACGTTGTAAGGTTGAAACTGCCTTTCAGGAAATTGCACAGTTAAATGTCACCACCGAAACACCCCTTATGCTCAGCATCGTAGATGTCTGAAACCGCGTTCCTAGGTGTTGAAAACTCTGCCACCGGCCGCCGCTGGACCGGGTTGAACGCTACCCAAGATCGCCATGCACAGACCATTTCACAACAGGCAGGACTGCCTGAAATTGTTGCGCGAACGCTAGCCCGCCGCGGTGTTCCAACTGAAGAAGCCAAAGCGTTTTTAACGCCTTCTTTACGTGACTTGATGCCTAATCCATCGGTTTTGAAGGATATGGATAAAGCCGCCGAACGCATCTGCCAGGCGGTTGATAAAAAACATGATATCGCAATATTTGCTGATTATGATGTCGATGGCGCCACCTCTGCCGCCCTATTGATCACATGGCTTCGCGACTTGGGGCTGGCGGCCACTCTATATGTACCCGATCGCATCGAAGAAGGTTATGGACCCAATGACGAGGCCATGCAAATGCTGGCCGCATCCCACGACCTGATTATCTGCGTCGATTGTGGAACTCTGTCACATGGGCCGATTGATGCAGTCAAAGGGACTGACGTTATCGTCCTTGATCATCACATGGGCGGGGAAACTCTACCTAACGCGCTGGCTGTCGTGAACCCCAACCGTCAGGATGAAGACACCGAATATGGCTATCTTTGTGCCGCAGGCGTGGTGTTTTTAGCCCTAGCCGCCTGTAATCGCATTTTCAAAGCCGCAAATAAGCCCACACCAAATCTGTTGAATGCTCTTGATCTTGCCGCATTGGGCACCGTCGCGGATGTTGCCCCCCTGATCGGCTTCAACCGCGCATTGGTGCGCCAAGGCCTTGCTGTCATGGGCACGCGTCAAAGGCCTGGTCTTGTTGCCCTCGCAGACGCCGCCAAAATGAATTCCGCCCCCACATCCTACCATCTTGGTTTCCTGTTAGGCCCGCGCATTAACGCAGGCGGGCGGATTGGTAAGGCCGATCTGGGTGCGCGTCTATTGTCGACAACAGACCCGGACGAAGCCCGCTCTATCGCTGATCGATTAAACCAGTTGAACGATGAGCGTCGCGAAATAGAGGCCCACGTTCAATTGCAAGCGATGGAACAGGCCGAAGAACGCGGTTTCGACAGACCCTTGGTCTGGGCCGCCGGCCAAGGTTGGCATGCAGGTGTGGTCGGTATCGTTGCTTCACGCCTGAAAGAAGCCACCAATCGGCCCGCGATCGTCATCGGTCTGGACGGGAATGAGGGCAAAGGATCAGGCCGATCCGTTACGGGCATTGATCTGGGATCAGCCGTGGCAACCTGCACCCGCGAAGGTGTATTACTGAAAGGTGGCGGCCACACAATGGCCGCAGGCCTGACCGTGGCTACGGAAAATCTGGAAATTGCAATGGAACGCCTGTCCGAATTACTGGAAAAACAGGGTGCAGGTAAGATCGGTCCCAAAGATCTGGCGTTGGACGGCGCCATCGCCCCTTCAGCTATCACACCCGAATTAATTGAGCAGTTAGAGGCCGCGGGCCCCTTTGGCGCTGGAGCCCCTGCACCCCGTTTTGCCCTGCCCGCCCAGCGCATCACATTTGCCAAACGCGCAGGCGAATCGCATTTACGGCTAACCTTACAAGGTGAAAATGGCAGTAAAATAGACGCAATATGCTTTCGCGCCTATGACGGGCCGATCGGAACATTGCTGGAAAATCACAATGGTCGGCTGTTTCACTGTGCCGGCCGGCTGGAAATCGATGATTGGGGCGGGCGCAGACGTGTCAAGCTGCGGTTAGAAGATGTATCAGAAGCTTTATAAAAAACTTTTGCCTCCAGACTAAAAATCCTCTTGCCAGCTGTAAAACTTCGCACTAAACAGCGCATCACAGTGAGTGGTCCCTTCGTCTATCGGTTAGGACATCTGGTTTTCAACCAGGAAAGAGGGGTTCAACTCCCCTAGGGACTACCACTGTATATCTATCCGTTTAGTTTTATTCCCAGATCATCCGCAGTTGTTCATTGCGTGCGCACGTCATGCCCTCTGGACAGCTTGCATTTTTCAGCGGGATAGGCTGAAACCGCTTTGATCAATTGCGATTTCCAAATGCTCTTAACTAAGCCAACAAACCAAGATCTGCCGCACGTTGAATCGCTTCTGCACTGGTACGCGTCCCTAGCAAGGCCCTGACTTTCGTCAGTTGCGCTTTTACTGTCACAATTGGAATACCCAAACTGGTTGATGCTTCTTCAATACGTGCCCCACCCGCTATCGCATTCAAAAGTGCCTTTTGTTTATCATTCAGCTTGATCGCAGATATTTCCTCTTTGTGGACCATTTCCAGTATTTCTGTGATTTCAGAAATTTCCGCATCCGTAAACTCGCGGTCGGCACGTGCAAATCCACCAATTGTATGTTTGTTATTCGTTCCGATTGACGAAACAAAACCGTAATTCATACCGTAATTTCTTGCTGTTTGTAAAACACCCCTTGTATCAAGCTCTCCCATTTTGCTCCAGCGGCGTGTTCCTTTGGCCCCAAGCCCCCACATGACAACTGGATCATTTAATATAAAGCCATTTTCTTCATAATAATTGACCCAGGCAACCGGATATGTTTGGAACATCAACTTTGGTGCATTAAACTCAATATGCAATGCGATCGCATAGCCAGATGGCGCTTGATCCTTCAGCACATCCAACCAATGATTTATACCTTTCATCTTCTGCATATGCAGCCTTTACTTTATTTGTGTTAAAATTAACATTGTAGTGTAAATACTTTTTTAACAATTCCTGTCACTATATCAAAAGAACGGCACACATACCATAGATGTCCTTAGAATTAAACATCGACGAAGTTAAATGGCTTGCACCCGCTGGGTTGCAAATATCGCTTCGCATCCGTTTTGGCTCTCCATTAAGTTCAATTAACACTTACCCCACCAGTTGGATCCAGAAATATACAGAGCTTGGCCTTATGATACATGATCCAACAATGAAATGGGCTTACGAAAACACGGGAACCTGCCGATGGAGTGCCCATATGGATGTCGATATACATAGTGTTCTTAAGATGGCCGCGGGTTATGGCCTTAAATTCGGTGCAACAATTTCGTGCCGGTCCGGAAATAAAGCCAGCCATAGAACTATCGCCACTTTTAGCCGTGCGGACCGTGAGTATGAAGACGCCGAACTTACATATCTATACAAATTCGTTCAAAAGCTTCATGATCAGGCCGCACCGCCTACAAACATAACAAATGCCGAAATAGAAGCACTCTTGCTGTTAAAACGTGGATTGATCATCAAAGAGGTCGCGGCAAAACTGAATATCAGCGAAAATGCCGTAAAACAACGCATGAGCAATGTCAGACGCAAGCTTGGTGCAAGAACAACCATTCATGCGGCATCCCTTGCACAACAATATGGACTAATTTAATTAAAATGTGATATTTTATCTGCACTTTTTATGTCTACCTATACTTTAGTTATACTGATTTATACAATTTTAAGCTTTATTAAATCTCCAACGAGAAAGAGATTTATTATGTATTTTGTAACTTTTGGTTTCGCAAACCTCCATAAATTCGGCTCGGCATTTTACGAATACTTGGCTTTACGTAAAAGATATTTTGTCGATGAGCTTTACTGGGACATATTCCACGACGATATTGTCGAAATGGACCAATACGACAATCCGTTCGCACATTACTCTATCGTAATACAGAACGGTAAGGTTGTTGGCGGCGCAAGAATGGCACCAACATCGGCAAAATGGGGCGATGTAACCTATATGCTTAATGATGTGGCACGCGGCAAACTTCCAAGAATTCCGAAACAAATTTACAAAGAAAACTTTAAAACAAACCGTGTCTGGGAATGCACCCGCCTGGTTGTTTCAAGCGAATTAAAGGGCATGCGCGAAAAGGTAAATTGCCTGAACCAGATTGTAGATGGTGTTGTTGCAGAAACCGCCGCGTTTGGCGCAAAAGATCTGATTTGTCTGTCGCCACCAACATTACCGCGTATGTTCCGTTCCTTCGAGTATGATTGCAAACAAATCAGTGAACCTTACACGTGTCCTGAAGATGGTCGAAAATATGCGGTTCTGATGATGCCGGCAACGAAGGGTTTTGTGGAAACCGA
>Ga0316189_10005239_pt1 | contig 12429 bp, 15 predicted proteins | sample LowCovwburrow_MG_FD_204930 | JGI IMG/M metagenome (GOLD analysis project Ga0316189, IMG submission 204930) | Coastal sediment microbial communities from Maine, United States - Lowes Cove worm burrow | ecosystem: Environmental > Aquatic > Marine > Coastal > Sediment | place: USA: Maine... | reverse complement strand
GTAGCGATTCGATCCGTATCCAACTCGAAGTCTGGCATCATGGTAAGCCTATGAGCACTTCGTCATCCTCCCCCGTTCCTGCTGGTTCAACCTCACCGTTACCGGTCCTTATCGCCCCATCTGTATTACCCGCCGATTACGCCCGTTTGGGCGAAGAATGCGTAGCCCTGCAAGAAGCCGGGGTCGACCGAATCCAGTTTGATGTGATGGACGGGCGTTTTGTACCGAATCTTACGTTTGGTCCCGACGTGATCGCCGCCATCCGCCCCCATGTTTCTGTGCCCTTCGAGGCCCACCTGATGATCGAGGACCCTGACCACCTGATTCCTCGGTTTATCGAAGCCGGCTGCGACACCATTATTGTGCACGCCGAAGCCTGCCTTCACCTACACCGCACGTTGGCCCTCATCGCCGATGCGGGAGCCAAACCAGCGGTGGCTCTCAATCCTCACACCCCGATTGAACTGCTGACTCACGTGCTTGATCTGCTCGACCTGGTGTTGATCATGACCGTGAACCCCGGTTTTGGCGGCCAAGCCTATATCGCATCGATGGAACCGAAAGTCTCTCGCACCCGAGCCTTGCTCGACACCGCCGACCAACCCATCCACCTGGAGGTTGACGGTGGAATCAGTGCATCAACCATCGCCGGTGCGGCCGCGGCTGGGGCCAACGTCTTGGTGTCGGGGTCGGCCCTGTACCGGCACCCCGATGGTCTGACTGCCGCCGTCGGAGAACTCCGCAAACTCGCCGAAGCGGCCCGGGGGTAACCCGCCGGGCCTGGGTTGTCAGGTGTGTGTGATGTCGGCGAGTTAGCTACTACTCGTCGGCGTCGTCGCCACTCAGTTCACCTGCACGCGAGATCACATAGTCGAGCAGACCATATTCTCGTGCTTCGTCGGCCGAGAACCAGCGGTCACGGTCGGAGTCGGCGGTGATCTCTTCAATCGTACGCCCCGAGTGTTGGGCGATTAGGCCCGCCATCTCTTTTTTGATCTTCACCAGATTCTGAGCCTGAATGGCAATATCGGTTGCCTGCCCCTGCACACCGGCGCTCGGCTGGTGCATCAGGATCCGGGCGTGAGGCAGGGCGTATCGTTTTCCGCTTGCCCCCCCGGTGAGCAGGAACTGCCCCATCGAGGCACCGAGCCCAAGGCATACGGTGGCGATATCAGGCTTCACAAATTGCATGGTGTCGTAAATGGCCATGCCCGCCGTCACCGAACCTCCCGGTGAGTTGATGTACAGCCAGATGTCTTTGTCGGGGTCTTGGCCCGCCAAGTACAACATCTGTGCGGCAATCGAGTTCGCTATCTCATCATCGACCTGACGACCCAAGAACACAATCCGTTCCTTGAGCAGCTGCTGGTAAATATCGAACCCGAATCCGGTGGCGGGAATCTCGGCGCTGGGCAATCCAGGGGTTGTCATAATATGCCAGGTTAGCGGCCCAAACCGCGCTAACCTGAAGACCAAGAATTCTGACTACAATCTTTCTTGCCAAATCTTGTTTCCCAACCCTGCGGACGTGGCGGAACTGGCAGACGCACCAGGTTTAGGTCCTGGCGCCTTTACAGGTGTGGGGGTTCGAATCCCCCCGTCCGCACCAATGGAGCCCAGCCTTCGGGAGGTATCCGAATTTCTCCTGGAGGCGCGAACGGTGAACCAGGAATGGGGCGGCCGCCGTATGTCCCCCAAACGCGTACCGGTTGATCGCCGAGCCACCCGGAGGCGATTCAATTCCCACCCTACTACGCCGGATCGCCCATATAACCGACCCGAACAACCTCATTGACGACACTGGCTACGTCTACGCAACCGAAAACGTCCCTGCCGATGTTGGTGTCCTAACAGTCATCTCCTCAGCGGTACTGGCGACCGCTGGGTACACCATAGGTGGCACCCTGACCGCAGCTGGCACTACCGCAATGTTTGACTCTCCAGCCCCCGGGCCAGCCGATGCCGCAGCAGTCGGCATCCTCGTCGGTGGCATCATCCTCGCCGTGACTGTTGACCATGACGATATTTCGTTTGACGGGATCACGTTGCCCCGAACAGGAACCGCTACTGGTAGACCCAAATACCCGTACAGGGCAAGCAAAGCCGATGTGAAAGTCAAGATCAACACCCTTGCGAGTACCTGCGACGAACTCCTTCTCGCCGAAGAGCGCACGAGCAACCAAACGGGCAACGGCTGATATAGCACGACACCGAGGTGAGCCGAGGAAGGTGTGTCGTGACGGAACCGTGCGGTATGGGGCTGCCTGGCTGCGAGACTCCTGGTCAGCGGCCTGGAAGTATCTCTCTGGCCTCGATCCTTCGTCTGGGTGCCGCTGGGAGGGGGCGCAGGTCCGCGAAAGAGCCTTCCTGAGCTGGTCAGATTCGCTTTGCTGAAACCGAATCTGACCAGAAGGAGGGCTCTCCGTGAAGGTGAACCGTAGCCGTAACAGTCTCCGGTGCGGGCTCGTGGGGACCCTGTTCATGTGGTGACACCGCCGTGAGGGGGGGGTTAGGCGACGTCGGGTGGGAGGGCGATGCGTTCGTCGTCGAAAACGGCGACTAGTTCGAGGTGTCCTCCCATGCTTTCGATGACTTGGCGGACCGTGGATAACAGGTGATCGCCGCTGGACTCGATTTCTGAGATCGTGGCCTGGCTCCGGCCGAGGCTCTCGGCCAGAGCGGCTTGTGTGACGTGGCGGCTCCGGCGGAGCTCGGCGAGATTGAACGCCACCGCGTCGGCCCGAGTCTCGGCCTTGATGGCGTCGATGCGGGTGCGTCGCTCGGGGGTGATCTCTCCAACGATGTCGGTGAACTTGCGGTGTCCCATGGTCTTGCTCCTTTCAGTCGATGTTGATGTCGGCCAGGTACTGCTCGTAGAGTTCCTCAGCCCTCGGGATAGCAGTGATGTACCAGTGCTCCCACTGGCCGGTCTTATCGCCTCCAACGAGCAGGATCGCTTCCCGGCGAGGGTCGAACATGAACAGCACCCGACAGTTCTTGGCCTTGCCCCTGGGACGTAGCTCCTTCATGTTGTGATGCTTGGATCCTTTGATCCGATCGGCGTAGGGCCGGTCGAGTGAGGGACCGTGTTCGGCTAGCATCTCAACGACAGCGATAACCGCGTCTTGTTCGGCGTCGGCCAGTGCGCTGTACCATTCGGCGAACTCATCAGTGCCGTTGATCTCCCAACCCATACCAACAGCATAGGGTCAACCCTATATCGGGGGTTTGGGGTTGGGAGGGTGGCCAGTCGGTCAATTTGACATGTGTCGGGTCACAGCCACAATCCGCTCCGGGCACGTCCCAACATCAACGCTGGGAGTACGTCGAGGTCGCATCGACCGCCGGCCGTCGAATCTGGGCCTTGGAGTCCTACAACCTCGATCGACCGTTTGTGGAACTCCAAGGCGCCGAAAACTCAGTGAGAAAGAGGGCTGACCAACCTTCGAGCCACGGCTGAAGGGTTGCCCGGAACACTCTCAAGTCGGGATCCTCCATCACTCCTCGTCACACCCGCCATGCAGCCAGACCTGATAATCGATGCGGACAGCCATGTCGTCGAGCCGATTTGGCCATGGGATGAATATCTCGAGCCGTCAGTTCACCGCTACGCGTTCTCGCTAGCCGATGGTGGCGACACTGAAACCATTCATCTCGGTCCGATCACGTACATGATGGACATCAGCATCGGCTTTGATACTTTTGGGCTCCGATTTGATGGCTGTGGAGCAACTCGCCGATCGAGTCTTGCCAGGTCAGAGAGCCAATTCAGGATTCTGCATGAATCCTCGTCATACCTCTTTTACGGGCCGGGGCAACCATAGACAAGGGAGACACAAGCAGCGGAGCTACCTGCCAAGCTCCGAACATCGCCAACGCTTAAAAGGCCTCCCCTGCGCTCTAGGGATGGTTCACCAACAGCGGGGTCCGTCCGCGCGAATGCATAGATGACCTCCGCCTCTTCGACCCCTTCGACCCATCCGTCGTGGCCAGGTCCGAGGTAGAAGACATCTTCCGCCTGCAACGCCATTCGCTCCCCATCGTCCATCTGAAGTACTGCTTGCCGCTCGCCACGTATCCGTGGTGTGGGTCGGGGCAGGAGTCGGCTCCAACATACTCACGCAGAAAGGACCGTGACCACCTCCAGCCTGGCTTCAGAACGCTACGCACGAGCATTCGGTGCGCCGTAAAGTACTTGATTGAGCCACCCTTGAAGTCGATCGACGAGTCAGACCAAGCCGGATGAGCCACCAACCATGTGGTGGCTCACCGACAAGACAATCCGCACACGGGCAGACTTCGACTATCCGGCGCTTCATCAACGATTGAAACCAATCCTCGAATCAATGGGCGGCGACCTCGGATTCTACGGCATCTACCAAGACCTCATACCCCCCGGCTACGGCATCTGGCAATACGATTGGGTCAATCCCTCCGACCCGCTTGAATTACCCGACGAATCAGTCGACAGCATCAAATAGGGTCGAGCCCCTCGACGCCACGATGGCAGAACTGCCAGGCGACAGTCACTGCGGTTTGTCCAGAGAGGTAATCCCAAGGAGGCCAAAACGGCCGATGGCGGGCTTCGCTGTAGCCCGCCATCGTGTGTATTGGGTTGTGTGAGGTGAAGCGTTTCCGCCTCGAGCTCAGGGTCAGTCGATCACGTGGTGAGCGTCAGCGTCACCGCCAGCATCCTGGTGGATGGTAGCAGAATCGTCATCGCTGTACTGCGAGTGGTCGTCATGGGTCTCGTCATAGTCCTGCACCGAGTTGTCAGTGGCAGTGGCGGTGTTGTACGAGTCCTCGGTGTACTGGTCGTGGCTATCGTAGCTAGAGTCCTCGTCAATATTCGTAGCTTGGCTAGCGGTGTTATAGGAGTCGTCCACGTAGGTGGACTCCTGGGTGTTGCTTCCTTCGCCGAACTCCACTGCCGACCCGGAGATACTAGCGCCGGACATGTTGATGGCTCCATCACCAGCCGCCGATCCCTCGGAGGCCACGTTGGCGTTGTCCCCAGATGTGATGTTGCCCGCATAAGCGTCGCCACCAGCCATCTGACCCGAGTTGTCACCAACATTGGCGACACCGGCGTTGTGACCGCCGACCTGCACACCGTCTCCAGTCTGGGTCTGCACACTGCTGTAGGCCATGTCGCCGCCGACGGCGGTCGCCCCTTCACCAGTGGCGTTTACTTGATCGGAGTAGTTGTTTTGTTCGATGTTGCCATGAACCTCGCCGTGAGATTCGAGGTTTTGCGAGATCGTGCTGCCGAGTTCGTCGTTGTCCTGATACACCTCGTTGACGTTTTCGCTCATGATCTTGGCCAGTTGCTCAAGTGAGACATCGCCTACTGGGCCTGACCCAGGAAGTGGCTGAGGTTCAGGAGCACCGCCAACACCAGCGACCGCTCCGCTGCCAGCAGCGGCGACTGCGTCACCGGCTTGGGCGTAGGCCCCTTCGATGGCACCGGCCACATCAAGTTCGCTGAGGTCTTCGCCACCGAACTCAGCCTCGATAGCGTCCACCGGGCTTTCTGAGAATACGACGGCGGCTTCGGGATCGCCGAGAAGGGTGGCCAGGTACTCGCTAACCTTGGCGGTGATGTCGTTCATCGGATCTTGAAGTCCCATTGTCTTGTGCTCCTGTTGCGTTGATTGAGTAGTTGTTGCTGCTGATTTCCACACTACATCTCGCCACAGACTTTCGACTCGGGGCAAACCCTAGTCCCCATAGGGGGTTGTAGGGGGTGGATCGGTACCCCGTACTCACGCCAACGATGATCTCAAGCCTTGCCTGCGAACCCCATCAGCTCGACACCAACCGTGCCAACAGCGCAGCCAATGCACGCGAACGGTGGCTTATGGCGTTTTTTTCGTCGGTGTCCATTTGGGCAAACGAGCGCCCGTCACCTTCGTCGGGCACGAAGACTGGGTCGTACCCGAAACCATCGTTGCCCAATCGTTCGCCACTGATTGTGCCATGGACCGCACCTTCCACCACCAGCTCACGACCGTCAGGCCACACGACCGCTACCACGGTAACGAATCGGGCCGTTCGGTCCGTCGCATCAGGAAAGGGGGCGAGTTCTTGCAGCAGACGCTGCATATTGGCTGACGCGTCGCCGTCAGGCCCCGCGTACCGAGCAGAATAGACACCAGGGCGGCCCTCAAGCGCATCAACGAACAGGCCGGTGTCGTCAGCGAGAGCTACCTTACCGGTGAAAGCGGCCACCTCTTGGGCTTTCTTGCGAGCATTTACTTCCAGCGTGTCGCCGTCTTCTACTGTCTCGGGCAACTCTTCGGGACGCGCACTCACTGAACACACCCCGTCAAGTAGGCGCATCAGTTCGGCTACTTTGCCCTGGTTGCCGGTGGCCAGCACCAGGCTTGCGGGCACTGCTACCGGGTCGCACCTAGTCACGCTGGGCCAGCCGAGAAAGGGGTGCGGGCGCAATTGCTAGGGCCGCCCGCTGGGCTTCAACGATTTCGGCGTTGCCCTTGGCGGCCAGATCGAGCAGCTCGTCGAGAGCGCCACGTTGAAACACAGCCCCTTCGGCGGTGCCTTGCACCTCAATGAAACTCCCCGAACCTGTCATTACGATGTTCATGTCGACTTCAGCCTTGACATCTTCGACATAAGGCAGATCGAGCCGCGGTTCACCGTCAATAACGCCAACACTTACCGCAGCACAATGGTCCTCCAGAGGGTGTGCTGCCAGTTCGCCAGCGTTGACGAGCCGGGTTAACGCATCGTGCAGAGCCACGAATCCTCCAGTAATCGAGGCAGTCCGCGTGCCCCCATCAGCCTGCAACACGTCACAGTCCACCGTTATTGAGCGCTCCCCCAGGACCTCCATATTGGTGACAGCCCTCAGGCTTCGCCCGATCAATCGCTGGATTTCTTGATCCCGCCCCGACGTACGACGTCGGATTCTTTCGGGGCTGGATCCGGGCAGCATCGAATACTCGGCAGTAACCCAACCCTTGCCTGAACCACGCATCCACCGGGGCACGTCTTCTTCGATCGACGCAGTGCACAGCACCTTGGTTTCCCCCATCGACACCAGAACGGATCCGTTGGCCATAGCGGTGAAATCACGTTGAAAACTCAGGGGGCGCAGTTCGTTGGCTTGTCTTCCGTCGGGTCGCATCAGATCTCTCACTTCTGTTTCTGTTGGTTGGGGTAGAAATTCGGCGGTTATTCGCGGGGCCAGCGTTCGGCCCCGATCAACTCAGGACCGAAAAGGCGGCTTCCGATGTCCGTGAACGACCGTACATCACCCGACGACACGAACCGATGCGAACCCTTGGAGTTTCTGCCCCGTCGCAACAGATTTCTCTCGGCAAGATCATCCGCCAGGGCAAAAGCGCACTCGTCCGCCGACGATACCAACACGACAGGCAGGCGACTTGGGTCGTGGCCGACCGCCAACACTCGACTAATAACACGGGCCAAATACGGATAGTGGGTGCATCCCAACAGTAGTGCATCAACACCGGCCTCGCGAATTGGGGCCAGGAGCCGGTCAGCCAGCAACTCCACCTCCCGCCCGCTGGTTATCCCCCGTTCCACGAACTCCACGAATCCGGGACAGGCACAAGCGGTCACATGGGCGGATGGATCAACCTCGGCAATAGCCCGCTGGTAGGCACCCGATTCGACCGTGCCCACCGTGCCGATTACTCCCACCCGACCCTCCCGGCTTGCAGCAAGGAGCGAATTCACGCCAGCCTTGATTACCCCCATTACCGGAATAGGAAGTTCATCCTTCAACCTTTGAAGCGCAGCAGCCGTTGCCGTATTACACGCAATTACCACATACTTGACATCAAACTGTCGCAACAAGTATTCCGCAATTTCGGCGGCAAACTCCCCCACCTCATCCTGCCCGCGAGCCCCATAGGGGTAACGAGCCGTATCACCCAGGTACACCAGGTTTTCACCAGGAAGCAGATCGATGACCGCTCGAGCCACCGTCAAACCCCCGAAGCCACTATCAAACATGCCAATTGGCGCATCACTCACCACCCCAGAGTACCCACCACTCCCCCAGCTTCGCTCCAGCAGTCCCAAGTAAACGGTCCAACCAATTTGCTACTATCAGCTTGTCGATTGTTGGGGAATTGCTTTTATGAGCAAATCGTTTCAATAGCACGAAACTATTCGTGGAGTATCTTGAATAGACCGAATACCACGTTTAGGGTTTATCGCAGTGACTACAGCACACATCCTCGGAGTCGACCACGCGGCGGAAGCGCTCGGCGTGTCGAAAGAACTTCTCATTGAGCGACTGGCCGCCGGAGCGCTCCCAGAGGCGATTAATCGACACGGAAGTTGGGCCGTACCTACCGAGGCCCTCGGCGCGATTGCCTCCAGGGAAGGCTGGTCACTTTCCATCGACGCCTCATCAACCCGGGCCCTCATCGAGGTGCCCGAATCCGAGGCCGCCCTTTCTTTGCCTGCCACCTCCGAGGTGTCGATCCCACCGAGACCTACCGGCGAGGTGCCGGTTTTTCCCGGACCAACCATGCCGCCCGTCGCGTTTCGGACAAGCGGCACCCCCGATGACGACATCGATGACACGGCCGGATTCGATGCCCGCGAAAGCGCCATCGCTGCCCTCCCCCTCCTCACCAGCACCAACATCAGCACCGCGCCGCAAGCCACGCCAGAGACCACCGACTCTCTCGAAGATCAGGCCGCTGCACCCCTCCTTACTTCCACCTCCGAAGAGCCCCCACTCGCCCGCCGCGCTTCAGACACCCCGGCGGCCCCCCAAGCAACCCCTATGGCCACCCCCGACACCCAGGTGGCCACTGCCGCCGATCCGGGCGACAGTCGTGATCGGATCCGACGGTTATTACATAACTTTGAATCGGCCGAAGCTGAAATCAAGCGCCTACGAGCCGAACTCACCGCGACAGAACAAGCCGTCGCAGTAACCGAGCGCGACAAGGCTGTTGCCGAGGCCCGGCTTGACGAGTTGCGTCGACGTTCGGAACAAGACCGCCACGAACTTACGATGATGGCCAGTCGCGTAAAGGCGCTTGAGTCCGACCGGGAACTCGCCATTGAGTCGATGGACCGCCGCTCGAAGCGCCGATATGTCAAGCGCAGAAAGGCGGCACGCGTCGCCCCGTCGACCCCTCCGGCCCCACCAGGCGCACACTCCGCATCGGCGGCTCCGTTAGCGTCGGCCACCATTGGCCCTCCGCTCAAATCCACCGGCACGTAGCACACCAGTGACCGCGAGTGCTACGGCCGAAAACGGCTGGTTGGCACACCCATTGACCTCGAGACCAGATTCTCGGCCTAGAAGTAGATGACGTCTTCCAAGCTCTTACTTACCTGTTCAAGGTCGCCAGCGTAGGCACCGGTCGACAGGTATTTCCACGCCCCGTCGCTTACAACAAACACGATGGTGCCACGGTCGATTCGGCTCGCTACCTTGACGGCCCCCGCCAATGCGGCTCCGCTGCTGATACCGGCGAACACCCCGGCTTCGGTAACCAAACGCCGCGTCCATTCCAATGATTCGAGGGGACGAACAATGCGTTTACCGTCAAGAAGGTCGATTCCGCCCCATTTTTCGAACACCGGCGGGACATAACCGTCGTCGAGGCTTCGCAGCCCTTCCACATGCTCACCTGACGGGGGCTCCACGGCATAAATCTTGACGTCGGGCTTTTGCTCCTTCAGATACGAACCCACCCCCATCAGGGTGCCGCTCGTTCCCAAGCCAGCCACGAAGTGGGTAATCTCGGGCACATCGGCCAGAATCTCAGGCCCCGTGCCCTCGTAGTGAGCCGTTGGGTTAGCGTTGTTGCCGTACTGATACAGGAACACCCAATCAGGGTTTTCGTCGGCCAATCGCTGGGCCTTCCGCACCGCACCGTTAGAGCCCTCCTCCCCTGGTGAAGGAATGATCTCAGCCCCGTAGGCCTCGAGCACCTGACGGCGTTCAATGGTAACGTTTTCAGGCAACACGATCTTGAGAGCATAACCCCGGCTCTGACAGATCATGGCCAGGCCGATCCCGGTGTTTCCCGACGATGGCTCGATGATAATGCTGCCCGAACGCAGCGTGCCGTCCTCCTCGGCAGCCTCGATCATGGCCAACGCGATACGGTCTTTGACCGAACCACCAGGGTTCATGTTTTCGAGCTTGGCCAGAATCCGTACCTGAGGGTTCGGACTCAGTTGGCTCACATCCACCATTGGGGTGTTGCCTACAAGCTCCAGCACTGATGAGTACACAACCATTTCCCGCCTCCCGCTCTACCCGCCGGCGACGGCTGGCAGAATCGCCACCTCATCGCCTTCGGCCACCACAGTGTTGAGCTTGTCGAGAAAGCGAATGTCTTCGTCGTTCAGGTACACGTTCACAAATTTCCGAACGGCACCTTCGTCGTCGACCAAGTTGGTTTCTAAGGCCGGGAATTCGGTGATCAGGTGCTTCACCACGTCTCCGACAGTCGAACCGTCAGCTTCCACCGACGATTGGCCACCGGCGGCAGGCCGCAAAACCGTGGGAAGACGCACACTAACTGTTGCCACAAGAACCTCTCTTACCTTGCCCGTCGGGGCCATCGACCGTACAAAGTCTAGTGTACGGTCATATTCTCGACAAAGCTGACTGGACTACTAAGGATTCTATTGTGCCAACCGGACAGGCTCCTCGGCTATTCCGCCGTCAACAATCTTGTAGCTATGCAATTCCGGGTGCCCCCAGCCCAACGAAACAATCACCCAGTGCCAGTTCGGTGGCATCAAGGGTTTCGACGCCTCGGCCACGTCGGTGGGCGACGGGTAGGCGGCGGTATGGGTGTGAGAATGCATCACGCCGATTATGTCCAGGTCGTCTTTGTCGGCTTGAAGGGCCGCCCGCGAGTACTCGGCCCCGTCCAACCGATAGATCCGAGCCGATTCTGCCTCGTTTCGGATCGGGACAAACCGCACGACCCGGTCACCACCGGGCTCCCCGATCAGCAAACCACATCCCTCCAGCGGATACTGGGCCCACGACTCAGCTAACATCTCGAGCCAATGTTGTCGACGAACTTCGAGCATGGATAGACCCTAGCCAGTTCCGAGGGCGAGGGAACCGCCGACATGGCCCATTCAGGGCAAATTGGTCACTTCTCGGACCTTCGGCCCACGGCCCCCGATGCCATACCCTACAATTCAATTATGGGTGTCAAAATGATCGCCACCAACAAACGAGCTCATCGGGGCTTCGAGATCAGAGACACGTTCGAGGCAGGCATCGTGCTGCGCGGGAGCGAAGTGAAATCGCTACGCGAGGCCAGCGTAACGATTGCCGATTCCTACGCTCGGTTCGAAAACGGCGAATTATGGATCGTGGGCCTGCATATTGCCCCGTACACCAGGGCATCCACCCATATCGTCACCGAGGCCACCCGCAAGCGGAAACTCCTCATGCACCGGCACGAACTCGACCGACTCAACTCGAAAGTCGAGCAAGACCACCTCACTCTGGTACCACTCTCTCTCTACTTCCGAGATGGCCGAGCCAAGATGGAACTCGGTCTTGGTAAGGGCCGCCGAACGGTCGACAAACGCCAACTCATCGCCAAACGCGATGCCGACCGAGAAGCTCGCCGCGAGTTGGCTCATCGATCCCGATAATCCGCCGATGGAACATGACGCCCCCGCTTTCACAATCCTCAACACCGCTGGCGGGTGCTAGAATAGTGAGACCCTGGTGATGCCGTTTCTGGCAGCGGGCAGGGCTAGTTACTTGACAAGCGCACAGGCGAGTCATATCAACGACTCAATCGTGCTCTTCTCTCTATCTCGGGGCTGACCGGTTTCGACGTTGAGATGAGAAATTGTAGGTGCGACTCGAGTTGCTCAGACTCGCTAAACGGGGCATAAACAGAAGCGCCAAAAAGGCTGACTTCGCTCTTGCTGCCTAATCACTGATTAGTTAGTACAGAGGAAAACTGCGAGCCGCGAGGCTACGCGGGGTCGGATCACTGCAGCCCGGCAACAGAAGCAGTGGTGGACGGCAGGAGAGACTGCTGACGGCAGGCAAAGACCGCTGACATTCGGGAAAGACCGAGCGGGACTGGCAATCGCCAACGCTGACCCGACAGCAGGGTAACCGTACAACCCAAATTCCGGGAATAGTCGTAGCGCGTGCAGTGACTCCTTGACGGACGGGGGTTCGATTCCCCCCAGCTCCACTCTTTGTGGCACCCCTATGGTGCACCACATCTGTGAAAACCTCTTGAACCCCCAGGTTCAAGAGGTTTTTCACGCTTATGCGGTCATGATCTCGATCGCCCGGTCCACATCATCGACGGAGTTGTAGAGGTGGAACGCAACCCGAAGCTTCCCGTCCCGCACCGCGCAAGCCACGCCATTTTGGGTTAACAGCGGCGCTCGCTCGGATTCGACGCTCAC
>Ga0316189_10005238_pt1 | contig 12429 bp, 9 predicted proteins | sample LowCovwburrow_MG_FD_204930 | JGI IMG/M metagenome (GOLD analysis project Ga0316189, IMG submission 204930) | Coastal sediment microbial communities from Maine, United States - Lowes Cove worm burrow | ecosystem: Environmental > Aquatic > Marine > Coastal > Sediment | place: USA: Maine... | reverse complement strand
CAACGCCACCGGCAACTACCAATTGCTCCCAACCGGAAGCTACTTTTTGCGCAGCGGTATTCACGGCTTCTAGACCTGAAGCGCAAAACCTGTTGAGCTGTACTCCCGCCACAGACTCATCCCAATCAGCGTTCTGCACTATCATTTTAGCAATGTCACTACCCTGCTCACCCACCGGTGAAACACATCCCATGATTACATCATCTACATATGAGGTATCTAAATCATTACGCTCTTGCAAGGCACACAGCATGCCAGCACCAAGGTCAATGGGTTTTACTTCGTGCAAAGAACCATCTTTTTTGCCCTTGCTACGCGGGGTACGAACGGCGTCGTAAATAAATGCGGTATTACTCATCAGATTCCCTATTTTATGGGGTTTAAATTATTGCAGAACATTGTACGCCCCATTTATATGCGCCAAAAGGACAGAAATCATCAAATATATGTACAATCTATATTAATAAGGGCACGTAAATGTGCTTAAATACTTAGATGAGAGAAATCGCCATTGCATCAATATTTGTCAGGAACCTGCTAGAGGGTGCAGAGCTGCAAGGCGTGAACTATGACCAAATATTGCTTTGCAATGGCATTTCAAAATTAGCCCTATTCGATGAAACGCAGAATAGAGAGTCAAGAATTCCACTCGAAAGTTTTGCCGCAGTCGCTCTGGAGATTATGCGCGTACTGGATGACGAATTTTTAGGTCTTGCCGACAAAAAACAACCATTGGGAAGTTTCAATATGATGTGTCGCTCATGCATCAGCGCCCGAACCATAAAACGATCCATTCAGCGGGCTGCAAATTTTTGGAATTTGTTTGATAACACTTACCAACATCAAGTACTAACTTCGAGTGGTAAGGTCTACTACCAACTCATCCCCCAGCAACAAAAGCAAAGTCTAAACAACTATGTTGCAGAAGCCATGTTGTCGTCCATTCATCGTTTTCACTGCTGGCTGGCGGGACAGTTTATTCCGCTAAAATCTGTGTCTTTGTCGTACGCCGAACCTGAATACTCAAGCGAGTACAGCCGACTCTTCTACGGCGCGCCAATGATTTATGATCAAGAGGTTTGCCAAATTGAACTGGAGACGCGTCATAGTAACTTAGACATAGTACAAACCTCCGACACCTTAGACGCCTATTTGGCCGGCACTAATTTGTCACTGCTTTATCAACCAAAACATTATCGAGTCATCAGTGATCAAGTACGTCAATGGTTAGAAAAAAACATTAAACAAGGAAACTACCAAGCCACCCTTAAGCAGGCAGCAGCGCATTTTCAAATCAGCCAACAGGTACTGCATCGACGCCTGCAGACCGAGGCCACTTCGTTTAAAGAGATCAAGATGCAAACCAGAAGAGACATTTCCATAAATTTACTGTTTTCAGAAAAACATAAAATTGAAGAAATCGCCACCATGGTTGGCTTCTCAGAACCGAGCGCCTTTATCAGGGCATTTAAGGGTTGGACTGGATCTACGCCATTAAACTATCGTCAAAAAAATCGATGATCACGCATTCTTTGGCTTACGCATGCGCGACATACGTGTGCTTGCTGTGATCGCTATTCAAACTCTCGAGCTGAATCTAACAACCAACGGCCTAGGTAATCTGCAAAACTACGCCTTACAACGACTCTATAGATAGGCGCATCATCTATTTGCAAAAGCGTAATATTGGTTTTTGCAATTAAACTTTGGGCGCACTGTCCGGTGGAAAACTCAGACTGGTGCAAATCCAGAGGGCATCCCTTAATAATTAGATCTCTTGCTGAGCTACCACTAATTTCCAAAACCGAATTACCACCGGAAATATCCTGTACTGAGGAGAAAACACTTGCTAGTGCATGAGCCAACTCTGTCACCAATTCTACGGTTGCTGCCGATTGGCAAATAATTAGCCACTCATCTGGCCCATACCATAGCACCGTGTATTGTTCACTGCTTACAAAGGTGTTGTTCGCCATACCTAGAGATACTCCTAATACCTTTTCAGCGGCGGCCATAAACTCGTTGTCATCAGGTGAGCCTCGCAAAATTACGTGCCCAAGAAGAGCTAATTCTTTGATCTCTAAAACAGATTTTTGAGTCTTTAATTGCGCAAAGTCTATCTGCACAAACGGACTATAGGCATTCACGGAATTAGACATTTTGGCGTTCTCCTGCGGCATCATAAAACACCGGCGAAGCAATTACTGCGGGCAACATTCGCCCATCCGCCAGCGCGATGTGAACAGTCTCGCCCATTCGGTCTAAGCCGCCCTTGACCAAAGCCATCGCGATTGAACGGCCCAAACAGGCGCTGTGATAACTCGATGTTACATGGCCAAGCATGGGAATCGGAATTTCATTCGTGGGCGCGTTTACGATTTGCCCACCTTCAGGCAACACTTCGCTTGGATCAACCGTGAGCAAACCAACTAATTGTTTACGGCCTGGCCGAAGGCAGTCTTTTCTTGAAAGCGAACGGCGACCAATAAAATCTTTCATTTTTGATACTACCCAACTCATCCCCAAATCAATGGGTGTCACCGAACCATCGGTATCTTGCCCTACAATGACATAGCCTTTTTCGGCTCGTAGAACATGCATTGCCTCAGTGCCATAGGGTGTAATATTGAATTCCTCACCCGCCGCAATCAGTCTTTCCCACACATGACGGCCGTAATTCGCTGCAACGTTTACCTCATACGCAAGTTCACCCGAAAAGCTAATACGGTTCACCCTAACTGGCAAACCGTCAATGGTTCCCTCACGCGAAGTCATAAAGGGGAAAGTCTCCTTAGCAAAGTCGATGCCTTCAACAATTTTACTGACAACCCTACGACTATTCGGCCCGACTACCGCTGCGGTTGCCCAATGGTCTGTAACTGAAGTTAGATAAACCTCCATTTCTGGCCACTCAGTTTGCAACCAATGCTCCATCCAATTGAGCACACCAGCCGCCCCACCGGTGGTGGTATGCATGAAAAATCGATCTTCAGCTAACCGCACCGTTACACCATCGTCCATCACCATACCGTCTTCTCCGAGCATAAAGCCATAGCGCGCACAGTCAATCCCCAGTTTTTTCCAAGCGTTGGTGTAGATGCGGTTTAAAAATTCACAGGCGTCTTTACCTACAATTTCAATCTTACCTAAGGTTGAAGCATCCATAATACCAACGCTGTTCCGCGTTGCGAGACACTCACGATTTACTGCCTCATCCAGAGTTTCCAGACGGCCATTGATTGACTTAGGGAAATACCAAGGACGTTTCCACTGGCCAACATCTTCAAACAATGCGCCGTTTTCCTCATGCCATGTATGGACTGAGGTTTTACGCACAGGATCAAACAATTGATTACCGACCTCTGGCCCAGCAATTGCACCGAAAGACACCGGCGTGTAGTTTGGCCGAAAGGTCGTGGTACCGGTTTCTGGAATAGTCTTTCCTAGAGCTTCGGCTAGAATTGCCATGCCAACAATATTACCAATCTTACCTTGATCTGTACCAAAGCCGAGAGCTGTGTAACGCTTTACATGTTCTATTGACTCAAAGCCTTCGCGAGCAGCCAAATAGATATCCGATACGCCGACATCATTTTGCGGATCAACAAACTGTTTGGGACCTAACCAGGGTTTGTGATGACTCGGCACTCGCCACAGCGGTTCTAAGGCAATTTCTGAAGTCGAATTTACCGTCGGCACATTCATGTCTGATACTTCAAATCCCGATAATTTTGCAGACTCTAGGCCAGCCTCCATTCCCTCTTGCAAGCAGCCTGCAAGCGAGAATGTACCGTTGGACGCACCAACTGATCGTTGTTTCTGAACTACCAAGTCAGGCTCAAAGCACGACTTAGCATCATTCCACTTCGCCTTACCACCCGATTGCGCCAGCAAATGAATGGCAGGATTCCAACCGCCAGAAATGGCTAACAAGTCACACTCAATAGCTCGAGCATCGCCTTGAACCGACCTGCCGTCGGATGCCAGCGCCTTAACCACTACACCTCTGACATGCGACCTTCCTTTGACATTAACCACTACCGCATTAGTGATTCGTTCGATGCCAAGCGCATTTAACTTTATCGCAAGTTGGCCGTCTTCATTTTTTCGACTATCAACTACCGCGGCAACCTTTACACCCGCCGCATCCAAATCGAAAGCAGTCTGGTATGCCCCATCATTGTTCGCGAACAGCACGGCTCGCTTAGCCAGCTTGATTGCGTATCGATTCACATAGCTTGATACGGCTGATGCCAACATCACTCCAGGGCGGTCATTGTTGCCAAATACTATTGGTCGCTCGTGTGCGCCCGTGGCCAAAATCACTTGCTTTGCTCGAAGCCGCCAAACCTTTTCGCGTGCGCCCTTTCTATTTTTGATCGAATGGTGGTCGTTAAGGCGTTCGACGATGGTTGTAAAATTACTATCATGATAACCGAACACCGTACTGCGCTTAAGCAGTCGAACATCTGGCATGCTAGTCAGCTCGGCAACAACTTCGCTTAGCCAGTCATCGGCAGCTTGATTATCAATTCGATCAACGCTGGATAGCAAGCGGCCGCCGAATTCAGCTTGCTCATCGGCCAAAATAACCCTTGCACCTGAACGGCCAGCCGCTAGAGCCGCCATCAAACCGGCTGGACCTGAGCCCACTACCAGCACGTCACAATGTGCATTGGTTCTTAAATAGTGGTCTGGATCAGGCAATCTTGGAGACTCACCCAAGCCTGACGCTTTTCGAATTATATGTTCGTAGGCCATCCAAAATTTCTGTGGCCACATGAACGTTTTGTAGTAAAAACCAGCGGGTAAAAATCGCGAGAAAACACCAAATATCGACATCACATCAAAGCTGACACTCGGCCAAGCATTAGTGCTCTTAATCAGCATTCCTTCATAAATTTCAGCCTGCGTTGCGCGAACATTGGGAATGGTGAACGCGCCCTCTTCCAGCTGAAATATGGCGCTGGGCTCTTCAGCGCCATCACTAACAATGCCGCGCGGTCGATGATACTTCCAGCTTCGACCAATCAAAGAAACTCCATTAGCTAGCAGAGCCGATGCGATGGTATCGCCTTCGAACCCCTTATACTTTTTGCCATCAAAGGTAAACGAAATAACCTTGTCTCGCTTGAGGCGCCCGCCCATTGCTAAGCGACTAGCTGATCGGCTCATTTGGACACCTGCTCAGATTGGTTGTTGTTCTGGCTCTCATTCTCTTGAGATGGTGGGGTCTCGCCCACTTTATAGATCGCGCTTATTTTATAGGTCACGGTATCTCGCACTACATTAAACCAACGACGACAACCCGCTGAATGCAGCCATTGTTCTCTATGCTCGCCTTTGGGATTGGTTCGAAAGAAAAGGTAGTCGGCCCATGCTTCATCATCTATAGCATCAGGGTCGGGTGGTCGCACAATATGTGCTTCTCCCCCATAGGAGAATTCACTTTCGTCACGTTGCCCACACCAAGGACATGAAATTAATAACATTAATTGTTACCTATTTTTCAAAGGGTAGTTTGCTTGTACAGCACTAATTTTTTTCACAGCACTAATTTGCTTGCACGATCGAAAGCTTAGTGGGCTACGCCCGCTGCCCCATGCTCATCAATCAACGCGCCCGTAATAAAGCGCTCAAGAGCGAAGGCGGCATTGAGTTCATGCGGTTGGTCGTTGGCTATGGTGTGCGCAAACACCCAGCCTGATCCTGGCGTTGCTTTAAACCCGCCGGTTCCCCAACCGCAATTGAAATACAGACCCTCAATTGGAGTTTTACTTATAATCGGGCAGGCATCCGGGCAGGTATCTACAATTCCACCCCACTGCCTATTCATGCGCACCCGGCTAAATATTGGAAACAATTCTAGAATCGCACTCATGGCATGTTCAATGGTGCTGAAACTACCGCGCTGACCATAGCCATTGTAGCTATCAATACCCGCGCCGATCACTAGGTCTCCTTTATCAGACTGGCTAATGTAACCGTGTACCGCGTTAGACATGACCACCGTATCGAGAATAGGTTTAATCGGCTCTGACACATAGGCTTGCAATGGATGGCTCTCTAAGGGTAAACGCATGCCAGCCATAGCCGCCAGCACACCAGAACTTCCCGCAGTGACCACACCGACCTTGGAAGACTGTATATACCCTTGACTAGTATCCACGCCAAGCACTTTGCCAGCCTCTCGACGGATACCGGTAACTTCACAGTTTTGAATAATATCCACTCCAAGTGAATCAGCGGCACGCGCAAAGCCCCATGCGACTGCGTCATGGCGCGCGGTGCCGCCACGAGCTTGATACGAGGCACCTAAAATTGGGTATCGTGTATCTGGAGAACAATTTAAAAACGGAATGCGCTTAGCAAGTTCTTCTACCTCAATTACCTCTCCATCAATACCATTCAAGCGATTAGCATTCACCCGCCGATGAATATCGCGCATGTCTTGCAAACTATGCCCTAAGTTGTACACACCACGCTGACTGAACATGACGTTGTAATTTAAATCTTGACTCAGCCCCTCCCATAACTTCATCGACTTTTCGTACAAGTTTGCGGCCTCATCCCATAGGTAATTTGAGCGTACGATAGTGGTGTTTCTACCGGTATTACCGCCGCCGATCCAGCCCTTCTCAAGCACCGCAATATTACGTATACCATGTTCTTTTGCTAGGTAGTACGCGGTTGCTAAACCGTGTCCGCCACCGCCAACGATTATCGCGTCATAGGATTTTTTAGGGCTAGGACTTCGCCACGCTTTCTGCCAATTCTCGTGGTGACTCAAGGCATTTCGAGCCAAGGAAAAAATTGAATACTTATTCATTCTAATTACTCAAAAAGCTGCTGCCTAAAATTAACACTCGATAACGTTAACTGCCAAACCACCACGTGATGTTTCTTTATATTTAGTCTTCATATCTGCACCAGTATCACGCATGGTTCGTATCACCTTATCGAGCGAGACGAAGTGCTCGCCATCACCGCGCAAGGCTAATCTGGCGGCATTGATTGCCTTGATTGAAGCCATCGCATTACGTTCAATACAGGGCACTTGTACCAGACCACCAATAGGGTCGCAAGTGAGGCCAAGATTGTGTTCCATACCAATTTCTGCAGCATTTTCAGCCTGCATAGGACTGCCACCGAGTATTTCGGCTAGTGCACCCGCCGCCATTGAGCAGGCCGATCCAACTTCTCCCTGACAGCCGACTTCGGCTCCAGATATTGACGCATTCTTTTTAAACAAAATGCCAATTGCGGCCGCGGTTAACAAAAACCGAACCACGCCATCATCATTAGCCCCGGGTACAAAATTATAATAGTAGTGCAGTACCGCAGGAATGATACCGGCTGCGCCATTGGTCGGCGCGGTTACTACGCGTCCACCGGCCGCGTTTTCTTCGTTGACCGCCAAGGCATACAAACTCACCCAATCCAAGACACTTAAGGGGTCGCGCATATTCGCTTCGGGTTGGCTCTTTAATTCTGCTGACAGCGCAGCCGCTCGGCGTTTTACTTTTAAGCCACCCGGCAAGATTCCCGTTTGCTCGCAGCCTCTAGATACACAACAGCGCATGGCCTCCCATATGTGTAGCAATCCGGCACGGATATCGGCTTCGGTGCGCCAGCATTTTTCATTCTCCAGCATCACCTCACTGATAGACATTCCGTGCTCCTTACACAACTCCAAGAGTTGCTCACCATTGTTGAATGGAAAAGGTAGCTTAGTGGTATCTTCAACGATGCGGTTAGCTCCCAAGGCCTCTTCATCAAGAACAAATCCCCCACCTACGGAGTAATAAACTCTGTTCAGCAGTTCATCTTGGGACTCATCGAAGGCTGTAAACCTCATACCATTGGAATGATGAGAGAGAGATTTACGTCGATGCATGGTCAGATCGCTCGACTCATCAAACTTGATTCGCATACTGCCACCCAAAGCCAAGCGTTTGTCATGCCTAATTGCAGCAATCCTATCTGGAATAGCGTCGACATCTACCGTTTCTGCGGTCGCCCCTTCAAGACCTAACAGCATCGCCTTGTCAGATCCGTGCCCTTTACCAGTAGCACCGAGAGAACCGTATAAATCCACCTTGACCCGCGCAACACTCTGCAATAATCCAGCGGCACTCAATTCACTAACAAACCAACTGGCTCCGCGCATAGGACCAATTGTGTGAGAGCTTGAAGGCCCGATACCAATGGTAAATATTTCAAAAACGCTAATAGCCATGATTTTATTTTAGAAATGAGGTGCGCGAAAATTAATGAATTCAAACAAACGATGAATCAATTGATTGTGATGCTTAGCATAACTTAGTAGCCCTTTGTCACTTAGTTAATCACGACGTTTTATAGTCCGCCAGCGACCACTGCTAACAAGCATTTTTTAAAGACTTTTTTCAGATGCTCTGAACTCTTAGTTCAGCAAACCGGAACGGCGATACCAAAGCTGAAAAAAACACGTTCTAGCGCCCGGTTAACTATCTGAAGACGACAGCTCAACGCGGCGTAGCTGTCGCTCATCACGCGGGGAAATATTGTATCTATCTCGGTAGGACTTGCTGAAATGGGGTGCTGAAACAAAGCCACATGCAATGGCTACTTCAGCCACCGATTTACCAGTTTGCAGTAACAGTTGGCGCGCTTTTTTCAATCTTAAATCCAAGTAGTAGCGACGAGGCACGCAATGTAAGTACTTTTTAAATAGCCTCTCAAGCTGGCGGCGAGATACACCCACCAAACTTGCAAGATCGTCCAGCACTATCAACTCCTCCAGATTTGCTTCCATCAAGGCAACGGCTTCGGTTAACTTCGGCTGATTGGTCCCAACCAACAATTTAAGCGGTATACGTTGTTTGTCATAGGGGCCGCGCATGCGGTCACACATAAATTGCTCTGATATAGATATCGCAAGCTCGCCACCATGTTGTTTCTTGATTAGTTGCAGCATCATATCAAGCGGAGCAGAGCCTCCGGCTGCGGTATAACGATTTCGATCGATCTCGAACAACTCCTCACTGATAATTACGTTGGGCGAAGTCTCTCTTAGACTGGCAATATTTTCCCAGTGAATGGTGCAGCGGTAGCCGTCCAGCATGTTCGCCTTTGCCAATAGATAGGTGCCCGTGCATAAGCCTCCCAATATAGTGTTGCGTCGATCAAATTTATATAAAATTGATTTTAGGGAATCGGACCAAGCATCGCGAACCCTGACCCCGCCACAAACAAAAATTGCGGTTAAATCATTCGCCTCTTTGATGCTACCGCTGGGCTCAATCAGCAGACCATTACTGGCCACTACTGGCTCGCCTGTCATGGTATAAATTGGCCACTCATACAATTCATCGGCACCCAATCTATTAGCCATACGCAAAGGTTCAATAGCTGAACTAAATGCTATCATTGAGTAATTGGGTAGAAGTAAAAACCCATAACGGATTGGCGGCTTAATAACGGATGTCATGCAGCGAGTTTAGCTGAAATTAGTCGCAATGCCAGCACAATTATTAAGAGTTTTTTTGTACAATGGGCATGGCTTTTTACCAATAAGAGTAGATTATGCACCACCAAGAAACACAACTGGATCCGTCTCAACTTTTAGCTGCCTTGCTGGAAAATTTGAACGTACAGTTTTTTGCAGACAAGAGAGCCGATGCGAAGCGTCTTTACCAAACGATTAACGACGGTCAGCAAGTTCCGTTTATGCATATTGCCTTCCCCGATGGTGCAGAAATTACTTGCGACCTCGCCTTAGATCACAGCCAGCATGTTGGAAAGCTGAGTTTTGGCAAGTTCCGTACATGCTTGGCCACTATGATGCAGACGCTGGCGATTCGGATTGAAGAAAAGCAAGACTTTAATATTTTACATAGTCAGCAAGGCGATATGTTGTTTAACATTCCTGGCGTTGTCGAAACAGATGGAAATATAAATGTGCTAGTTTCAGGCCTACGCCAAACCACACCAGGCCGAGCAACCATTCGACTGGTATTTCTTGACCCCACCCAGTATGAGCCACTAAAGGAAGCTCCGATTAAGCCTGGATAATTTTGTGCTGAAGTGATGCTTTCATGGCTTGATCAGAGCTTCCTTAATCTGCTTAGCATCATTAACAATATTCATGCCCGCCACACCACTATTGCCTAGTTCAACTTTGGCGAACGGGCCACCCACGCAACTGTACTCTGGTGCAAATGGGTCTATCTCTGGCGCATTCTCTAATACCTGCTCAGCAAATTGTTCAGCATTGTCTTTTGGCGTATAGCCAATAGACTCTGCATTTGAGTTATCTACTGGCACACGGTCGTTATTAGAAACCCCATACACAATTTCAAAACCGACATCGGGTGTGATCACCGCTTGTTCTACCATATGGATTAGATCATCGTAAGACATCCAAGTACCGAGTGCGCGAACATTATTGACCTGGGCTGCGGAGATAATACGCATACAAACGGACTCAATATTTCGCTTATCCCAATATAGGCTGGCTAGGTCTTCAGCGAAGCACTTTGCCAATCCATAATAAGTATCGGGCCGGTGTGGCACATCCACGCCTATCTTATCGGCATTTTTGTGCATGCCTACCGCATGAATTGAGCTGGCATACACAACCCGTTTCACGCCCTTTCGATAGGCCGCTTCCCACACGTTATAGGCCCCTACAATATTGGCACTAAGAATGGCATCAAATGGCGCTTCGTCGCCTATAGCCCCGAAATGCACCACCATATCAGCACCCTCAAGCACAGCATTCATATCATCCAGATTTGAGAGGTCGGCTTTTTGATAAGTTTCACCTGCATAGAGAGCACCAATATCGCTTGCTAAGTCAGTACTGACTAGCTGTTCAGCAAGTTTTGTTAGCGGCTCACGCAGATATGATCCGAGTCGACCTGCTGCACCGGTAAGTACAATTTTTTTCATTTTCATATTGTTAACTCAATTTCGGATTAAATTTCAGTGCGACCACTAAATTCCTTGTCCATTTTTTAGTGCAGTCAGCACTTCTTGGATCTGCTGGTCAGTCATACCGTAGTCGCTTTTTGCGCTCTCGGCAGAAACATAACCGCGAACCAAGTCTCGGCGAACCAGTTTCGCATCTCGTTCGCTTGCAAGGCCAAAGCCTGCTCCACCGGGGTACTCCATCAAGACTCGTCCACCGTGAGCAATAAATTGCTTGCCCTTACCGCGCATGAGAGTGCCGTCATCTAACATGATTTTTGTCGGTGCGCCCGGCTTGCCCCCCTGGCGACCACGGGCGGGGTGGTCTACCCGGTCAAACATAGCGGAAAAGTCACACTCATGGCCTTCACTAGCACCCAACTCCATAAACTGACCTAAGCCTCCGCGGTATTTACCCGCACCTCCGCTATCGGGCTTAAGTTCCTTACGCCAAATCACCACCGGCCCAACATGCTCAGTCGCCTCAACCGGCATGGTCATCACACCTGAGGGAAAGGCCGTGGCACTCATGCCGTCAACGCTAGGCCGCGCTCCACTGCCTCCAGAATTAAACACTAACACTTCGGCGCGCCGCGCACCTTCAGGCGGCTCTTGGTCTGTCCGTGGTCGAACTGACACTTGGAAATTGCAAAGAGTACCAGCACCTTCAGCGGGCACGGTGTTCGGCAGTATCTTATCCAGCGCATCGTAGACGGCATCGGGCAACATTTGGCCTATCACATGCCGCAGCGCAACTGGTGCGGGGTGTAGTGCATTAACAATTGAATTTACTGGCGCGGTTATTACAAACGGAGCCAATGACGCCGCATTATTTGGTATTTCCGGGGCGATTGCACATTTGAGCGCATAACAGGCATAGGCCTGAGTGTAGACCAGCGGCACATTGATGCCGTTTTTGTCAAGACCAGACGAGCCAGCAAAATCACACAGCACATGATCATCCTTAATCTCCAAGCTGACTTTCAGGTCAATGGGCTTGCTATAACCATCAATTGTCATCGAGCCACTGGCCTTCGCTCTTGGTAGCGCGGCAATTTTCTCTAGGGTAGCGGCACGCGAGTTATCAAGAATAAAGTCGGCTATACCTTCTAGTTCTGAAAGTTGAAATTCTTGCATCATTTCAACTAGGCGCTTATGACCGATTTCATTGCAGGTGGCGAGCGCAACTATGTCACCGATAACCTGGTCGGGCTCGCGGACATTACCGCGTACAAGATGCACAAATGGCTGGTCCACCACACCTTTACTGGCGTACTTCATTATTGGAATGTATAAACCTTCTTCGTACACAGAGGCGGCATCAGCACTAAAACCACGGCCACCAATATCGACGACGTGCGCGGTGCAACCAAAAAAACCTACCAATTTACCTGCAAAAAAGGAAGGCGTAACGACAGTAATATCGTGCAAATGGCCGGTTCCTTCCCACGGGTCATTGGTGATATAAACGTCTCC
>Ga0316189_10005237_pt1 | contig 12430 bp, 10 predicted proteins | sample LowCovwburrow_MG_FD_204930 | JGI IMG/M metagenome (GOLD analysis project Ga0316189, IMG submission 204930) | Coastal sediment microbial communities from Maine, United States - Lowes Cove worm burrow | ecosystem: Environmental > Aquatic > Marine > Coastal > Sediment | place: USA: Maine... | reverse complement strand
AAGTGGACCATCCCACCGTTCGCGGATCTCTTCGAGGTACTCCCAGGACAGGGCCCCGACCAAGGTTGAGCTGATAAAGGCCGCTGTGTCTTTCATGGTGGCGGCGTCGGCGTACTTCTCCAAGGTCTTGAACCGAGGGAGACCGTTGCGCAGAACATCTACCCCCCACGCCGGGCGGACCATTGCTTGAGCGACCAGCCGGGGAGTGATCCGGGGTGGCACCGATACCCGAGCCTTGATTTGCCGCTCTCGACGGGACCTGGCAGGAATGTCGACGGTAACGACGAGCGTTGTGAATCCGCTAGCCGCGGCCCGGTCCAACAGATCGTCTCGGACAGCTGTATCCCCAGGCGGATAGAGCTGGAACCAGCCCATACCGGCACTGACAGCACCAAGATCCTCAAGCAGCCCGGTACCTACGGTGCTGGCAACAAAAGGAATTTGACGGTTCGAGGCCATCTTGGCCAAGTGGACATCGGCATCGGGCCAAATCAACCCATTGAGACCGACCGGGCTTACACCAATGGGCATCCGATAGCGGACACCGAACAGCTCAGTGGACAGATCCGGATCGATTCGACCTTTCATGAACTGCGGTGTCAATACCACTCGCCCAAGTTCGGAAAGGTTGACCGCCACCGCCCGCTCATCACCATCACCACTGTCGAGGTATTCCCAGGCGAAGTGCGGTATGCGTCGCCGGGCTTTCGGCGCAAGATCACGCACAGCCGGATATCGGATCGCCGGGTTCATCGGTTGAAAGCCGGACTGAAGACAGGGCTTTGGTGATCGAGGATCTTCATGCTCGGACTCCTGGATCCAGTAAAGGTCGAACCCGGATAGTAGCTCGGCCAACTTTTTGAAACCACCCGGGTAAATTCATCCCTGCCGACAGTATTATCCGAGCTACTCCCCGACTCTCTCGGGCTCGAGCCCCACGGCTCCACCAGCGTTAGCGGCCCTCCTCAGATATCTGAGGGCCTACCCGAGAGGTGTTAACCTTGTGTCCATGTCTGCGCTTAAGATTCCCCAGGCCGATCTCGCCTGAGCATCTCGGCCGGTTTCACCAGACCAGATCGAGCTGGCCATGAGAGACTGACCGGTTCTTCTCTGCCGGTCAGTGAGTGCATTTGGACCACGAAAAACTAGGAAGTTTATCTATGAGAGTCGGCGTTGTCGGATGTGGCGGAATGGGTTCTTGGCACGCCAAGAACCTGGCCGCCCAACCAGGAATCGAGGTAGTTGCGGCTGCCGACGTTGTCATCGAAGCAGCCGAAGCTGTCGCCGTCGCAGTCGGGGCCACCGTTATGGGTGGCTCCGAGCTGTGTCGGTCCGACAGTATTGACGCTGTGCTCATTGCCTCGAACGACAAGACCCACGCCGAATTCGCCATCCCATCCATCGAAGCAGGCAAACCCTGTTTTCTGGAAAAGCCCTTGGCCGCAACCCTGGACCAGGCCCGCCAGATCCTGGATGCCGAGATGGCTGCGGGTCAGATCCTCACACGGGTCGGGTTTATGCGTGAGCTTGACCCGGCCCATCGCCAAGTTCAAGCCGCCGTCAATACAATGGGCGGCCCAGCGGCCATCACCCGGGTCCGCAGTGTTCACCGCAATCTGGATGACGAGCTCCGACCAGTCAACGTGCTGTTCGCCCAGTCGATCATCCACGACATCCACACCATTCGCTGGCTGACCGGCCAAGAGTTCTGTCGAGTAACAAGCCACATTGTCAGTCGAAGCGACAACTTCCGAGACATGCTCATCGTTGGCGAGATGGCCAACGGGGCTCTGGGTACCATCGATTTCGAGGATCAGGGTTTCGGCTACGAGGTCCAGCTAGAGGTGACGACAACAGCTGGAATGTCCGCCACTGTTGCCCATCCCCGATCCGTCACCCGCTCAAACGCGGCTGAGAGTCTCGACATCGGAACCGACTGGTTCGCCCGATTTGAAGACGCCTACCGGGTTGAGATCGAACAGTGGAGTCAAGATATCCAGAGCGGCCGAACTTCTGGCCCCACCATATGGGACGGTTTCGCCGCCCAGGTAGTGGCCGACGCCGCCGAACGGTCAGCGCTGGAACAGACTCCTATCGACATCGAACTGCCACCAAAGCCTGATCTGTACCAATAAGTCCACGTCAGCGGTTCCGAACTTCCCACAGTGGGGCGAACAGAACCCGGTTTACCAAAGTCCTATGCGTCACCTCGTCGAATCCGACGTAGTTGACCACATCTTCATTGGCTGCCCGTCGCGACACTACGTCGTTGGCAACAAAGTCCGGATCCGGCCAACCCATGGCAACGCAAGTCATGATCGCTTCGTCTTCTGGGATAGATAACGATGTGAACGTCGGAGCCTTGAGAGCCCGTCAGCTCCTCGGCGCCGAACTCAACGATCTGGACCATCTACAAAATTAAGTTCGATGGTTACTAAAGCATAACGGGGAAGAAGGCGATGCAATAGGGTGGATTTGACAACGAGAGACTCAAAAATAGTCAGACGTATTCTGGGCACTTCCGTAGCCGTTGCGAGCACCATGGCCTTAATGACTTCACCCGCCTTGGCTAACGAAAATGAAGAGTACATCGAAACGACCGAAACGGTCTCCACTGAGATCACCCAGCAGGAAGCCCGCAAACTATTCGTTGAACACCTCAGCCAGGTACGTGCCAACTATGGCTTCGAGCCGGCTGACGTCGTTCTACACTTCGTTAATGACGGACCGCAGTGTATCAGCGATACCAATATAGTACAGAATGGCAACACAGACTGTCCTAAAGTTGGTGAGGGCAACTATCATAGTACCACCGAGATCGTTGCCGGTGGCAGTTTAGATGCAGCATTCGATGCATGGGATCAAAATAGCGACCACCGTGGGGCCTTGTTCGCTAATAACCTCGGACGAGTCCAAGTCGGTGTTCCAACTTGTCAACTGCTCCCAAACGGCGACCAGGGTATGGTTTGGGCCATGCGTGGTGGGCTTAATATTGACGCTGCCAACCAACCCACCCGGTATAACAACACAAGCATGGATCTCTACACCGGTGACAGCGTAGATGTTAAGTCCTTCCCCGCAATAACGAACGTCTTATGCGACGGCGACAAACTGATCAGCCAAACAACTCGCACTGTCACTACCAAAAACCCGGACTACAAGCCGGAACCTACACCAGCCCCGAAGCCCGCTGTTGAGCGCTTGGCTGACGCTTATCCGAAGACCCGCACCGACGCCAAACTCGGCGAAATTGGCCGACTCTACCAAGCATCGTTCAATCGTCTGCCCGACTCCAGCGGTCTCAATAGCTGGACCAACGCCTACAAGAGCGGCGCTAGTCTTGAGGCAATTACTCGTGAATTCGGGAGAAGCTCGGAATTCAAAGCTCGCTACGGCGGCACGATGGATGCGATCAGTGCCGACAAGTTCGTAACAGCTCTATACACAAATGTTCTTGGTCGTACCCCGGATGCTGCCGGTTACAGCCATTGGATGAGCCTAATTCGAAACGGCACCCCCCGGGAAAAAATCCTCCTTGGGTTTAGTAACTCAACCGAGAGTAGGATCCGTACCGGAACCACCTCGAATTCACCGTCCCCAGAGCTTACTTCGAAGCCGGCTGAGGGAACCCTTGGTCAAGTATTCCCATCGACTCGCACCAACGCCGATCACGGCAAAGTCGGTCGGCTCTACCAGGCTTCGTTCAACCGACTCCCCGATACTCCTGGATTCAACTACTGGACCAAAGCCTACAGCAGGGGCCTTAGCCTCGACTCGATGGCTTACCGGTTTGGAGCAGGCCCAGAATTTGCCACCCGATACGGCACTACGATGAGCACCATCAGTTCTGACAAGTTCGTAACCAATCTTTACGCCAACGCTCTTGGTCGCACTCCTGATGCCAGCGGTTACAACTACTGGGTGGGATTGTTGAACAACGGCAAGAGTCGATCCTCGGTTCTCATCGGATTCGCTGAATCCGATGAGAACAAGAACCGAACCGGAACGAACTCGCCCCTAGGAGATATCCCATCAAATTAGGATTCTGACCATTCCAGACGGGGTTGTTTCGAAACTCCGTCTGGAATGGTGTCAGCAGACAACAGAACAGCCCGTCGATAACAACATCACCGAGCGGCGGTCGGGCTGCTCTGTCGCTACCTATGCCGTGACGAATGCGGCACACCGGTGACAAACAGCGTCACATCGAAAGAATATTTCCACTTTGTAGAGTCACGATTTGTGACCACGGCCAAATAGCAACGACTTGACTGTGGCATGTCCACTTGGAGCGAGTGACGACCGACGGATGGGTTCAGTCGATGCGGTAGGAGCAGTGCCGACCAGTTCTGATTGCTTTCCGCAAATGATCGCCGATCGTCTCATTCGACTCCGCTATCCGGTCGATGGCCCGTTTGATGGCTTTCCTGGCCGCTACCCGTGCCCGTTCGGTTTCATCGATAAACGACCGGGATTTGCCAAGCAGACCGGTTGAGGAACGGAGGTGCTCGAGCAACTGTTCCAGCTCGTCCTGGGCATTGGCCGCTCGGCCGACGTCGTTGAGTTCCGAGGCCAAATCGACTTCAGCCCGGAGATCCTCGATACGGGTCTGGTAGGAGGCCAACGCCTGCCGATCGGCAACTTCGTTTCGGCCGGAACCTTCGACACCGGATTGCACCAGATCAGTAGCCCGAAGCTCGCGACCATTGCGGGAAACCAACTGATTGATGTAGGACATCCCAACCGAGTGTTTCACCGCAGCGAAGTCTGACCCCAACTCCAGGTTCCACCACTGCCCTTCACGATTGAGGCGTAACCCTTCAGGTTGCTCAGGACCCAATTCGTTGGCGATGGCCGTCCAGGCTTTAACCCGTAGAGGCATCTCACACTCGGAGGCCTCGTCGATGGCCGAGAGTAATAGGCCCTGAGCCCGGTTGAGCACGGACCGATCGGTGACCCGTTCGGCTGCCTGACCGGTAGTGGCGTGGGAAATCAGGTGTTTGGCCAGTTCGGCCATCATTAAGGCACGGTAAGGCCGATTGTCGAATCGTGCGTTCGCCTTTATCGCTCGCTCATAGTGGTCGGTAGCCAACTCGGGTTTGGCAAAGACCGACGCCGCCCAAGCCAGCGCCATCTCGACCGAACCAAAGCAGGTGACGGCCAATGAAGGGCGGATCGGCAGATGGCGGTAGGGAATCAGGAGGTCATAAACTTCTTGGGCCAGCTCAACTCGGCCCAACAGCCGAGCCGAGGCTGCAACCGCCGCCATACTGGCCAGCCACGTGCTGATCTGCGGGATTGACTCGAGGCCATCACGCAAGAGGATGTCCAGTGCCTGGGAGGCCAAACGCTCATCGTCGGCCGAAGCCGCAGCAAAGGCTGCTCCAGCCACCATTGATACGTCGGCCCGGTTAGAGTCGGGCGCGAACATGGCGTCCTGCAGCATGTCGAGCAGTTCGACGCACCGCCCTTGGACGGTGTAGGTTCCCATGAGTTGACCACCTAAAAATGCAAATGCATCGGAGTTACCCACCCTGACCCCGTAGTCGAATACCTCGTGTGCCAGCTCCTCGGCTTCGCCCAACCGCCCGGCTCGGGTGAGGTTCATCACTTCAATCCCCCGAGCCACATACTGGAGATGTTTGGGGCCTACGGCGTTGACGCTGAGGCGCCACGAGTTGAACGCGGCCATCGCCCCCAACTGATGGGACAGCATCAGGTCGACACTGTGCATGCAGCCCGCAGTGAGCCGAATGGTCTCATCGCTCTCAGCGGAACACACGTCAAGAATTCGGCGAGTCAGCTTTTGCCGAAGATCCTGATTTTGAGGACCCAGCTGACAGTTGTAGACCATCAACAGTGATTCGGCCAGCGCCCGATTCTCACCGGCAGCCTCGGCCAACTCGACAATCCGCTCCAGACCGGCGATATTTCCACCATGGTAGACCTCTTCGGCGATAATTCGGGCCTCTAGCCGTAAGGCCAAACCAACTGCCCCGTTCGGCACGTTCTCGTTGAGCAGTTGCAGAGCCCGCTGCTGGATTGCCGCTGTTCGGGCCCTGTCGGCGACATCGCGTCGTTCGTTAACCCACACCCCTCCCATGCGAAGTGCGGCTACCGCCAGAGAGATGAAATCTTCAGCTTCCTCGGCCAATCGGGCCGCTTCGTCGAACAACATTCGGGCATCGGCCAGACGGCCAGACCGGAGAACCGCTTCGGCTCGGGCCACAAGCAGTGCCGGCGGCGGTGGCCCGAGGTGAAGTCCGTGGACTTCAACTGCATTGCCGAAGTGCTTGGCTGCTGCCTTATAACTCCCAACCCCAAGGGCGTGTGCGGCCGCCTGTTTGAGGGTGTCCACCGCTAGTGGTGTGGCTTCAGCCAACCCAAGCCGAGCTGCCTCGGCTAGATGGAACGGGGCTCCCCCCGATTCCGGTTGTTGTTTGGCGTGCCGCAACAGCCGATACTGACCAACGCGGAAATGGTCGTCGGCAACGTCGGCTTCCAGCTCCCGTTCAAGCACTCGCAATCGATAGAGTTCGTTCGCCAATTCATAGCGGCCGTCACCAACGCTTGATGTAGCTACTCCCACTTCGGCGGCATAGGCGAGCACCGGGCTGATATCGGCTACGTCAAGTTCAAAGATGGTGCCGAGCTCCACCACCGAGGTAGGCCGAGCCACGACGGCAAGGCGACGAAGTACACCCCACCGATCCTTCGGCAATAGGTCGAGCCGCTGATCGAGCGATGGCCGCGACATCCGCGGCACAGTCTTGAGATCAAGGCTGGCGGGCTCGGATAGCAGCGCATGGAGCAGGACGGGGTGCCCATCGGTGCGGCGGTGGAGAAGTTCGATCGCCTCGTCGCCAAGGTTGTCGGCACCAGCTTCAGCGGCCAGTTCGGCGACAGCCGACGGCTCCAGCCCGGCAAGGTCGATCGTAATCCCACCGATGCGCAGCCGGTTGAGAACCGAGTGGGTTTCAGAGTAGCGGAACGAAGCCATAGACGGCTGCCAGTTGAGGACCAGAAGCACCGGCATACGTACCAACTGTTGAGCGATCATCCGACACAACATCGCGGTGTTGGGTTCGGCGTAATGCAGATCATCAAGAACCAGCACGTGCGGCTGGTCACCAATCTGTTCCTGCACTCGACGGGCCGCCTCCAGCAATACGGCAAATTCGGCGCCAGCGTCGGCATCGGCATCGGCATCGGAGCTGAGAGAGGCAGTGTCTCCCAGGCCCAGCAGAACTTCGGGCCAGGGCCATAAGGCCGGTGAATTGCCTTCGGGCCACGCTGTACCCCAAATCACCGGAATGTTCTGGGCTCGGGCGATAGCTGAGACTTCAGCGCTCAGCCGCGTCTTTCCGATTCCCGAGTGGCCCGTAACCGTGACCAACCGACCCTCGCCACTCTTGACCGAGTTGACGAGACGTTCCAGGAGTTCTATTTCCTGTCGTCGCCCATTGAAGCCGATCGACCGTTCGGCAGATTTCATAGCCCCCCTCGGCTTCAAGGGTACTCATCCTAGGTAACGCAGGCATCACAACAGGCGTTACTACCGTGGTTTTCCGAACTCATCCGAGATTGCCGAACACCAGCCCGCAGGGGCACCAACGGATCACAACTACCGCATACCCATGACAGCCAACCGAATATTGGCCACTCCTTAGAATTCCCTTTCTACCCGCTGACAGCGATTGCCGTGGTGAGAATTACGGCGATTCCGAAAACCATCTGCTGAATCCCGATAATTTTTGCAGGCCTTGGCCCTAGCCGTAGCGCTCCCACATTGATGAGGGCGAGTATGGCCATGGCTATGACCGCAGCTGTTGGTACCAGACCGAATATCCGGCCGATTACCGTCCCAACCACTGCGACCAGCTGAGCAGTATCACTGTGCCAATTCGGTAGTGGCTTTGCTTTCGTTCGCAAGATCTGGTTGCGGACATACGGAATTGCTGCAAGCGATCGAGCAGCGATCACCACCCACAAGCCCCACGCCACTTTGGTTGATGCGTCTCCGGCAAGGGCAATAGCGGTGGCGACCGACCCGATGCCGATCGAGCCCGCCAACTCGGGGATCAGGCGACGACCGCGGCTTCGCATGTCGAACCACAATTCAAGTCCGATCAATGGCGCCGCAACCAGGAACGGTAGCCAGAATGGCTTAGCGGCAATCACCGCATATAACACAAGTGCGACGAGCAGCGTCAACTCAACCGCAGCCACCCGGACAGCCAACGTGGTCCGGTCGAGCCAACGGTGGCGGAAACGATCCGCCAACACCAGCTTCAGTGGTGTCCGGGCGATGAACGCCAACATTGCGGCCACACCCAGCGCCAAACCGGGTGCGGACCAGGCCACGATCAGCCCCAACACCGCCGGTTCAGCGGTCAGGCTCCAACCACCATGTTCGGAAGGCACAGCCACCGACCGCAAGGACACCGATGAACCGTTGGAAGGGCTATCGGCCGACGACGATTTTGGGAGACGGCTGGCGGGGGTGGTCATGATGCCAGACCACTCCTGTGCGTGACGTTGAGTCGCATACTTTGAGACTACTACCAACAGTCCGGAAGGCAATCCAAGGTACCGAAACCAAACCACCAGACTCAAGCAGATGCTCCGCACAATGCGCGAGTATTGAGGATGGAACTCGATAGAACCAGCACAACCAATCAAGATGAAAGTGGTTCCCAAGCTGGTGAGTACCGTCGCTATGACCGGAGGGCAGGAACCAACTCACCGAATCAAGGTTCCCGAACTGGTCACTGTGTTGAAGGCCCATGGTGTGGCCCGGGTGCTAATCACCACCGACGATCCGGCCGACTACGATCGGTCTGTTCTGCCACCAGAGGTTGAGGTCTGGGACCGGACCCGAATCATCGAAGCCCAGGAACCCGTGTGATCGGGTCTACTCATAGAACCCCGACCGGGGCCATGATCACCGACCCGACAATCGCCTACCCCACCCAGACCGAACTGATCGAACGTTTCGATGCTCACACCGAAACCGAAGATTTCTGGATGGACGCCGTTGATCTCACCACCCGTCTGGTCAACAACGCGGCGCCGGCCAACGTGTTCCTGCTCGGCGTAGCGGTGCAAGCCGGGGTGGTTCCCGTATCGGTTGCCCATGTCGAAACCGCCATTGATCTGAACGGGATTGCTATCGAGGCCAACCAGGCGGCCTTCTCTTGGGGGCGGCGGTGGGCTAGTTCGCCGTCGGAGGTAGAGGTGGTGGCAAACGCTCAGCCATCGCTGCTTGATGCACCGGTGATCGTGCCGAAGCTGGGACGAGGGCTACAGCGCCGAGTCGACGAGTTGGGCACCAATGGCGCCGCCGTCGAACTGGTGGCCGAAGTCGGACTGAGAACCGCCGATCTCATCGGTTACCAGAATGCCGACTACGCCAAACAATTCTTGGATCGAGTTGAAATCGTGCTGGCCGCCGAGCGAGCGGTCGACACGACCTCAACCGCTTTGACCATCGCCGTGGCCAAAGGGCTACACAAACTGATGGCCTACAAAGACGAATACGACGTGGCCCGGCTTCTCTTGGCCCCGGAGGCCAATCACGCAGTGAACGCGGCCGGTGGCTCAACCGACGGGATCATCTGGCACCTCCATCCCCCATTTCTGCGGGCGCTGGGGATGAAACGCAAATTGCATTTCGGGTCTGGTACCCGACACCTCTTCCGGCTGTTGGCGGCCGGACGCCGGCTGCGAGGAACCTCTGCCGACCCGTTCGGCCGGACTCGGCTGCGGCGACTCGAGCGACAACTAATCGACGACTACAACGCAGCCATCGACTTGGTGTTGGCCGGTCTGTCGGTCGAAACCCTCGATCAGGCCATTGAGATTGCCAATCTTGCCGATCAGGTTCGAGGCTTCGAGCATCTAAAAGAGAAACGGGCAGCCGAATTCCAATCCAGCCTCGCAAATCGACTGGCAGCGTATCCCTAGACAATTCCCTAACAAAAGGCGCTGGTTTGATCGCCTCCGGCGTCGGACATCAGGCCTTCTTGACCTTGTCGGCGATGATCAGGATGCTGCGGCCACCTACTTTGCCTTCGATCGGGTGGTCTCCCGGCACGAGCCGGATCGACTTCACTTTCGTTCCAACCTTGACCCCACCGGATTTCCCGTTGAGCTTGAGATCTTTGATTACCACGACATCATCGCCCGGTGAAAGGATCTTGCCGTTCGCATCCCGAATCTCCCCGACGCCATCGTCGGGTTCGGACAGCCATTCGTGCCCGCAGGTACCACACTCGAAGCCGTCTTCGGCAATGAGCGGTTCGGGCATGGTACAAATCGGACAGTTCGGGGGTTCAGTCACCATTGTTGTCTAGCGGCTTCGGCGCGGCGCCCCTCCTACACACCCTTGGCCAGGGGCAATACGCCTGCCAGGAGTTGATCCCAGTCGTCAATTCCGCATCCGTTAGCTCGATCGATAACGGCATCGACCGCCTGGCCATCGATCTCGCCAACAATATGGGCCTCATCCGGACCACCGTATATCTCGGTGCAGATCTGGCCGCTGGGCCCATTGAGCAAACGGTCCTGTACCTCGGGAACAGCTAATCGCTCGCACGCCGTAGCACCATCGATTCCCGCCATCGCCGGCGTTACCGGAAAGGCGTCACCAAAACATCCGATGGTGTAGGTCACCGGCTGGGTTTCAGGATGAGAGATCGTGATCTCGACGCTACCGATGGCCCCGATTCCCCCGCCGAGGGGTTGATCATCGAGGTCGGCATCGGAGTCGTCGGGCACCGATGAAGCTACCTGGACGGAATCTACCGGATCCTCGCTGTTGCCGTCTTCGCCCGTAGTGACTTCACCGCCAGAGGACCCACAAGCCACAGCCACAAGACCCAACACCAAGAAAATCGCTATTCTTCGAAACATTTCTATCTCCTTGTCCACCGAAGTTAGGACGATCTAGCCGACCATCTGGTTCCCGGACATTTATTGATTCAGCTGCTCTTGGGTACGCCAACCCAAAACGTCAGCAATTCGTCGTGGTCCGGGCTGCTGGTTCACCACCGTTTGCTAACTCTTCCGCAGGTCGACTCCAACCAGCCGTTTGGCCATCGCCCAGGCATAGCCGTTGGCTCGCCGACGGGCCTGTTCGGCAACAGGTCCGCTCCAACCATCATCGAGCACAGTCTCAAACACCTCCAACCATTGTTCGAATAAGCTGGCATCAAAGCCGGTCGTCTCATGGAGCCAACGGTGGGACTCGATCACAACATCGGCTTCGGGATGAGGCTCTCCAAAGAGCAACCCGGCCCAGAAATCGGTTAGGTCGCGGGTATGAGCGTTCCAATCAACCCCGGCCAACGTCTCGAAGTAATAGTGGAATCGTTCGTCCTGGGCGATCTCGCGATAAAAGCGGACAACGAACTCTGCCACCTCGGTTCGATCGTCGAGATCTCGGCTCACGGCTTCGTTGGCATGCCCGGTGGAGCAGTGGGTGGTGGACCGACCGGGTATTTGGATGATTGTTGTCGTCCGACAATCACCAAAACCAGACCCCCCACAAAGGTTGCCCCACCCCCGAAAATCGCCGCCAATATGGAGATCACCGAGGTGACCAATGAACGACCGAACGTCTGCGAAAAGGCAACAGGTTCCCCCGGCACGGTGGTGACCAGATAGACGCCGTCTCTCGGCACTTTGACCTGCGCCACTCCCACCCCCGAGAACTTTCCAAACTCGTAGTTTGCCTCACCGAAAAACCCGCTCAACTCCAGCAAGTGTCCATCGGAATCAGTGATTTCAACTGGCGGCGATGAGTTTGGCCCCTCCGCGTAAATCGCCCAGCTGCCTTCTGTCAGCTCAACCGGTACGGCCTCACCCACAGCTCGCGGCCAAGTTCCCGGCCGTGGAAACGCCCGCCAGGCAACAGCAAACAAGACAATGCTTCCAATGAACGCCAGGATGATCAGAGCGACACCGGCTATGGTCATCTTGCTCCGACCCGAAGGTTCCGTCCCAGAAACATCAGTCATGGGTTACCAGTCTAGGATCGGCCCCCGAAATGCGGCTGATAGGGCTGAAGGCAGCAGGTCCCCACGTTCTGACAGGAACTAGGGTTATTGGGAGCCCCAACTCCGGTCAGAACCAGCTGAGCAGCGCCGGATCAACCCTAGATCCGTTCGAAGTAGCGGTGTCGTTCCCAGTCGGTTACCGCTGCGTTGTAGGTGTCGCGTTCCATGGCCAGAAAGTGGCTGTAGTGGTCGACGACGGTGTCGCCGAGCAGACGTCGAGCATCCTGGCTGTTGGTGAACCGATCGAGGGCTACGGTCAACGTTGTTGGCACCATCGGGATCTCGTCTGTGGTATAGGCATCACCGCTGAACTCGCCAGGCGGTTCGATCTTGTTGGCAATGCCATCAAGCCCACTGGCAATCGCAGCCGA
>Ga0316189_10005236_pt1 | contig 12431 bp, 11 predicted proteins | sample LowCovwburrow_MG_FD_204930 | JGI IMG/M metagenome (GOLD analysis project Ga0316189, IMG submission 204930) | Coastal sediment microbial communities from Maine, United States - Lowes Cove worm burrow | ecosystem: Environmental > Aquatic > Marine > Coastal > Sediment | place: USA: Maine... | reverse complement strand
TATTAAGTGGTGAGCATTTATGCCTCAGTTAGATTTTTCAACCTTTGCCCCGCAACTTGTATGGCTGGCCATAACCTTTGCGGTACTTTATCTCATTATTGCAAAGATTGCACTGCCACGCATTGGAGGCACAATTGAGCAACGTTCAGATAAAATCGCCAATGATCTTGATCGGGCCCAAAGCCTGAAAGACGATGTCGACAAGGCCATTGCCTCATATGAACAGGCACTGGCTGAAGCCAAATCAAAGGCGCATGCCATTGCCCAGGAAACTCGTGAAAAGCTCGGGGCTGAAATTGAGGCCGAACGTCAACGTGTTGATGCATTGATCGCCGATAAGGTTTCTGAAGCAGAAGCGTCAATTGCCAAAGCCAAAGCCAAGGCCATGGGCAATGTTAACAAAATAGCCGCCGATCTTGCTGGTGAAATTGTTGCCGACCTGACAGGAACCAAAGCAAGCGATGCTGCGGTTTCCAAAGCCGTCGACAACGCCGCAAAATAAACGAGGAATTGATCAATGTTTAAAACACCTGAATTCTGGGTTGCCGTCAGTTTCTTTGTTTTCGTCGGCCTGCTGGTCTGGAAGGGCGTTCCCGGCATGGTAACGGCGGCCCTTGATGACCGTGCTGAAAAAATCAAACAACAGCTTGATGATGCGCAAAAACTTCGCGAAGAAGCGCAAAATCTGCTGGCTGAATATGAGCGCAAGCGCAAGGATGCTGAAAAAGAAGCACAAGGCATTGTTACACAAGCCAAGGCAGAAGCTGAAAGCTATGCCGCAGAAACCCGCACCAAGCTCGAAGACAGCATGGCCCGCCGCACCAAAATGGCAGAAGACAAGATTGCACAGGCTCAGGCCGAAGCCATCAAGGAAGTTCGTACCGCTGCCGCTGAACTGGCCATCAGTGCTGCAACATCTGTCATCGCCGAGGCCACCAAAGGTGCTAAAGGCAACAAACTGATTGACGACAGCATCGCCCTGGTGAAAACCCGTTTGAACTGACGCTAAAGCGACTTTTAGTTTACCAGATTACCAAAGTGCTCCAGACGGGGCGCTTTTTTTGTGGGTAAGCGATTTGTATGATTCCCGTTGTAGAGCTATTTTTTTTTTCGAGAATTGAATGACTGTTCTGAGCCCAAAATACCAATTCGCCTAATGTAGCTGTCGGGCCAAGGATGAAGGCCGCACCTCTTCATTGTTGGCCACATGCAGACACTATACTTCTTCGGACGATGAAATTATAACATCCTGATCGCGGTATCCTAAAAGTACGTTTTTGTCTTCAGCATCGTAACATTCAATTGTCAATTCACCGTTCTCTATGAAGATGATAAATCCTGATTTCACACCGTCTGCAATCCCCCAGACCTCAGGTTCATGACATACAATTCGCCTAGCAGGAAGATCGGGATGAGAGACAGTAAAAAAATATCCGCACCCTGTAAATTCCAAAGAAACATACTTTGCTTCTCGATAAATCTTCGATAGCAAACTCTTGGATAGAACCCTTCTGGCCAGCAGTTCAATTACTTGCATTTCATATGGTTTTAAGTCTGTCAATGAAGTATTCTTCGGTTAAAGTGTTTGCTATAGGTATGAGCATTATGACCACAAAAGAAGAGAAATACGAGCGCAAACGCCGCCTAATGAATTTAGGCATCAGGGATTACCCAAATTTTTCAGAGCCGAAACAAGGCCAATCGACGCCTTATCGCATTGCACATGCTTGTTTTGAATGTCGAAAGAGTTACAAGATTGTAGTGGAATATTTCAACCACTCGGACAACCATAAATGCCCGCAGTGTGGTTGCAAAATCAAATACATGGGACGCTCATTCAAAACACCAAAGCAATCTGACATCAAACAATGGGAAAAAGTGAAGAAACTTCACGAAGCAGGTTTCCTGTTTTTTAGCTATAGCAGTTTTCCTGACGCGGAAGCCTTGCCAGATAAATTACAGGAAGTTGACGATTTCATAGCCAGAAACCCCAACCATCCTATGCGAGTAAGTTAGAACTCCGTATCCGCTGTTGGCACAAAGAGACGGGGTCGGGCATATCGCAAATCGTCTGCTGGCGGCGCTCCCGTTTGGTCACTTCGTCCACATAGCAGTAATTCAGCCTGTATCATTAAATTCAACCCGACTCAAACTCGCATCCCCTTTAAAAAACCCGAGCCACACAAAACTCAATCACTTCCAGCAACGCAGCCTTGTGTTTGCTGTCGGGGAAAATGTCCAGTGCATCACGCGCTATGGCGCCATAATGACGGGCGCGTTCTTTGGTGTCTCTAAGTGCATTGTGCTTTTCCATCAACTTGACGGCATATTTCAGATCATCATCGGTCTGGTCGCCTTCTTCAAGTGTCCTCTTCCAGAATTTGCGCTCGGTCTCATCTCCACGCCGATAAGAAAGAACAACCGGCAGGGTAATTTTGCCTTCCCGGAAATCATCACCGACAGTTTTGCCGATCTCGGCTTCCTTGCCCGAATAATCAAGAGCATCATCAACCAGTTGAAAAGCGATACCCAGATTGCGTCCGTATGAGGCAAGAGCTGCTTTTTCTTCATCAGGGCGTTCGGCGACAACGCCACCAACCTCGGCAGCTGCTGCAAACAGCGCTGCTGTTTTGGCATCGATCACCTGCATGTAAGCGTCTTCTGTCGTTGCTGTATTATTGGCCGCAGCCAGTTGCAAAACCTCGCCCTCGGCAATAATCGATGAGGCATCAGACAAAATCCCCAGCGCTTCAAGCGAGCCGGTTTCGACCATCATTTTAAAGGCCTGACCAAGCAGATAATCACCGACCAGAACACTGGCCTGATTGCCCCAGATCAAACGGGCGGTTTTTTTACCTCTGCGCAAGTCGCTTTCATCAACAACGTCATCATGCAATAGGGTGGCTGTGTGCATAAACTCAACGGATGTGGCCAGCTTGATGTGAGCCTCACCCTGATAGGAACACATTTGCGCCGCAGCAACAGTCAGCATCGGTCGCAGGCGTTTGCCGCCGGAATTTATCAGGTGATGCGCCAATTCAGGGATCATGTCGACATGGGACTTTGCCCGCACCAGAATGGCTTCGTTCACCCGCTCCATATCAGCCTCAACCAGTTGCAGCAACGGGTCTATGCTGGCTGCACCGGCATTTTCTCTATTTTCAAATGGAACAACAACACCCAACGTACTAATCCTTATGGAGTTTTTAATTGGCTTACAATATGGGGCCTCAACAGTTTAATCAACCGCGACTGATAGACACCAGCAAAAAAAGATAGCAGACAAGTTGCTAAAATTGGAAAAGGGGCGAAAAGAGTGATAGCATACCGTAAAACGTGTAATTAGTAATACATCGCTAATAAATTTGGCGCACTATCCAGATAATCATGCAAAAAAGTACAGCAACATCGCCGGCACTTGAGATTGATCAGGAATCCACTGTTCGAACGGGCTTGACCGAGGATGGCTTTCTTGACGGGCGTTTGCAGATTTTACAACCTGAGAAAGGTTTTCGGGCCGGTATAGATTCTGTTTTTCTGGCAGCGACCATACCATGCAATTCAGGTGAAACAGTTTTTGAAGCCGGCATCGGAACCGGTGTTGCTGCCCTTTGTCTGGCAGAACGCGTCAGGAATATTCATATAACCGGGGTTGAAACGTCCGGGCGTTATGCAATGATTGGTCAAAAAAACGTTGTAAATAACGGCTTTGCCGGCAATGTTCGTTATATAACCGGTGATGTGAAAGACGCACTGCGTCAGGATCTAATTGATTGGCCGCAACATGGTTCTTTCAATCATGCGTTCGCCAATCCGCCATATTTTGATGACAATACAATTGTCAAATCCCCTTCTTCCCTCAAAGCTGTTGCCAATGGTTTTGGACCAAAAGATCTTGAAGTTTGGGTCAAGGTTCTGGCAACGATGGTAGCGATGCGAGGCACAGTGACAATTGTTCACCGCCCGGAAGCACTTGGTCGGCTATTATCAGCGATGGAAGGGCGGTTTGGTGATATTCGTGTTGCCCCATTGCATGCCCGGCAAGGCATGGCCGCAACCCGGGTGATCGTTCAGGGGGTGAAGAACTCTAAAGGGCCACTTCAACTACTGCCCGGATTGGTCCTTCATTCAGACGGAAATCAGTTCACGCCGGAAGCAAATGCAATATTGCGCGATGGCATGGCCTGGCAATTGCGCTAGACATAAATTTAAAAGGTGCAATGAGTTGTGAATTGCTATCCTTGCAATTTGCACAGATGCCGACTATTTCAGGTTTATGAGAAAAAACAAATCATCCTTGAAGTCAGCGTCTTCTAAATCACGTTTTGCCCGTTTTATTCCCAAATGGCTTCGGCGTTCACGTGTCGTTATCCCGGTGGTCAAATTGCAGGGCGGTATTGCTGCAACCCGCCGCGGGCTATCGTTGGAAAACATCGGTCCGGCTCTCGAAAAGGCTTTTGCCAAACCCGGGACAAAAGCCGTAGCCCTGATCGTAAACTCACCTGGCGGGTCCCCGGTACAGTCGGCTCTTATCCATGACAGAATCAGACAACTGGCTGATAAAAACAACACAAAAGTCCTGGTGTTTTGCGAGGATGTCGCGGCATCTGGCGGGTATTGGCTAGCCACAGCCGGAGATGAGATATACGCCAATCCATCTTCTATTATAGGTTCGATAGGTGTTATTGCGGCCGGTTTTGGTTTTGTTGAAGCTATAGACAAATTGGGTATAGAGCGACGGGTTTATACGGCCGGTAAAAATAAAAGTATTCTCGATCCATTCAAGCCGGAAAAGAAAACAGACATTGATCGACTCAAAAGCCTTCACCTTGAAATTCACAACAGCTTTATCGAGCAGGTTAAATCGCGTAGGGCTAGTCGGTTACATGAAGATAGTGAGATGTTTACCGGTGTATTTTGGACAGGAAGCAAGGCGAAAGAACTTGGTTTGGTCGATGGCCTTGGCAACATGTATGAGGTTCTGGCCGATAAATTCGGGCCTGATGTTGAAGTAAAGATGTTTGAACGCTCAGGCAGCCTGCTCGGCAAGCTAGGCATGGCCAGTCATGCTGACGCAATCCCGTCCGTGACGATGGAAGGCCTCGGTCAGGAAATCATCGAAACTCTTGAAAACCGGGCCTTGTGGCAACGCTATGGCTTGTGATAGCTCTTTGTTTGAAATTCATAAATATAGAAAGATCAGCCTATGCTCATAAAAATAATAATTGCAGGTTTGGTCGTTTTGGCAACATTGGTTCTTTTCAGACATTTTTCTGAGCGCAATAAACGGACACTTGCACAGATCAAAAGTGATAATCATCATACAAAGAAAAACTGAAAACCAGATTTAGTCACAGGGTAATGCTTTTTGGCAAATTGAACTCATAATTATGTGATCTGTTTTCCCCAATCGCGGCACTGTGGCGCTTGACGCCTGTTGCACCGCACACTAGGTTGCGCGCAACGGAAATTTCTAATGATTTCACAAAAAATGAATAGGAAAGCACAGTAAAAATGACCGTCAGCGGCCCCGGTGGTCTTAGACCAACTGAGTCTTTTCAGGATATCATTCTGACCCTGCACAATTACTGGGCTGCTTACGGCTGCGTGATTTTGCAGCCTTATGATATGGAGGTCGGGGCAGGCACTTTCCATCCGGCAACGACGTTGCGCTCGGTTGGTTCAAAGCCCTGGAAAGCAGCCTATGTGCAGCCTTCACGGCGCCCCGGCGATGGCCGCTATGGTGAAAATCCCAATCGCGTCCAACAGCACCACCAGTATCAAGTGATCTTAAAGCCATCACCGATGGATTTGCAGGATTTGTATCTCGGCTCACTCAAGGCCATTGGGATCGATTTTGAAAAACATGATATCCGCTTTGTTGAAGATGACTGGGAGAGCCCTACACTGGGCGCTTGGGGGCTTGGCTGGGAAGTCTGGTGTGATGGCATGGAAGTTTCCCAGTTTACCTATTTTCAGCAGGTTGGCGGTCTGGATTGCGCCCCCGTGTCAGGCGAACTGACTTACGGGCTGGAGCGCTTGGCCATGTATGTGCAGGGCGTCGACAGTATTTATGAGCTGAATTTCAACGGTAAACAGGGCGCTGAAAAAATCAGCTATGGTGATGTCTTCCTGCAATCAGAACAGGAACATTCGCGCTATAATTTTGAATTTGCAAACACCGAAACCTTGTTGAAGCATTTTGATGATGCAGAAGCTGAGTGCAAAGCGATTCTGCAAAATGGTCAAACCGATGAGGCGCACCAGATGGCCTTGCCAGCTTATGACCAATGCATCAAGGCTTCACATGTGTTCAACATGCTCGATGCCCGTGGCGTGATTTCGGTCACCGAGCGTCAGGCCTATATATTGCGTGTCAGGGAATTGGCAAAAGGCTGTTGTCTGGCCTGGTCCAAAACATCTGGCGGTGGATATGTCGCAAAACAAAAGCAAGAGGAAGCATCTAATGAGCAGTGAACCGGTGATTGCCAAAAAGGGCCCCTTTGTTGTCGAGGTTGAAGCTGGGAAAACCTATTTCTGGTGTGCCTGTGGGCGCTCTAAAACCCAGCCCTTTTGCGATGGCAGCCACAAAGACGCCGGCATTGAACCGGTGAAATGGCAGGCCGATGAAACCAGGAAAAAAGGCTTCTGCGGCTGCAAGGCGACTGAAAATCAACCCCTGTGCGATGGTTCGCACAAAGAGCTGTAAAGTGTGATGGCACACACAAAGAGTTATAAAGTGCGATAGAATGCACAAAAAATTATAGGGCAAAGCTGAAATCACATGGCTGAACTGCTGATAGAACTGTTTTCCGAAGAGATTCCGGCTCGTATGCAAAAGCGTGCTGCACAGGATTTATCGAGCCTTGTTTGCGACGGCTTGAAAAAAGCCGGTCTGAGCTTTGACAATGAACGCTCCTTTGTAACGCCCAGACGGCTGGTGCTGGTGCTTGATAATTTACCGGTTCAAACGCCTGATATCAGTGATGAGCGCAAGGGGCCACGTATTGATGCGCCTGAACGAGCCATTGAAGGATTCTTGAAGTCAGCAGGAGTAACGCTGGATGATTGCCAGATCATAGACGATAAAAAAGGTCAGTTTTATCTGGCAAAAATCGAAAAACCGGGTCGCGCCACAACTCAGGTTATAGCTGAATTGCTGCCCGAAGTGATCCGTAAATTTCCCTGGCCAAAATCCATGCGCTGGGGCAATGGAACATTGCGCTGGGTGCGCCCGCTGCATTCGATTTGTTGTGTGCTTGATGGCGAAGTTGTCCTGTTTGAGATTGAAGGTATACAGTCGGGAAATATCACCTATGGCCATCGCTTTATGGGTCCGGATGCCATTGCAGTTAAAAGCTATAATGATTACGCCAAACATTTACGTGACCAGTTTGTTATGCTTGATGCCAGTGAGCGGGTTGAATTTATCCGCACGGAATCTGAAAAATTGGCAACCTCGAAAAGCCTGCAACTGATCAGTGATGAGAACCTGATTGCAGAAGTGGCTGGTCTGGTTGAATGGCCGGTTGTGCTGATGGGTGAGTTTGACCAGAGTTTCCTTGACGTCCCGCCAGAAGTGGTGGTGACGACCATCAAGGCACATCAAAAATGTTTCTGTCTCAACAAAAAGTCCAAACTGGCAAACCGCTATCTGCTGGTCTCCAATATGATTGCCCGCGATGGCGGTAGAAAAATTGTTGAAGGCAATAACCGAGTGATTGCCGCCCGTCTGTCCGATGCCAAGTTTTTTTGGGAGCAGGACCAGAAGGTAAAATTGGAAAACCGTCTGCCTGCGCTTGAAAAGATCACCTTCCATGCCAAACTTGGTAGCCAGCGCCAGCGGGTTGAGCGCATAGAAACCCTCGCTGGCCAGATCGCCAAAATCATTGGGGCCGATGAAGGTAAAGCCAGATTGGCTGCACATTTGTGCAAGAGCGACCTGGTAACCGATATGGTTGGAGAATTGCCAGAACTGCAAGGATTGATGGGCGGCTATTACGCCCGTGCAGAAGGTCTAGATGAGGATGTCGCAAACGCCCTTGCTGAACATTACAAACCGCAAGGCCCAACCGACAATGTTCCTTCAAACAAGGTTTCTCAAAGCCTGGCACTGGCCGACAAGCTCGATACGCTGGCAGGGTTTTGGGCAATTGATGAAAAACCGACCGGTTCAAAAGACCCCTATGCCCTGCGCCGCGCAGCACTTGGTGTCATCAGACTGATTCTTGAAGGCGGATTACGTTTGCCGCTTAAATCTGTTTTAAGACGTGCTTATGACAAAATTTGTGATCCTATAAGGAAGAAAAACGAGCAGTTACTTGAACAGGAAAATACCCAAGATCTTGAACAATTTACCGCTGCTGATGCAGCCATCCCCGATCTACTGCATTTCGTTGCCGATCGCCTGAAAGTTTACTTGCGTGATAAGGGCATTCGTCACGATCTAATTGATGCGGTTTTTGCGCTTGGAGATCAGGATGATCTGTTGATGATCGTTAAACGGGTTGAAGCACTTGATGCCTTTTTGGAAACCGATGACGGCAGTAATCTGCTGGCCGGTGTCAGAAGGGCGATGAATATTCTTAAAATCGAAGAGAAAAAAGATAAAACTCGCTATGACGGCACACCGCTGCAGAACCTTCTGGTTGTTGGCGAGGAAAAAGAACTGCACCGGGCGATCACTGCAGCCATGGCCCACAGCCTCACATCTGTGAAATCCGAGAACTTTGTCGAGGCCATGTCCGGCCTTGCCAAGCTGCGTGCACCGGTTGATGCTTTTTTCGATAAGGTGGTGGTCAATGCCGATGATCCGAACTTTCGCGAGAATCGCTTGAGATTGCTTAATCGCATCAGAGAGGCGACACGCAATGTTGCCGATTTTTCAAAAATTGAAGGCTGACATCCAAAACTGAAATTAGCGCTGAAAATTCAAAAGGGGATACTTGTCAATGACCGCAGACACTAAAAAGTGGGTCTATCATTTTGGTGATGGCCATTCAGAAGGTACTGCAAAAATGAAAAATCTGCTTGGTGGCAAAGGTGCTAACCTGGCAGAAATGAGTAATTTGGGTGTTCCTGTTCCCCCCGGGTTCACCATTACAACTGATGTTTGTTCGGCTTTTTATGATAATGATCTGCACTATCCGCCAGAACTTTCAGCCCAGGTTGATATCGCTATTGCCTCCATTGAAGAAAAGGTCGGGGCAAAGTTTGGTGATGACCAGACCCCGTTGCTGGTTTCTGTTCGCTCCGGTGCACGGGTTTCTATGCCTGGCATGATGGATACAGTGTTGAACCTTGGCCTTAATGACCAGACAGTGCAAGGGCTGGCAAGCTGGTCCGGTGATGAGCGTTTTGCCTATGATAGTTATCGCCGCTTTATCCAGATGTATGCTGATGTCGTGATGGGCGTAGAACATCACGATTTTGAAGATATTCTGGATGATTACAAGGACAGTAAAGGTTATCAGTCAGATGCCGATATGAACGCCGATGACTGGAAAGAAATCATTGTTCGATATAAAAAGTGTGTTCAAGAAAACCATGACGATCCATTCCCGCAAGATGTAAAGGACCAGTTGTGGGGAGCAATCAATGCGGTATTTGGTTCCTGGCAATCTGCCCGGGCCATTACCTATCGCACCCTGCATGACATCCCAGCTGACTGGGGTACGGCTGTCAACATTCAGGCCATGGTGTTTGGCAATATGGGCGATTCATCGGCAACAGGTGTTGCCTTTACCCGTGATCCATCAACCGGTGAAAACGAGCTATATGGCGAGTTTCTGGTTAATGCGCAGGGTGAAGATGTGGTTGCAGGTATTCGCACCCCGCAAAACATCACTGAAGATGCCCGCAAAAAAGCCGGCTCAACCGAAGCGTCTCTGGAAGCCCTGATGCCGGAAACATTCGTCGAGCTGACGGATATTTTCAACAAGCTCGAAGTTCATTACCGCGATATGCAGGATCTCGAATTTACCATTCAGAACGGTAAACTGTGGATGCTGCAAACTCGTTCAGGAAAGCGCACAACCAGTGCGGCAATCAAAATAGCAGTTGATATGGCTAATGAAGGCCTGCTGAGCAGACAGGAAGCGGTTATGCGAATTGAACCGGCTTCACTTGATCAGTTGTTGCACCCAACCCTTGATCCGGCTGCCGAGCGACATATTCTGGCAACTGGCCTGCCAGCATCACCGGGTGCTGCCTGTGGAGAAGTGGTTTTCAGTTCAGATGAGGCCGAGCGCCTTAAAGCAATCGGCCACGAGGTTATTCTGGTGCGGATTGAAACCTCACCTGAAGACATTCATGGTATGCACGCGGCAAATGGCATCCTGACCGCTCGAGGTGGTATGACCTCCCACGCTGCGGTGGTTGCCCGAGGCATGGGAAAGTGTTGCGTTTCAGGTGCCGGGGACATCCGTATCGATTATGAAAAACAGGTTTTCACCAGCAACGGTCAGGTTATAGCAAAAGGCGACCTGATAACCATTGACGGCACCAGCGGTGAAGTCATGAAAGGTGCTGTAGCAACGATCAAACCGCAATTGTCGAGTGATTTCAACACGCTAATGAACTGGGCCGATGAAGCCAGACAGTTGCGGGTTCGCACTAATGCAGACACCCCAAATGATGCCCGAACTGCAGTTGAATTTGGAGCTGAAGGCATTGGCCTGTGTCGTACAGAACACATGTTCTTTGAAGCAGACCGTATTCTGGCAGTGCGTGAGATGATTCTGGCTGACAGCGTAGAAGACCGCCGCACGGCTCTGGCTAAAATTTTGCCAATGCAACGCAGCGACTTTATTGAACTTTTTGAAATCATGGCTGGAATGCCGGTTACTATTAGGCTGCTTGATCCACCCCTGCACGAATTTTTACCTCATTCAGACCGTGAGAAAAAAGATGTTGCCGCCTCTATAGGTATCGATGTGGCTAAAGTGCAAAGCCGGGTTGGTGATTTATATGAAACCAATCCCATGCTTGGTCATCGCGGTGTGCGGCTTGCTATAACCTATCCTGAAATTGCTGAGATGCAGTCGCGGGCAATCTTTGAAGCGGCAACTGAAGTGACGAGAAAAACCGGCAAGGCTCCTATACCCGAAGTTATGGTGCCACTGATTGCCACAAAGGCTGAACTGGACATGGTAGCGGACCGCGTTATCGCCGTTGCTGAACAGGTTCAGGCTGAAAGCGGTGTGGCGCTTGAATACCAGGTCGGGACAATGGTTGAATTGCCACGGGCCTGTCTGATGGCAGACAAGATCGCCGAACGGGCTGAGTTCTTTTCATTTGGGACTAACGATTTAACCCAAACGACTTTTGGTATCAGCCGGGATGACTCTGCCAGTTTCATAGGCGAATATATAAACAGGGGAATTCTGGACGACGATCCTTTTGTTTCTCTTGATCAGGTAGGGGTTGGCCAACTCGTTGAATTGGCAGTTGAAAAAGGCCGAGCTACCCGACCTGGTATGAAAATGGGAATCTGTGGAGAGCATGGCGGCGATCCGGCATCTGTTGAGTTTTGTCATCGCACTGGACTGGATTATGTTTCCTGCTCGCCATTTCGTGTGCCAATTGCCCGGCTTGCGGCTGGTCAGGCTGCAGTGCGAAAAGGTTGAAAAAAACAGCTGGTGATTATGTTTCCTGCCTTATTATCAACTAAAAATTGATCGATATCATGGCACAGACGTCTGTTTGTGCATACGAACAGATAAGTTGGTTGCAAGTGCTTGCCGCGGATGGTTAACTTATGTTAAACGATCTTGGGATAGTTTATTGCTGTGGGTTCAGTTTATTAGGGTCATTAGTTTGAAAGCGCGAAAGCAAAACAGCAAAGCGGCAGGTCAGAAGAAGTCGTCAAGTCGACTATCGCAACTCATGTCGTTTGGCATGGGCGGGGTGCTGATGGTTGCCGCTGTAGCTTTTGGTGGCCATTATATGGGACAGAAAGCTGCTGCCCGTGGTCTTCCGCAAGGGAAATGGGCCGATATTGTATCTCCCACAACGACCATTATGCGTAAATCTTCACTTCTCGACCCTGTTAGCCTGCAACAGGCAAATTTGGTTGAGACGGACTTTTTAAGTAAGCCAAAAGTACAAACAGTTTCAGGCGGAAAAGGCAACTATATGGTCGATCATTCGTTGATCACCGGCCGCAAGGATCGTCTGGCACGTTTGCAAAATCTCATAACCTCACCACCTATGTGGAAGCTTGAACAGAGCTGGAAACTGGGACAGAAAAAGAAACGCAAAATTATTGCGGCACGTCGTAACCGGCTGGCTCAGACAGAATGTCTATCGCGGGCAATCTATTTTGAAGCTCGCTCTGAAAGCGAACTCGGTCAACTGGCCGTTGCCAAGGTTATTCTCAACCGGGTAAAAAGCAAAAATTATCCCAACAATATTTGCGGTGTGGTTTATCA
>Ga0316189_10005235_pt1 | contig 12432 bp, 1 predicted proteins | sample LowCovwburrow_MG_FD_204930 | JGI IMG/M metagenome (GOLD analysis project Ga0316189, IMG submission 204930) | Coastal sediment microbial communities from Maine, United States - Lowes Cove worm burrow | ecosystem: Environmental > Aquatic > Marine > Coastal > Sediment | place: USA: Maine... | reverse complement strand
CCCAGTTCCTGCCGCACCCCTATGCAGACAAACCCGGCCAGCGCCTCTACCGGACCGGGGACCGCGTCAGCTACCGCGCCGTCGACGGTTGCCTCGACTTCTTCGGCCGCAGCGATTTCCAGGTCAAGATCCGCGGCTTCCGCATCGAACCCGGCGAAGTGGAAAATGTGCTGAACGAGCGGGCAGACCTGGCCGGTGCCGCCGTTCTGGTGCGCGAATCGGCGGCCATCGGCAAGCACCTGGTCGCCTACGTGGCGGCCAAGCCGGATCACGCCCTCGAGCCGGGTGAGCTGCGCCAGTACCTGGCCGGCCGCTTGCCGTCGTGGCTGGTGCCCGGCCATGTCGAGGTGCTGGCCGCACTGCCGCTCAACCCCAACGGCAAGGTCGACCGCCGCGCCCTGACGGCACGGCCCCTCGACAGCGAGGCCCATGCCTCTGAATTCGTTGCGCCACGGACGCCGCTGGAATCCCAAATCACCGAAATCTGGGCCGAGGTCCTGGGCAATGAACAGGTAGGTGTGACCGCCAACTTCTTCGAACTGGGCGGCCACTCATTGCTGGCGACGCGGGTCGTTTCACGCATTCGCGACAGGCTCGATCTGGCCCTGGCGGTCCGCGTCCTTTTTGAATGTCCCACGATTGCCGATCTCTCACAGTACATCGCCGCCATGCAGCAGGCATACAACGATACGCTCGAGGAGCACTCGGTCACCGACGAACCACGCGAAGAGGTTGAACTATGACCGTCATTCAATTGATCAAGTTATTGCGAGAGCAAGACGTCAAACTCTCCCTGGTTCAGGGTAAGCTCAAGGCCAATGGTCCGCCGGGCGTCTTGAGCGGCGAACTACTCGAGCAGCTCAAGGCGAACAAGGCCCAGTTGATCGCATTTCTCGAAGAGACACACAGAGCCCATGACGGTCGCGATACCACCATCCCGGTTGTCGCCGAGCGCACCAACCCGGCTCTTTCGTTCGCACAGCAACGTCTCTGGTTTCTCGACCAGTTGGAGCCGGGGAACATCGCCTACAACATGCCCCAATCCCTGGACCTGCAAGGGCCGCTGGCGGCGGCGACGCTGGAACGCTGCCTGCAGGAAGTCATTACCCGCCACGAGGTCTTGCGGACCACCTTTCCCACGGCCGACCACTTGCCCCGGCAACAGATCGCGGCCGGGTTCCAATTCGCGTTGCAGGTCGTCGACCTGAGGAATCTGCCGGCGCGCCGGCGGCATGCGGAGCAAGTGGCCGAAGCCCATGCCCGGCAACCTTTCGACCTGGCGCGGGGTCCGCTGTTACGGGCCTTGCTGCTGTGTCTGGACAACGAGGACTTCCTGCTTTCGATCACCATGCACCACATCATATCCGACGGCTGGTCGCTGGAGATCTTCAGTAAGGAGCTCACCACTCTGATGGGCGCTTTCAATCGCCTGCAGCCCTCGCCACTGGCCCCCCTGCCGATTCAATATGCCGACTTTTCCGCATGGCAGCGGGCCAGCATGGAGCGCGGTTTTCTGCAGCGGCAGCGGCAGTACTGGCTCGAACAATTGGGCGGCGAACTGCCCCTGCTGGCACTGCCGGCCGACTACGCCCGGCCCGCGCGGCAAAGCTTTCGCGGCAACACCCTGCGCCAACGCATGCCGGCGGCCACCTCGCGGGCGCTCAAGCAACTCGCGCAACGGCAGGAAGCGTCCTCCTTCATGGTCATGCTGACGGTATTCAAGAGTTTCCTGTTCCACTATTCCGGCCAGCAGGACCTCCTGGTGGGGACCCCGATCGCCAATCGCAACCTCACCCAGATCGAAAACCTGATCGGCTTCTTCGTCAACACCCTGGTCTTGCGCAGCACGGTCAGCGCCGAGGTCAGCTTCCTGGAATTGCTGGGCCGCATCAGGGAGACCATTCTCACGGCTTTTTCCCATCAAGACATGCCGTTCGATAAATTAGTGGAAGACCTGCAGCCGGAGCGCAGTCTGAGCCATTCGCCCCTGTTCCAGACGATGTTCCTTCAACAAGCGCCCGACGAGCTGGAGCGCGACCCGGCCGACGAGACACCCGCACAAACACGGACCACGGCGAAATTCGACCTGACCTTGGCGCTGAGCGAGGACAGCGAGGGGTTCACCGTTCATTGGAATTACAACGTCGATCTCTTCAAGGACGACAGCGCCGCGCGCATGCTGGCGCACTTTCTGCGGCTGGCCGTGAGTTTCGCGGAAGATCCCCACTTGGTGATCGGGCGGGCGCGCTTGCTCGATGAGGCGGAGCGCCGGCACATGCTGACGGCCTGGAACCCGCTCGCCGAGGCACTCGGCCCGGACCAATTGGCCCTAACACGCATGCGGCATCAGGTGAGGGCCGCCGGCGACGCGGTCGCCCTGGTCGCGCCGCCGACCGACAGGGCAACCACCGCGCTGACACCACGGCTGACCTTCGCGGCGCTGTGGTCGCAGGCCGAAGCCTATGCCGCGGGCCTGGTTCACATGGGGGTTGGTGCCGATGTCGGCGTGGGCCTGCTGTCGCCGCGCGGGCTGGAAATGGTGGCGGGTCAACTGGCCATCCTCATGGCCGGTGGGACCTGTATCCCCATGGACCCGGCCTATCCGGATGCGCGCCTGAATGACATGTTGAGCGACGCCAGGCCGGCGGTGGTGCTGACCACGGCCGAACTGGCCGCCCGCTTGCCCAGCTTCTGCACCGTGATGCACCTGGATGGGAAACCGCAACCCCTGACGACGGAACTGCCGCCGCTTCCGCCACCCCGCGGCGCGCTGGCCCACCTCATCTACACCTCGGGCTCGAGCGGCCGTCCCAAGGGAGTCATGATCACGCAGCAGGGCCTGGCCGCGCTGCTGACCTGGATGGAAGAAACCTTCGACGCAACCCATTTCGACGGCGTCCTGGCCGCGACGTCGCTGTGTTTCGATCTCTCCATCTACGAAATCCTGGGAACCCTTGCCATGGGCGGTAAGGTGGTGCTGGCCGAGAACGCACTCCACGTCTGCGAACACCCCGCCCGGCACGAGGTTCATCTGATCAACACGGTGCCCTCGGTCATGAAGGAGCTGGCAAAACTGGGACTGCCGGCCGAACTGCGCACGGTCAACCTGGCCGGCGAGCCGCTGCCCCGCTCCCTGGTCACCGATCTTTATGGCCAGCGCGGCATCACCGGCGTCTTCAACCTCTACGGCCCCTCCGAGGACACGACCTACTCTACTTTCTGCCGGGTTGCCGCCGACGGGGACGGCCTGCCCCCGATCGGCCGGCCGCTGGCGCGCACGCGCGCCTATGTGCTGGACCGCTTCATGCAACCCGTGCCGGTGCTGGTGCCGGCCGAGCTCTACCTGGCTGGCGATGGTCTAGCCCGCGGTTATCACCAGCGCCCGGCCCAGACCGCAGCCGTCTTCGTGCCCGACCCCTTCGCCGACAGCCCCGGTGGCCGGCTTTACAGGACCGGCGACCTGACCCGTTATCTGGCCAACGGCCAATTGATCTTCTGCGGTCGCCGGGATCAGCAGATCAAGCTGCGCGGCCATCGCATCGAATTGGCGGAAGTCGAGGCCGTTCTCGGCGGTTTTCCGTCCCTGGCCGAGGCCGTGGTCTTGGTGCGGCGTTCCACGACGAGCCAGGCGGCCCTCCACGCCTACGTCCGCGCCGCCGAGGGCGCGACGCTTGCCAGGGAAGACCTGCTCGCTTATCTGGCCGAACGCCTGCCCGGCTTCATGGTGCCTTCCTCTGTTCACGTACTGGACCGGATCCCGCGGCTCCCCAACGGCAAGATCGACCGCCGCGCCCTTCCCGAGCATGAGCAACCCACCCAGGCGATTGGCGCGGCCGTCCCCCGCAACCCGCTCGAGGAAGTGATTGCCGCCATTTTCGCCCAGGTGCTGGACCTGCCGAGGGTGGGCGTTCACGATAACTTCTTCGCGCTCGGCGGCCACTCCTTGACCGCCACCCAGGTCATCTCAAGACTGCGCACGGCTTGTTCGGTGGGACTGGAGGTGCGCACTTTTTTCGAACATCCCAGCGTGGCCGGCCTGGCGCGCCAGGTGGAGGCCCGACGGCAGCGTGGCGAAGGTCTGCGGACGCCGGCCTTGGTGGCGCTTGCGCGCACGGGACCCGTGGAAGCGACGTTCGCCCAGAAACGGATGTGGTTCCTGGACCGCCTGGGCGCCCACGACGGCTTGTACCACATTCCCAAACTGCTGCAGTACGACAGCCCCCTGGATGTGGCCCAGTTGGAGCAGGCGCTCGAGGCCATCGTCAGCCGCCACGAAACGCTGCGTACCCGCTTCCGCTTGCAGGGTGAGACCCTGGTCCAAGTGATTGAACCGGAGTACAGCCTGGATCTGACCGCCGTCGATCTCAGCGAGCTCACCGAAGACCTGCAGGAGGGGGCGGTGCAGCGGTTGACCCGTGCGGTCTTCACCGATCCCTTCGACCTGGCCAGCCTGCCCCTGTTGCGCATGCTGGTGGTGCGTATGGGCCGCCAGCGCCACCTGTTGCTGGTGAACCTGCACCACATCATTGCCGATGCCTGGTCGATGGGGGTGCTGACGCGGGAGATGGATACGCTCTATCAGGCCGGGTTGGCCGGAAAAGATCCCGCACTGCCCCACCTGGCGATTCAATACGCCGACTTTGCCGCGTGGCAGAATCAATGGTTGCAGGGTGAGAACCTGGCGCTCCAGCTGGACTTCTGGCGAAGCCGGTTGGGCGGTCTTCCCGAGCCGCTGGAACTGCCGCTCGACCATCCCAGGCCGGCCTTGCAGACGTATCGCGGACACTACATCCCGTTCCGGATAGACGGTGCGCTACGGCAGCGCCTGCGCGGGCTGGAAGCCCAGGGCAACACCCTGTTCATGATCCTACTGGCGGTGTTCAAGGTGCTCTTGTTCCGCTATTCGGGCCAGGCGCGAATTACCGTCGGCACCCCCATCGCCAATCGCGACCAGTTGGAGCTGGAAGCGCTGATCGGTTTCTTCGTCAACACCCTGGTGCTGCAGACCGATCTCGACGGGAACCCCGCTTTCCCGGCAGTGCTCGACCAGGTCCGGGAGTTCACCCTGGATGCTTATGCCCACCAGGCGCTGCCTTTCGAAAAGCTGGTCCAGGAGTTGAGCCCGAACCGCGATATGAGCCGCTCGCCCCTGTTCCAGGTGATGTTCCTGTTGCAAAACATCCCCGGGGAAGATGCCGGGGCTGCGCCGAGCGAGGCCGTGGATTGGGGCATCGACTCGGCCCAGGCCAAGTTCGACCTCACCCTCGCCCTGGTGGAGACGCGAGAGGGGCTGCAAGCCCAGCTGAATTACAACTGCGACCTCTTCGAGCAGGCGACCATGCAGCGCTTCTGCGGGCATTACCTGCAGTTGCTCGAAGCGTTCAGCCGCAGGCCCGGCCAGGCCGTGGCCCAGGCGCAGCTCTTGAGCGCCGCTGAAACGAACGAATTGCTGGTCACCTGGAACGACACGGACCACCAGCCGCCGTCTGCGGCATCCCTGCGCGATCTGTTCGAACGTCAGGCCGCCCGCACCCCCGCCGGGATTGCGCTGGTTGACCACCCCCAGCGCGACGGCCCTTACCCCCAGCTGACCTACGCGTATCTCGAGCGCACGGCCAACCGCCTGGCCCACTTGCTCCTGGAATCGGGCCTTTCGGCCGAAACGCCGGTGGGGATCTGCATGCCGCGTTACGCCGACATGATTACGGCCATCTTGGCGGTGGTCAAGGCGGGCGCCGCCTATGTGCCGCTGGATCCCGACTATCCGCCCGAACGACTTGCCTTTACGCTTCGGGATGCCGGGGTGCGGCTGGTGCTCAGCCATGCCTCGTTGCGGGACCGGCTGCCGGCAGAGGGGGTGCGCGTCATTTGCGAACAAAGCGATTGGCAAGCCATCGCGGCGCAGGCCGAAGACAACCCGCGTACCCGTTGGGCACCGTCCCAGATCTCCCACATCATCTACACTTCCGGCTCGACCGGCAAACCCAAGGGCGTGCTCATTCCCGCTCGCGGCGTGGTGTCGATGCTCGATTGGGCGCGGCGCACCTTCTCGCCGGCCGAGACGCGCGGCGTCTTGGCGGTGACCTCGATCTGTTTCGATCTCTCCGTCTTCGAGATCTTCCTGCCGCTGGTGAGGGGCGGCACGGTCATGCTGGCCGGCAACGTCTTCCAGGTACCGCGCTTGGCCGATCGCGAGCGCATCAGTTTGATTAACACGGTGCCCTCGGCGCTGACCGAGTTGCTGAACGCCAAGGCCGTTCCGGCTGCGGTCAAGGTGGTCAACCTGGCCGGTGAGCCCCTGCGCGCGGCCCTGGTGCGCTCGCTGTACCGGCAAACCTCGGTGGCCAGGGTGTTCAACCTCTATGGCCCCTCGGAGGATACCACCTATTCCACTTTCGCCTCCGTCGACGAAGCCTGCGCCGTGCCGCCCATCGGCCGGCCTATCGACAACAGCCGCGCCTATGTGCTCGACCCGTGGATGCAACCCCAGCCGATCGGTGTACCCGGCCAGCTCTATTTGAGCGGCGAGGGTCTGGCTCGAGGTTACCACCAGCGGCCCGCCTTGACCGCGCAGCGTTTTCTCGCCGACCCGTTTTCCAGCCAGCCCGGTTCCCGCCTGTATGCCAGCGGCGATCTGGTCCGCTATCTGCCCAATGGCGAACTCGTCTTTCTGGGCCGCATCGACCACCAGATCAAGTTGCGCGGGTTCCGCATCGAAATGGGCGAGATCGAGAGTTTGCTGCTCGATCACGGAGCGGTGGTCGAAGCCCATGTAACCACCTGGTCCAGAGAGGACGACGACGTGCGCCTGATCGCCTACGTGGTGCTGGAGCCCAGCGGCGACGATGCGCCGCGAGACACCGGCCTGCTGGACCTTGATGCCGATGTGGGCCGTTTCCTCAAGGCCAAGCTACCCGGCTTCATGGTGCCCAACCTCTTGATCGGCTTGGCCGAGATGCCCAAGCTGCCCAACGGTAAGATCGATCGCCGCCGCTTGCCCTCGCCCGCGCGTTTTCTGGAAGAACGGCCCGCGACCGTCAAACGCCCGCCCCGTTCGAAGATCGAGCAGATCATCGCCGAGACCTGGCAGGAGTTCTTACAGGTTCCCTCGGTTCAGGCCGACGACAACTTCTTCGATCTCGGCGGACATTCGCTGCTACTGGCCAAAGTCAATGCGCGCCTCGAGCAACGCCTGGATTGCGAGCTGACGATGGTCGAGCTGTTCCAATACCCCACGGTTCAAACGCTAGCCGCGTTCGTGAACGACAAACAGACGGCCGGCCGCTCGACCGCCGGCAGCACGGACCGGGCTCGCGAGCGCCAGCGCCGGCACAGCCTGCCCGAGGAGCGCGACGTGGCCATCATCGGCATGGCCGTGCGCTTCCCCGATGCCCGCAATTTCGGGGAATTCCGGCACAACCTCGAGCGCGGCCATGAGTCGGTGCGCCAATTCTCGGACGAGGCCTTGCGTGAACTGGGCGTGCCGGAACACTTGCTGAACCACGAGCAGTTCGTCAAAACGGCCGTGGTCCTCGAAGACGCGGATCACTTCGACGCGGCCTTTTTCGGGTTCTCGCCCAGGGAAGCCGAATTGATGGATCCCCAGCACCGCCTCCTGCTGGAGTGCGCCTGGGAAGCGATGGAACACGCCGGCTATCACGGTACATGCGATACGGGGGCCGTCGGTGTTTTTGCCGGACAGGGTATGAACACCTACCTGTTGAACAACTTGCACGGTCATCGGCGGGGCCAGAGCGGTACGGCCCAGTACCAGGCCATGATCGCCAACAGCTACGATTTCCTGGTCACGCGCGTTTCCTACAAACTCGATCTCAAGGGGCCCGGCGTCGGCGTTCAATCCGCCTGTTCCACGTCCCTGTTGGCCATCCACCTGGCTTGCCAGCAGCTGATCAACGGCGAATGCGACATGGCCATCGCCGGCGGCGTCTCCATCAATGTCAAGGAGTTTCCGGGCTACCTCCACGCCGAGGACATGATCTTCTCGCCCGACGGCCACTGCCGTGCCTTCGATGCCAAAGCGCAGGGCACCATGGGCGGCGACGGGGTGGGCCTGGTGGTCTTGAAACCGCTGCAGGCCGCCCTGGCCGACGGCGATTGCATCCACGCCGTCATCAAGGGTTCAGCCGCCAACAACGACGGTGCGGTCAAGGTGGGTTATTCCGCGCCCAGTGTGGAAGGTCAGGTGGCCGTCATCAGCGAGGCCTTGGCGGTCGCTGGGGTCGACCCCGGCGAGATCGGTTACGTGGAGGCGCATGGCACCGGCACCAGCCTCGGCGATCCGATCGAGGTGACCGCCCTCAATCATGCCTTTGCCGCAGTGGGCGACAAAAAACGGACGATCGCCCTGGGTTCGGTGAAAACCAATTTCGGTCATCTCAATACGGCGGCCGGCGTGGCCGGCCTGCTCAAAACCGTGGCCGCACTCGAGTCCGGCAAAATTCCAGCCAGTCTCAATTTCGACCGGCCCAACCCCAAGATTCCCTTCGAGCAGGGGCCCTTCTACGTCAACACCACGCTCGCCGACTGGCCCGCTGCCGACGGGAGTGATGGGAGTGACGGGGTATCCGCGCCGTGCCGTGCCGGGGTCAGTTCCTTCGGTCTGGGCGGGACCAATGTCCACGTGGTCCTCGAAGAGGCTCCCCAGCCACCGCCATCGGGTCCGGCGCGACGCTGGCAATTGCTGGTCCTCTCGGCCAGGACGCGCACGGCCCTTGACGGTGCGACCCGGCGCCTGGCAGAGCATCTGCGGGAGCATCCCGATGTGAACCTGGCCGACGTCGCCTTCACCCTGGGCCAGGGCCGCAAGGCCTTCAACCACCGCCGCGCACTGGTCTGCGATACCAGCCGGCGGGCGTGTGCGACGCTGGCCTCGGAGCAGGCGGATGGCATCCTCACGGGCAAGGCTTTGCAGCACCCCAACCTGGTTTTCATGTTCCCGGGCGGCGGTGCCCAGTACCCCAATATGGGCCTGGATCTGTATCGCGATGAGCCCGTTTATCGCGAACACATCGATCGCTGCGCCGAGCTGGTCAAGGTCGATTTGGGGGTGGATATCCGCCACCTGCTGTTCCCGGACGAGGCCGACAGCGGCGTTGCCTACGCCGATCTGAAACGCATTCTCTACATGCTGCCCACGGTCTTTTCCACCAGCTATGCGCTGGCCAAGCTGTGGCTGAGCTGGGGTCTCGAACCGCAGGCCATGATCGGGCACAGCCTGGGCGAATACGTGGCCGCCTGCCTGGCCGGTGTCTTCAGTCTGAAAGATGCCTTGACCCTTGTCTGCTACCGCGGCCGCTTGTTCGAAGAGGTGCCGCCGGGGGCCATGATGGAGGTCTTTCTGGCTACCGATAAATTGACCCCCATGCTGGGTCCCGACATCTCGATCGCGGTCCACAACGGGCCCGCCAATTGCGTGGTTTCGGGAACGCCGCAGGCGGTGCACGGGCTGGAACGGCAACTGCTGGATGCCGAGGTATTCTGCCGCCGTCTGCACATTGATGTCGCCGCCCATTCTCATCTCCTGGACCCGCTGCTGGACACCTTCCGCGGCTTCCTCGAGGGTATCGATCTGCAACCGCCTCAGCGCCCCTATATCTCGAATCTGACGGGCACCTGGATCAGCGAACGGCAGGCCTGCGACCCGGCCTACTGGGCCGATCATCTGCGCAGCACCGTGCGATTCGGCGAGGGCTTGCAGGTGCTGGCCGACAGCGGCCACAACCTCTTTCTGGAAGTGGGTCCCGGGCGCACCCTGTGTACCTATGCCAAGAACCACCCAGCCCTGGAGGGCGCCTTTGCCAGCTCCTCTCTGCGCCATCCCAAGGACCGCATGGCTGACGATGTTTACATCTTGAATGCCCTTGGCCAACTGTGGTTACACGGTGTCCAGCCGGATTGGTCGCGCTTCTGTGACGGTGCCCGGCGACGGCGCCTGCCGCTACCCACCTACTGTTTCGACCACCAGCGCTTCTGGGTCGATCCGGCACCCGCCATGGATCAGCCGTTCGTGGACATGGACCGCCAGGCCGAGACCGCCAACTGGTTCTACACGCCCACCTGGGAAAACCAGCCGCTTGCCGGTGCCGACCCGCGCGAACAACCCGCGGATTTCACATTGATTTTCGCCGATGGTCTGGGTTACGCCGTCCAATTGGCCGAGCGCCTGGCCGACGAGGGTTACCGTCCGATTCTCGTTCACTTCGGTGACGGTTTCGAACGGAAGGCCGCCGACAGCTTCACCATCGACCCCGGCTACGAACCGGACTACACCCGGCTGCTGCAGGAAGCAGGCATCCCGGAAGAGGCGGACCTGCAGATCGTGCACGCCTGGTTGTTGACGGGGCCGCAATCGCCCCTGGCCGCGCCGGAACGCTGCCTGGAAATGGGTTTTCACAGCCTGGTGGCGCTGGTCAAAGCCATCGGCAAGCAACATGTTTCCTGCCGTTGCCACTTTACCCTGTTCACCGACGGCATGCTGAGCGTGGCCGGCGAACCCGTGTGGTATCCCGAGAAAGCGACGCTGCTCGGCCCGGTCAAGGTGATCCCCCAGGAAAACCTCAACATGTCCTTGCGCATCGTCGATCTGCCCTTGCCGGTGCCTACGCGCTGGGGCAGGACCCGCTTGCTGGAACACATGGCGAGTGAGTCGCAAACGCCCCATCAGGACATCATCGTCGCCTACCGCAACGGTCAGCGCTGGCGGGAAATCTACAAAGCGGTGCCGCTGCCGAAGCCGCCCACACCCGCTGCCGGTCTGCGCCACGGCGGGGTTTATCTGATCACCGGCGGATTGGGCCAGGTCGGCCTGGTGCTGGCCAAGCACCTGGCCGCGACCGTCCAGGCCAAGGTGGTCCTCACCGGCCGCTCCGAATTCCCCGAACCCGGTGAATGGGACGATTACCTGAGCGGTGATTGTCCAGCGCCGCTTCGCGCCAGGATCGAACAGCTGCTGCAGGTTCGCGAGCTGGGCGGCGACGTGCTCTACCTGCGGGCCGATGTCGCCGAAGCCGATCACATGCAGGCCGTGCTGACCGAGATCAAAGAGCGTTTCGGGGCGCTGCATGGGGTGATTCACCTGGCCGGTATCATCGGCATGGAAACCCACAAGGCCGTCGAGGAGTTGAACCCGCACGTGTGTCGCTCCCAATTCCGGCCCAAGCTGGCGGGCTCGCTCACATTGGCCGAGGTCCTGGCCGACGAGCCGCTCGATTTCTGTTTGTTGGGCAGCTCGACCGCCTCGCTCTTGGGCGGGCTCGGATTCACCACCTACGCCGCAGCCAACGCCTTTCTCAACAGTTTTGCCGTGCAACAAAGCCAGAGCGGGCGTTTTCCCTGGATCAGCGTGATCTGGGAGGCGTGGCGCTTCGGGGACTGGGTTGAAAGCGGGCAATCCTTCGGCTCCAGCGTGATCCAGCTGGCACTCAACCCGGCCGAAGGCGCCGAGGTGTTCGCCTACTTGATGGCCGCTCTGGAGGGGGGCAGCCTGCCGGGTGAACGGCTGGCCATATCCACCAGCAACCTGCAGGCTCGCGTGGACCGCTGGACCCATATCGACCGCGAAACGGACGATCCGGACAATCCCCTCGAAGACGGCGAGGAGCAGGGTGCCTACGCCCGCCCCGAGTTGGAGAATCCCTACGTGGCGCCCGAAAACGAGCTGGAACGGCAACTGGCAAACATTTGGCAGGACCTCCTCAACATCCGCGAAGTGGGGATTCACGACAACTTCTTCGAGTTGGGCGGCGATTCGATGATGGCCACCCGCGTCTTCTCTCGCTTGCGTGAAACCTTCAAGATCGCCTTGCCGCTTTCCAGCCTGTTCGAAGAACCCACCATTGCCGGGCTGGCCGAACTGATCGAAACCGCTAGAGAAAAGAAAAGAGAACCCGTATCTGCACTCGAAGATACGGAAGACGGGGTATTTGGAGAGATATGAAACGCATTGGTGAATTTTTATACGACTTGCGCCGCTCGGGCATCAAACTCTGGGAAGATGCCGGCCGGCTGCGATTTTATGCCCCCAAGGATAAGTTGACGCCCGAACTGCGCGATGAATTGCGCAAGAGAAAAGCGGAGATCCTGCTGTTCTGGAAGAAGAACAGTCAACTGGGCGAGCAGGAAGACCGGCCCATCGAACCGGTATCCCGAGACCAGAAGCTGCCGCTGTCTTTTGCACAACGGCGCCTTTGGTTCATGAATGCGTTCGACAAAAGCAGCACTTATTACAACCTCAAGACGACCATGCGCTTGGAAGGCCACGTGCAGGTGGCCACGTTGGAACGCTGTTTCGCGGCGCTGTTGCAGCGGCACGAGGTGATGCGGTCGCTGTTCGCCCTCGAGGAGGACGAACCCTACCAGGTGATCCCGCAGTTCGAGCCCCCAGCCATGCCCGTCATAGATATCAGCGCCTGC
>Ga0316189_10005234_pt1 | contig 12432 bp, 13 predicted proteins | sample LowCovwburrow_MG_FD_204930 | JGI IMG/M metagenome (GOLD analysis project Ga0316189, IMG submission 204930) | Coastal sediment microbial communities from Maine, United States - Lowes Cove worm burrow | ecosystem: Environmental > Aquatic > Marine > Coastal > Sediment | place: USA: Maine... | reverse complement strand
CGCTGCGAGGGGTTCATATTGGCCCACAAGTGGTCAGGGCGACACGAAATCATAATGCTGATGAATTGAGTTTATTGCCTAGCAAGATGTCTGATAGTTTACCGATAGTGAATAGTCGGCATTGGGAGGCAGTGGTTGACTCAATGGTTGAGGTGACGTCAGGAAAACGGGGTACGGCACGATCGGTGGGTAAAGACTTGCCTTTTAAGGTGGCAGGAAAAACGGGCACGGCGCAGGTATTTGGCATTAAACAAGACGAAAAGTATGATGCTGAGACGCTGGCAAAAAAACTACATGACCATGCTTTATTTGTGGCTTTTGCACCGGCCGAGAATCCTGAATTTGTCGTAGTGGTGGTAGCCGAGAATGGTGGTAGCGGAAGTAAAGTTGCTGCACCGATGGCGAGGAAAATGATTGATCAGTATTTTGGGATTGTCGCTGATGAGCAATAGTTCGCTAATAGATAGGAGAAACCCGCAGCGTTGGAGTTTAACCATTGCGTTGCGAACGATTCATATTGATGCATTGTTATTGTTTGGCTTGTTTGTATTATTAGGTGTTGGCCTGATGATTTTGTATAGTGCCGGTGACCAAAACACGGGCTTATTGATCAGACAATTGATACGAATGGGTACGGCTTTTTTGGTGCTGATGGTGCTGGCTAACATCCATCCTGATCGTATGCGTGATCTGGCTTATTGGATTTATGGTGCAGGGCTTATTTTATTGATTGCCGTGCTGGTTGTAGGCCATGAAGGTAAGGGTGCACAGCGTTGGCTAGATTTAGGTTTTATTCGTTTCCAACCTTCTGAATTAATGAAAATTGCAGTGCCATTATTAGTAGCGGCCTATTTAGCGGAGCGTCCATTACCACCAACCTTATTACGGCTACTGGTGTGTTTAGCGATGGTGTTGATACCTTCTTTAATGATTGCTAAGCAACCCGATCTCGGCACGTCTTTATTGATAGCGAGTTCTGGCCTGATTGTGATTTTCTTATCGGGTATTTCGTGGCGGTTGATTCTCGGGTTTTTAGTGGCTGCCGCTTCAGCACTGCCGATTTTATGGTATGTCATGCATGATTATCAAAAGCAACGGGTGTTGACATTTTTAAATCCTGAGAGTGATCCTTTGGGTGCGGGTTACCATATTATTCAATCTAAAATAGCAATTGGTTCGGGTGGTTTATTTGGCCGGGGCTGGTTAGAAGGAACGCAGTCTCAACTTGCTTTTTTACCAGAGCGATCAACCGATTTTATTTTCTCTGTGATTGCTGAAGAATTTGGGCTGGTGGGTGTTGGCATGTTGCTTTTATTGTATTTAGCGATTGCTGGTCGAGGTTTATATATCGCCAGTGAAGCACAAACGAGTTTTGCGCGATTATTGGCTGGGAGTATTTCGCTCACTTTTCTGGTCTATGTACTCGTTAACGTCGGGATGGTAACAGGCTTATTGCCTGTAGTGGGAGTGCCATTACCGTTAGTCAGTTATGGAGGCACCTCAATGGTGACCTTATTAGCGGGCTTCGGTATCCTGATGTCTATCCATACTCATAGAAGGATGATGTCATCTTGAAACCATTATTATTTACTGCTGCTGTATGCCTTATATTTTCATCATTGTCTTATGCCAATGCTGAGTTGCCGGGACTATCCAAGTTTATTGATGAAATGCATGATGAGCATGGTTTTGAAAAAGCAGAGTTGGTGACGACTTTTGAGCAAGTTGAGGTTAAAGACTCTATTTTAAAAGCGATTTCAAAGCCGGCAGAAAAAAGTATTCCGTGGTATGACTATCGCAAAATTTTTATGACTCAGAAAAGGATTAAAGGCGGTGTAGCGTTTTGGCAAGAAAATGCTGAAGCCTTAGCAAAAGCAGAGCAGCACTATGGCGTGCCAGCAGAAATTATTATTGCCATTTTAGGCGTTGAAACCAGTTATGGCGGTAATGTTGGCAGTTACCGAGTTGTTGATGCCTTATCGACACTGGCGTTTCGATATCCACCCAGAAGTAAATTCTTTCGAAGCGAATTAGGTCATTTTTTGTCTTTGACACGAGAAGAAGGTATGTCGATATTAAGTCCGATTGGCTCCTATGCGGGTGCGATGGGCTTGGGTCAATTTATGCCGAGTAGTTATCGTGCTTATGCCGTCGACTTTGATGGCGATGGTAAGCGTGATATCTGGACTAATCCCATTGATGCTATTGGCAGTATCGCCAATTATTTAAGTCGTCATGGCTGGGTTGCGGGAGAAAGTATTGCACACAAAACGACTGTAGCCGGCGCTGTGCCAGTCGCTTTATTAGAAAAAGGTCATAAGCCAAGCTTTAATCGAGAACAATTACATGATGTAGGTGTGTCGACGATTAACTTGCCTGAAGGGGCAAACCAATTAGCCTTGATCACTTTGACGCAGAAACAGGGTGAAGAATATTGGCTTACGCGCCAGAATTTTTACAGTATCACCCGCTATAACCACAGTCGTATGTATGCCATGGCGGTGACACAGTTAGCACAAGAAATTCGTCAACAATATGGACAATAATGATGATGTATAAAATACAGAGAGGTATTGTTATTACGAGCTTGATGCTATTGACAGCTTGTGGTGGTGGCGTGTTTGAAAAAGGCGATAGTGCACCGAGTAATCCGCCAGATGTGTCGGGCATTCCTAATGCGGTGCCAAAGGTTGAGCGGATAAGACCGCAAAATCAAAAAAGTTATGTGGTGTTAGGTAAACGTTATTATCCTATGTCAAAAAGTGCAGGCTATCGTGAGAAAGGCATTGCTTCTTGGTATGGAAAAAAGTTTCATGGTCGAAAAACGGCGATTGGTGAAACCTACGATATGTATAAAATGACAGCCGCACATAAGACGCTGCCTTTACCAAGCTATGTTGAAGTGACTAATTTAGATAATGGTCGTAAAATTGTTGTTAGAGTAAATGACCGCGGGCCTTTCCATGGTGGCCGGATTATCGATTTGTCTTATGCGGGTGCAAAGAAATTAGGCATTATTGGTCAAGGTACAGGCAGGGTAGAAGTAAGCGCCATCAACGCTAAGAGTTATACTGCGAGTAAGCCATTTTCTAAACCTTCAGTTGAAGCGGTTAAAATCGCTGCTGTGAATCAGCGTACCCATGTTGGTGAAAGGCATTCACATGATCTTGATGTAGAAAATGGATTATATGTCCCAGCACATGATCATAACCTTGGGCCTCAGGTCTATCTACAAGTGGGTACGTTTAGCTCACTTAGTCGTGCGGAAGATTTTAAACAAAAGCTGTCGGGACAGCTTACGGAGCCAGTTTTTCTTATGCCCGTTTATCAAGAACAACGTGCGTTGTATCGCGTGAGAGTGGGACCTTTAGCCAATGTTGAAGCCAGTGAAGTGATGGCGGTGAAGTTAAAATCGATCGGTGTGGCTGACAGTCACGCAGTGGTTGAATAATTTATTTTTTAGAGAATATTGAATGTTAAAAAGAGTAAAAAGTTTTTTATTGCTGGGTTTTGCTTTATTGAGTGTGGTCTCGAATGCGGCTATCACCCCAACACCAAAAGCACCTGACGTTGCAGCAAAATCTTATATTTTGCAAGACTATGCCAGTGGGAAAGTGCTTGCTGCAGTCAATCCCGATCAGCGTTTGCCACCAGCGAGTATTACCAAATTGATGACAGCCTATGTGGTGTCTCATGAGCTCGCATCCGGCAATATTGCGTTAGATGATGAAGTGTTAATCAGTGAAAAAGCCTGGCGTATGGTGGGGTCTCGCAGCTTTATTGAGGTGAATAGTAAGGTGCCGGTTGAGGTTCTATTACGCGGTATGATTATCCAATCGGGTAATGATGCTGCGGTGGCGTTAGCCGAGCATATTGCCGGTAGTGAAGATACTTTCGCTCAAATGATGAATCAATATGCCCAGCAATTGGGTATGTTGGATACTAATTATCAGAATGCGACGGGCTTGCCAGGAAAAGATCATTACACGACCGCTAAAGATATCGCGACGTTATCTGTAGCAGTGATCCGTGATTTCCCAGATCATTATGCTTGGTATGCCGAAAAAGAATTTACTTATAATGATATTACCCAACATAACCGTAATAAGTTGTTATGGCGTGATAAAAGTGTTGATGGCTTAAAAACAGGCCATACAGAAGAAGCGGGTTATTGTCTTGCTGCCTCAGCAAAGCGTGATGATATGCGGCTGATTTCCGTCGTTTTGGGGACGCGTAGTGAAAATGCCCGCGCACAAGAAACGCAGAAACTATTTAATTACGGTTTCCGTTTTTTTGAAACCCATGAACTCTATCAAGCGGGTCAACAAATTGCGGAAAGCAAAGTATGGAAAGGGGCCGATGATGTGGTGCGTTTAGGCTTAGAAAAGCCATTGGCGATTACCGTTCCCAGAGGACGTTATAAAGAGTTAGTCGCAACAACGCATATTCAACAGCCGGTGATTGCGCCTCTTAGTGGCGGCCAAGTATTAGGTAATGTTGACATTCATTTAGCGGGTGAGTTGGTGGCGACGCAAACCTTAGTGGCATTAGAGCCGATAGCGCAGGGTAGCTGGTGGCGTCGATTATTAGACACATTGTTGTTATTAATTTGGGGCTAAGTGGTGAACGAGGTTTTTCTGAATGGCGAATTTCTAGCTCCTGATAAAGCACAAGTCTCTGTTTTTGATAGAGGCTTTTTGTTAGGCGACGGAGTTTATGAGGTCATTCCTGTCTATGCAGGTCAATGTTTTCAACTGGCAGGTCATCTTCATCGGCTGCAAAATAGTTTGGATGGCGTAAGGATGACCAACCCTTATTCAGCATCACAGTGGCAGTCTGTTTTAGAGGCATTGGTCAAGCGTAATGGGGGTGGCGATCTGGCTTTGTATTTGCAAGTCACACGGGGTGTTGCACCCCGAGATCATGTCTTTCCTGAGAATACGACGCCGACTGTGTTTGCAATGTGTAATCCAATGCAGGCTGTGCCTGAAAAGTATAAGCAGCAGGGTATTTCAGCCATTACAGTCATAGATACCCGTTGGCAGAAATGTAATATAAAGGCGATTAGTTTATTGCCGAATAGCTTGTTAAAGCAGCAGGCAAAAGATGCCGGAGCCGAAGAAGCATTATTGATTCGCGATGGTTACTTAACGGAAGGGGCTGCGAGTAATGCTTATGCCGTTATTGATGGTGTTATTTATACCGCACCTAAAGATGAAAAAGTATTGCCAGGCATTACACGTGATCTGGTATTGGCAATTGCAGAAAAAGCCGGTATGCCATTTCTTGAACAAGCGGTGGCAGAGTCACAGTTAGCGTCTGCTGATGAGCTTTGGGTCAGCAGTTCTACAAAAGAAATATTACCGATCACTCGATTAAATGGTGTTGAAGTTGGGCAAGGTATACCAGGGCCGGTTTGGCAACAAATCGATACCCTATACCAACAAGCCAAGTATGAGGGGCGAGACAATGGTTGAACAAAGAGACACTTTAATCGAATTTCCCTGTGACTTTGATATTAAGGCAATGGGTGAAAGCAGTAGTGAGTTTGATGCGACGGTCGTGAGTATTGTTCGGGAACATGTAGAAGATATTCGTGAAGGTGCGATTAGGACTAAACAGAGCTCAGGCGGTAAATTTACTTCTGTGACAGTAACAGTTTATGTTACAAGCCAGGTACAGTTGGATACGATTTATCAAGCATTAAGTGGCCACGACCTGATCAAATACGTTCTGTAAAGACCACCATGATAGTTAAAGACTTAGGTTTGGCTGACTATGCGTCAACTTGTCAGGCTATGCAAGACTTCACTTCATCAAGGCAGGCGCGGACTGAAGATGAATTATGGTTACTAGAACATCCTCCGGTTTTCAGTCAGGGTTCAAATGGTAAAGAGGAACATCTCTTAAACTTAGGGCATATTCCATTAGTGCAATCTGATCGTGGTGGTCAAGTCACCTATCATGGGCCAGGTCAGTTAATTGCTTATACCCTATTTGATTTAAAGCGGCATGGCATAGGCGTCAGAGCAATGGTGACGCGATTGGAACAGTGCGTGATTAGATTATTAGCCGAGCAAGGACTCAGTGCTTATTCAGACTCTGATGCACCGGGTGTATACATCGATGGTGGTAAAATTGCTTCTCTAGGCTTAAGAGTAAAGCGTGGAGCCTGTTATCATGGCATCAGTTTAAATGTCGATATGGATTTATCGCCTTTTTTATCAATTAATCCTTGTGGCTACCAAGGGATGGAAATGATTGATCTGAAGGGTGTAGGCTGTAATTTGACGATGGCGCAAGTAAAACAACAATTTGTGGCTGAACTCACAGCGCAAATGAATAAAGGTTTTTGAATGTCTGAAACAGTATCAAGCAAGCGGGATGTCAATGCATTAAGAGGTGAATCTAAAGTATCGCGGATTCCAATCAAAGTGATACCGAGTGAACCTAAGCGGAAACCTGCATGGATCCGTGCTAAAGCACCCGTAACACCTGAAGTCATTCGCTTAAAAGCGTTATTGAGAGAGCATGACTTGCATACGATTTGTGAAGAAGCCGCCTGTCCTAATCTAGGTGAATGTTTTACGCATGGCACAGCTAGTTTTTTGATTATGGGTCAGATTTGTACCAGGCGTTGCCCATTCTGTGATGTGGCACATGGTAAGCCAGATCCTTTGGATGACAACGAGCCTGCCCATTTGGCAAAAACTATTGCAGCAATGCAATTAAAACATGTTGTTGTGACTTCCGTAGATAGGGATGATTTACGCGATGGTGGTGCAGCGCATTTTAGAGAATGTATCAAAGAAATTCGTCAGCAATCCCCAGAGACCGCTATTGAAGTATTAGTCCCTGACTTTCGTGGTCGAATGAATGTGGCACTTGAGGTGTTAGCAGCGTGTCCACCGGATATTTTTAATCATAACTTAGAAAGTATTCCGCGCCTGTATAAAGCGGTTCGCCCGGGTTCTGATTATCAGTGGTCATTAGATTTAATTAAAAACTTTCAAGCACAACATCCGGATGTGCCGACTAAATCTGGCTTGATGCTGGGTCTGGGTGAATCATTGGATGAAATTAAGCAAGTGATGCAAGATTTACGTGATCATGGCTGCCGAATGCTGACACTGGGCCAGTATTTACAGCCAAGTCGTCATCATTTGGCGGTGGAACGATTTGTTACACCAGCAGAATTTGATGAATTAGCTGTTGTGGCTAAAGAGATGGGGTTTGAGCATGTGGCGAGTGGACCAATGGTACGTTCGTCCTATCATGCTGATCTGCAAGCACAGGGCAAACATGTCAGTTAAGTGATATATTGACCGGCCGAGATAAATTGTAGGGCAGGGCGAACACTTCTAAAGTGTACAAACTTTTCTTTGCAGTATAATAGCAGGCCCAATTTTTAATACTCGGCCGTCAAATAAAACATGAGGTTTATCAATGAGTGATTTTTTACCAGGACTAGAAGGCGTTGCTGCTACTAAATCAGCCATATCCTATATTGATGGTGAGAAAGGCTTATTGTCATACCGAGGTTATCCATTAGAAACCTTGGCTGCCAATAGTAGTTTTGAAGAAACAACCTTATTGCTTTTGGATGGTGAACTGCCCTCAGCCAAGGAGTTGGCTGATTTTACCAATAAACTACGTGGACACTATCGGATCAAATATCATATCCGTGAAATGATGCGTCATTTTCCCTCCACGGGGCACCCGATGGATATGTTGCAAACAGCTGTTGCTAGTTTGGGTATGTTTTATCCTGGTACCGAATGTTTAACAGATGCTGATATTTGTGAAGATCTAAATTATGTTCGCAATATGACAGTGAATATTATTGCTCAAATGGCACCACTGGTTGCGATGTGGCAACACATGAGTCAAGGCTATGATCCCATTGAACCTCGTGAAGATTTATCGGTTGCTGAAAATCTGCTGTATATGTTTACAGGTAAAGAACCTGATCCAATGATGGCTAAAATCATGGATGTGTGTTTGATTCTACATGCAGAACATACCTTAAATGCCTCTACTTTCTCTGCCTTAGTCACTGGCTCGACACTGGCAACGCCTTACAGTGTTATTTCAGGTGCCATTGGTACTTTATCAGGTCCTTTACATGGTGGGGCAAACTCAAAAGTTGTCGAAATGCTAAAAGAAATCGGTAGTGCCGATAAAGCGGAAGCCTGGATTGATAATGCGTTGGCGAACAAAGAAGTAATTTGGGGCATGGGCCATCGTGAATATAAAGTCAAAGATCCTCGTGCCACTATTTTGCATAAGTTAGTCGCCGAGTTAATTGAAGATCGTGGCAGTAGCTTAGACAGTACTTTTGAGACGGCCATGAAAGTTGAAGAAATTTGTAAAGATAGACTAGGCCATAAAGGCGTTTATCCGAATGTCGATTTTTATTCGGGTATTTTATATGCTGAAATGGGTATTCCAGCTAATCAGTTTACCGCGTTATTTGCTGTAGCACGCTCTGCGGGCTGGTTGGCACACTGGCGCGAGCAAATTTCAAATAACCGTATTTACCGTCCAACACAAATCTATATCGGTAGTGATGTGCGTGAGTATATTCCTGTCAGCGAACGCGGTTAATGAACGCTAGCCAATAATCGTCTTACTGGCTTCGCCTTGCTGTTCTCGCACTAAACGAGGCACAAGATAGCCTGATATTTGCATGCGTAGTTGTTCGATAAGTTTAATACCAATGGCTTCGCTGACATCAAAGTGACTGGCCCCCGCCACCGGGTCAAGTAGATGCAAGTAGTAGGGTAAGACACCGATTTCGATTAAGCGCTCGCTTAAATTAACGAGATCTTCAACGCTGTCATTGATGCCTTTGAGTAAGACTGATTGGTTCAGTAATTGCACATTAATATCAGAGAGCGTTCGCAAGACTTGGGCTACATCGGCTGCCAGTTCATTAGCATGATTGGCATGAATGACCATAATGACTTGAAAACGCGTTTTACTGAGCCAACTCAATAAGTTTGGAGTAATACGTTCAGGTAAAACCAACGGCAGCCGAGTATGGATTCTGAGTCGTTTTAAATGCGGGATAGTTTCCAATTCTTCAACCATACGGGACAGCTTTTTATCGGTGAGAGCTAAAGGATCGCCGCCACTGAGAATAACTTCACTGACCGAGCTATCATTTTGCAGAGTGGTCAATGTCTGTTGCCATTGGCTCGCCATGGGATTGCTATCTTGATAAGGAAAATGGCGCCTGAAACAATATCGACAGTGAATGGCACAGGCACCTGTTGTGAGTAATAAGGCGCGGCCATGATATTTTTGTAAGATGCCAGGGCTGGTGATAGCAAGCTTGTCACCGACAGGATCTTGTACAAAATTGTCGACTTCAAATCCTTCATCAATCAACGGAAAAACCTGACGTAATAAAGGATCTAGTGGGTCGCCGTGGCGCATTTTATTGATATAACTTTGTGGTACACGCAGTGGGAATTGTTTTAGCGCTGCATCATCAATGGCGGTAAGACGATCCGTTAAACCTAGCTGTGCCAAGAGTTCCTTAGGGTCTTTGATGGCATTGGCTAAGGCGCTTTGCCAGCCTTGCTTTGGTAACACCGTCGGTGTTTGAGGTATCATAATGCGCCTAACTATATAAACAGACGTTGATCGTCCCCTAAAAGAGGTTGCCATGGCAAGTGTAAGTACAAATCAATTTAAATCTGGGCTTAAATTTATGCTGGATGGTGACCCTTGTAACATTATCGAAAATGAATTGGTCAAGCCCGGCAAAGGTCAAGCATTTAACCGTGTTAAATTCCGTAACCTAAAAACGGGCCGGGTGAATGAACGAACATTTAAATCAGGCGACAGTGTTGAAAGTGCTGATGTCATGGAAGTTGAATTAGAGTATTCCTACACCGATGGTGAGTTTTGGTACTTTATGGATCCGGTTAGCTTTGAACAACATGCTGCCGATGCCAATGCGATTGAAGATTGCAAAAAATGGTTGAAAGAGCAATATGTCTATACCGTTACGCAATGGAATGGCACGCCATTATTAGTGACCGCGCCTAACTTTGTGAATTTAGCGGTGACTGATACTGATCCGGGCTTAAAAGGCGATACCGCCGGTACGGGTGGCAAACCGGCAACCTTAGAAACCGGTGCAGTTGTCCGTGTGCCCTTATTTATGAATATTGGTGAGGTGTTGCGAATTGATACGCGTAGTGGCGAGTATGTTGAACGAGCAAAATCCTAAATTCATCTTCGACTTTTATCCCATTACTGCGTTATTTCGTATACTCGACTGGTCACATATTAACTATATGCTCCCATTCTGCGTGTACGAAAAGCCTTATACTGGAATAAAATCCTTTGATGAATTAGGCCGTGGATAGGACTAATTTGCTTAAATGGCAAAACATAACTGGGAACCTACAGCAGATCTAACAACATTAAAGCAGCGGGCACAGCTACTTTATGATGTTCGCCATTTTTTTGCTCAAAGACAGGTGTTAGAAGTCGAGACACCTATTTTGTCTCAAGCAGCGCCAACAGCACCATACTTGGATAGTTTTAAAACAGACTTTATCCCGCTCGGTACAGAACAAAAGCAGTCTTATTACTTACACACTTCGCCTGAGTTCGCGATGAAGCGGCTGCTAGCGGCGGGGGTGGGCTCTATCTATCAAATGACGAAAGTGTTTCGTAATGGTGAACAAGGCCGGTTGCATTCGCCTGAGTTTACAATGTTGGAGTGGTACCGACCTGAGCTTGATCTTGACCAATTGATGAATGAAGTCGCTGATTTGCTGCAACAGGTCTTTGGCATTAGCAGCAACACTCGGCTTGCTTACCAAGCGGTATTTAATTCATTGTTAAATATTGATGTGTTGTGTTGCTCAGATCATGAATTGGAACAATTAGCTAAACAAAAGCTCAGTTCTCTCTCCGCTGACTTTAAACTTGACCGTGATGGTTGGTTGGAATTGCTGATGAGTGAAGTGATAGAACCAGAACTAGCTAAAATTGACCAAGCTGTGTTTATTTATGATTTCCCGGCATCTCAAGCGCAATTGGCCAAAGTGAAAACCGATGAGCAAGGTCGACAAGTGGCGGCTCGGTTTGAACTCTATGCTGGCGGGCTGGAATTAGCTAATGGCTATGATGAGTTATTGGATGCACCAGAACTCAGACAACGGTTTGAACAAGATAATCAACAACGTCAAAGCCTTGGTAAGCCCGAAATGCCAATGGATGAAAACCTGTTAGCGGCTATGGAAGCAGGGTTGCCTCAGTGTACAGGCGTGGCATTAGGCTTGGAACGTTTATTGATGTTGGTACTGGGTATGCGATCAATTGGTGAGACTCAAAGTATCGCTGTTGACTAAGGGTAGCTGAGTTTGATACTTTCAACGGCGCATTGAGCATGGATATCTATTGATCCACGATGTAGGCTAGTTTAGCCAATGATAAAAAATTGTTATATGGGACTCATTCCCGCTATAACAAAAACAAGGAAAATGGAATGCTGATTAACATTATGGAAAACAAGGATTCAATAAACCTCTAGTTGTACCCCATAAAGCGATTTAAGCACCCACTAACATTGTTTATAAAAGAAAACTTCGTTATAGGCATGGTTTGCCTATGGTTTATTAGATTTAGTAGAAAAATCAATCAAAAGTAAGGATATTTGGATGAAATTAGTGAAAAAATTAGCAGCAGTAGGCGCGATAGTCTTAATGACGGGCTGCGCTACGGGCTTAAATTCTGTGCAACAAAGAGAGTATGCTGCATTTGAAAATGATGGTGTGCTTATCGTAGAAAAGAGTCCGACAACAGCTCTCGCTCTGGGGCTCTTGCCTGGCTTCGGTTCATTTTATGTTCGTGAACCAGGTTTAGGCGTTATTAATTTGCTGCTGTGGCCGCTTTCCATTCTATGGGATCCTATTAGTGGTCAGGATGGTGCCAAGGCCATAAATTATGATATGACCAGACATCACCTGAAAAAAGAAAAAGCTAAAGAGTTTACAGCTCTTGACGAAGAACTATTATTAGAAAAAATCGATAATGATGCATATGTTTCAGCTAAGAGAAAAATAGATGCAAAATATGATTATCAATAATCGAGCACATTAATAAATCAGACTATTCTGAGTCTATACGACCTATATGTTGAGGTGGCATAGTACAAAAAAGGGCGCTTATTTTTAGCGCCCTTTGTTGTTGTATCGCTTTAATCATGCCAGCAAATTTTGAATTTAATCTTTCCTTTAAGGCTTGTCCTATGCCTAGGTTGGACATGGCGTTATCCATACATGCGAGCCAGAGTTTGGCGCTTTGTGCACTGAGTTCAATGTGGTGATGCCTTAATGCTAATAAAGCAGCACTAGGCGGTACACGGGGCAGCAGTTTCGGGCCACCGAACCAGTGTGTTAGAAAACG
>Ga0316189_10005233_pt1 | contig 12436 bp, 9 predicted proteins | sample LowCovwburrow_MG_FD_204930 | JGI IMG/M metagenome (GOLD analysis project Ga0316189, IMG submission 204930) | Coastal sediment microbial communities from Maine, United States - Lowes Cove worm burrow | ecosystem: Environmental > Aquatic > Marine > Coastal > Sediment | place: USA: Maine... | reverse complement strand
GCTATATCGTCGTCGATCGAGCCAGCCGGGTCGTTGCCGCCAGCGACGAGAGCCTGATCGGCCGTGATATGACACCAGGCGGAATCGCATTCATGCGCCATGTGCTCGAAGGCGAAGCCGACGTCACTACGCCCTTCATTATTGGCGACTTCTTCTACGACGACATCGTCATCGCGGATTCGCCGGTGGTCGTCAAAGCGGCACCGGTTCAGAACCGGGAACGGGAAACGATAGCGGCGCTGATGGTCGCGGTGGAGCCTTCGGAGTTTGCCGATCTCATAGACGTCGGGCGTTTCGGCGACAGCGGCGAATCCTATGCCGTCAGCCCGCGGGGCTGGATGCTCTCGCGCACCCGCATGACCGAACAGCTCAAGGAGATCGGACTTGTCCCGGCCAGCACGGATGCGACTTCGATCTTCGCGTTTCAGGTTCGCGACCCCGGGGGCGATATGACCAAAGGCTTCCGCCCCGATCTGCCCCCGAGCGGACTGCCGCTGACGCTGGCCGCCGCGTCCGTGACCAGCGGCGAGGCCGGTATCGAGCTCGAAGGTTATCGGGACTTCCGGGGAATCCGGGTGATGGGCACCTGGCGGTGGCTGGAAGACCTGAGCCTGGGGCTCATCACCGAGATCGACTATCGCGAGGCGATGGGGCCCCTGAGGCCGCTGATCGTCGCCTTTGCCAGCCTGTTCAGTCTCGCCACCCTCGCGGGGGCCGGCCTGTTCGTCTACGCGCGTCTCGTGCAGCGGCTGCGCAACCGTATCGACGAAGTCACACAGCTCGGGCAGTACACCCTGCTGGAGAAGATCGGGGAAGGCGGCATGGGCAAGGTCTACCGCGCGCGGCACACGCTGCTGGCACGGGATACGGCCGTCAAACTTCTGAAGCACGATGTCGTCAGCGAGGAAACCGTCAGCCGTTTCGAACAGGAAGTGCAGCTCACCGCAAAGCTGCGCCACCCCAACACGGTGCAGATCTTCGACTTCGGCCGGACGCCGGAAGGGATCTTCTACTACGCAATGGAGTACCTGGAAGGCTACGACCTCTCGCAGCTACTCGAAATCTCAGGGCCGGTCTCGCCCGGCCGGGCGGTCCACATCCTCCGCCAGGTCTGCTACTCGCTGCGCGAGGCGCATGCCGCGGGGCTCGTCCACCGGGACATCAAACCGATGAACGTCATTATCTGCGCCATCGGCGGGGAGCTCGACTTCGTCAAGGTCGTGGACTTCGGCCTCGTCAAGGACATCGGCGCCGGGGACAAGGGCATGACCGCGCTGAACGTGATCCCCGGTACGCCGCCCTATATTGCCCCTGAGAGAATGAAACCCGGCCTGCACATAGACGGGCGGGCCGATATCTACGCGCTGGGCGCCGTCTGCTTCAATCTTCTGACCGGCGAGCAGGCCTTCGACGGAGACACGGCGCTCGACATCGCCTACAAGGCCATGCACGACGAACCCCGCCGGCCTTCCGAGCATGCGCGCCAGACGATACCCGCCGAACTCGACGATCTCGTTGTCCAGTCGCTCGCGCGAGACCCGGCCGACCGGCCGGCGGACATCGACCGCCTGCTCGAGCAGCTGGAGCGCGTTGCCCTGGCAGTGCCCTGGGACGAGAATGAGGCCGCCGAGTGGTGGGCGGCCCATCCGCCAGGGCACCACGGCGAGACTGATGGCGGCCCCGGCGAGACAAACCCGGCCCCCGCCGGCGCGTGACCCCGGACAGGACGGACCCGCTGCGAGGAGCCAGTTGATGAGGCGGGATGTGAGACACGGATCCTCTGACGTCGGGTGGCGGCGCCGGTTGCGCTGGTCGCTCGCGGCGCTGGCATGGATCCTCGCCGGCTGCGGCCCGCCGGACATACCGTCCGTCCCGGACAACAGCGCTATCCTGGATCAGTTCCTTTCCAAACCGCGGATCGCGGGCCCCGACGTGGGTCACTATGCGGGGGCCGGCGGCGCCACACTCGGCTTCAAGGCGTATCGCTCAGAGCGACCGGACAGACGTCTCGCGCTGGTCTACTTCCATGGCATCGAGAGTCACGCGGACTGGTTTGACGAGGCCGCGCGGCGGCTGCAGACACAGGGCATCGACGTGTTTTGTCTCGACCGGCGCGGCAGCGGCATCAACCGTGAGAACCGGGGTTTTCCATCGGGCCACGCCGACTCGATGGCGCAATTGCTTGCCGACGTAGACGCCTTCGTACAACCGCTGCACGGGCACTACGGGAGGGTCGTACTGGTCGGGCTCTCATGGGGTGGCAAACTGGCGCTCGCCTACGGCCTCGAACACCCCGACGCGGCCGACGGACTCGTCCTGATCACGCCCGGTCTCCGATCGCTCGTCGACGTGTCCGGGTGGACCAAGCTCGGGATCCTCGGGGCATCATGGCTTGCGCCCCGGACACCGTTCGCCGTGCCCATCGAAGCGCCCATGTTCACGACCACGCCGCGGCATCTCGACTATATCCGGTCGGACCCGCTGCGCCTGACCGAAGCGAGCGCCGGTTTTTTCATGACGAGCGTGGCCTTCGATCGATATATCGACCGGCGGATAGCAGACAATCGGCTGCCCGTCCTGCTATTCCTTGCCGGACGGGACAGGATCATCGACAACGACGCCGTGTTGTCGCTCCTCGAGATGGGAAAGGGTGCGGGACTCGAGGTGAGGCAGTATCCTGAACAGACGCATTCCATCCAGTTCGATGCCCCGGAGAAGATGGTCACGGACATCAGCGGGTGGCTCGCTCAGCGAATCCCCGCGGATGAGGTCGCACGTTGAGATGAAGATTGCAGGCTTCGAAGTTCTGATCGTCGAGATCCCGATGAAAGTGTCGGTAGAGCACGCTCTGGCGGAACGCAACGTCGCGCGGAACGTGTTGGTCGCGGCTCACGACACCGAGGGAAAAACGGGCTGGGGCGAGGCCTGCCCGCGTTCCTACGTCACGGGCGAGACGGTGAAAGGGGCGCGAGACACGCTGCGCACGCTTATCCTGCCCGACCTTCTCGGATGCGAATGCGACGAGCCGGATGCGGTTGCGAAACTGGCGCTGGGCGTGCTCGACGGCCTCGAGCGGGATCAGCAGGCCGCCTTCTGCGCGGCGGAGCTCGCCCTGCTCGATCTGGCCGGACACAACTTCGACATGAGCGCCGGCGATTTCCTCGGGCCGGTCCGCAGGCAAACCGTGCACTACACCGGTGTGATCGCCACCAGCGATCCGGAGAACGTCCGCAAGAACGCGGAAATGTTGAAGGCCTTCGGGGTCCGGGTAGTCAAGGTGAAGGTCGGCGCCGATCTCGAGCGAAATCTCCAGCGGCTGGAAGTGGTCCGGGAAACGCTCGGTGACGACGTCGAGTTAAGGATCGACGCGAACTGCGCCTGGGATGTCAACGAGGCGATCCGCCAGCTCGAGGCGCTCTCGCGCCTTGGCATCGCGGGGGTGGAGCAGCCGCTGCCCGCGAACGACATACCGGGAATGCGCGAAGTCACGGCCGCGGCCATCGTGCCGGTCGTCGCGGACGAGTCGCTCGCATCCCTGCGCGACGCACGGCGCCTCGTGGACGAACGCGCCTGCGACATCTTCAACGTCCGCGTATCGAAGGTAGGCGGGCTGCTGAATGCCGGGCGCATCCATCGCTGTGCGCAGGCGGCCGGGCTGGAATGTCAGCTTGGCGCGCAGGTCGGCGAAACGGGTCTGCTATCGGCCGCGGGCCGCCACTACGCAACACGCATGGAGGGCGTCCGCTGGTTCGAAGGCTCGTACGACTCTTTTCTGCTGGAGACTGCGGTCACCACGCCGGACATCACCGTCGGCCCGGGCGGCGAGGCCCACGCCATCGAACGCCCCGGCCTCGGCGTTAGCCCGATCGGTCCAGCCCTGGACGCCCACACGATCCAGCGTATCGCCATCGACTGAGTAGCGGAGGACGACCGATGCCCTTGCTCGGGAAGATCATCAAGCTCAGCACCGGACGAGCGGCCAGACGCTTCGAGGCCGCCGCTCGCCAGGCGGCCGCGACCCAGCAGGCGCTGCTGACCAATATCCTGGGAAAAAACGCCGACACCGAATATGGGCGGCGCCATGATTTCAAGGCGCTGCGCAGCGTGGCCGACTACCAGCAGGCGGTTCCCGTCGTGACCTATGAGGATATCGCCGCCGACATGACGCGGGTAACCGAGGGCGCCCGCAAGGTCTTCACGGCCGAGGACCCGGTCATGTTCGCGCAGACCAGCGGAACGACGGGGAATCCGAAGTTCATTCCCCTGACGCCGTCGTCGCAGCGGGGCCCGCATGCGGATCAGATGCGCACCTGGATGTCCCATGCCCTGGCCTCGCACCCGACAATTTTTGACGGCAAGGTGATCTCACTGGTCTCGCCGGCGGTCGAGGGCATCGCGCCGAGTGGCCTGCCCTTCGGCTCGACTTCGGGGCACATCTACAAAAACATGCCGGCCATCATGCGGCGCGCATACTCGATCCCCTACGACGTGTTCGAAATCGCCGACTACCAGGCGAAGTACTACGCGCTGATGAGGATCAGCCTGGCGGACGATATCCGCTTCGTCGCCACGGCCAATCCGTCATCGATCCTGAAGATGTGCGAAAAGGCCGACGAGCTATCGGAATCGATCATCCGGGACATCCGCGACGGGACGCTGTCCACGGAATTCAACATCGAGGGCGAAATCCGCGACGAGCTCACCCCCCGCTTCAAGCCGGACCCGCGCCGCGCCGCGGAACTCGAGTCCATCCGCCGGGGCCGCGGCGGACGCCTGCTGCCCGGCGATTACTGGCCGAACATCGCCCTGATCGGTTGCTGGAAAGGTGGCACGGTCGGGCACTACCTCGAGAAATTCGACGCCTGGTTCAACCCGGACGGGGGTACGACTCCCGTGCGCGACTGGGGGTTCCTGGCGAGCGAGGCGAGGATGTCGATCCCCCTGTCGGACGAAGGCAGCAAAGGCGCCCTGACGGTTGCCTCGAACTTCTTCGAGTTCGCACCGACGGAATCGGTGGCCGCCAATCCCGACGATCCGTCCGCCTGGAAGTTTCTCACCATCGACCAGGTGGATACGGGCGGGGAATACCACATCGTGATCACGACAAGCGACGGCCTGTACCGTTACGACATCAACGACGTAATCCGCGTGGAGAGCCGCTACGGGGAGGCGCCGGAGATCGTCTTCCTGCGCAAGGGTCGCGGGATGACCAACCTGACCGGCGAAAAGGTTTCGGTCAACCAGATCATCGAGACATTTCAGCACGCTTCGAAGACCACCGGACTCATCGCGGATCACTTCAAGGCCGAGGCCGACCTGGAGAAGAGCCGATACCTGTTCCGGGTGGAGTTTGGCAGCCGGGTCGATGAGGCCGGTCAGCGCCGTTTTCTCGGCGCCCTCGATCAGCACCTGCGGGCAATCAATATCGAATACTGCGCCAAGCGGGACTCGGAGCGACTCGCCAATCCGGTGCTTCACGTCATGCGTGAAGGCTGGTACGAGCGCGGCCGGCGCAAGCACGTCGCCGAGGGCAAGCGTGCGTTCCAGGCCAAGACGGAACTGCTGAGCGCAGACAAGCTCAACACCCGCTTCATTCGTCCGGAGCTCGAGAACGTCGTCGAACTCGACTGAGGGCCGGCCGCGCCGGTGAGCCCCGGCTTCCGGCGCCTCCGATTCCCGGCGCCGTTCCCTTCTCACGGCCCCTTGCCCGTCCGGGCGACTCAACGGTCACGCCATCCTGGACCCGTCTTCTCGCGTCACCCTCGACCCGGCTTCACGGCGTTCGACACCCGCCCCCTGCGGCGAGTCTCGATCGACCGATGAGAGTCGAGGCGCCGCGCCTCGGCCGATCTCTGCCTCGGTCAGAGACGCGAATGGGGACCGGGACCTGTTGATCCGGCCAATTGACCCAGGTCAATGAAGATTGAGGATTATCTAATATTATATTTGCGCACTTTCTAATTTAGATAAAAAAAGATTACCCGGGACGCGCTCCCCTGATCCGCGCCCCGCACACGCAGGAAATCCAGTGAGCAGCGCATCGCTCGTGCAGACAGGCCAGGCCGTTAAACGGTCTGGCCTGTCTGCGTTTTTTCTGCGGCCCGATCGGGCACCTCTTAACTCGAGCAAGGAGAAAACCATGAACACGACAAGGCAATTCCTGTCGGTGGTCCACGTCGCCTTACTCGCCATCGGTCTGGCTCTCGTAGCCGGTCCGGTCCAGGCGGAAGACGGCAAAACCCTGTACCGCGCGCAGTGTAAATCCTGCCACGACGTCGGCTCGCCGAACGGCGAGTACACGCCGATGGATCTTATCCAGGATCAATGGCAGCGCTTCTTCGACCGCAAGTACGAGCGGACCCACAAGGGCGTCGTCGACCCGACCAGCGGCAAGCCGGTCACCGAGACGATTTCGCCGGAAGACCTAGAACTCATCAAGGAGTTCGCCATCGAAGGCGCCGCCGACTCGGAACACCCGATGACCTGCGGCTGATGCGGAGGAATGATCATGTTACGCAAGACACTGACAACACTGGCAATGGCCCTCGTGCTGCCGCTTTCGGCGCCGGGTCCCGCGTGGGCCGACAGTTCGGACCCAACTGTCGACGAAATGATGCAGCAGGTCGAATGGCTGCAGGTACAAATGTCTTCCCTGCTCCAGCAGATCGAAGGCCTGAAAGAGGAATCCAGCGAAGCGGCGACCAAAGCCGACGATGCCGCCGGCATGGCCGCTGACCTCGAGGAACGGACCGCCTATCTCGAAGACGACGTTGAGGATCTGGACGATCGACTGATGGGCCCGGAGCGCCATACAGCGCTCGACCGGGTCGAATTCTCAGGTGACTTCCGGGTCCAGGCCCACAGCATCGATGCGGAGTTTGACGACTGGGTCGATGGCCTCGGCGTGCAGGGCGATATCGTCAATACCCTGTTCTACTTTGGCGGTACCGGTAACCTGCCCCAGGACTTCGACCAGGTCGACGACTTCATCCGGTCCAACTACTCAGATTATCAGTACTTCACCGACAATCTGACCTTCGACGAACTCAAGCAGGCAGTGGATGGCCTCGGCCAGATGCTGCCGCCGGAACAGCTGGAAGGCTTCATGCAGGCCCTGGGCCAGAAGAACTTCCAGAAGGGTTACGACGTTGACAACGACATCGTCTACACCAGCCGGCTCCGGCTGCAGATGAACGCCCCGGTTGCGGAGGACGTGAAGTTCGCCGGCCGTCTCGGCATGTACAAGGTCTGGGGTAACTCGACCAACGCGCAGGTCTTCAACGGCCAGCCGACGACGATCGCGTGGGACGGCACCACGGTTGGCGTGCCCAACTCCGACATTCTCCGCGTCGAACGCGCTTACTTCGACTGGACGAATATCGGCGGGCTGCCCGTCTACGCATCCGCCGGCCGCCGCCCGTCAACGGGTGGCGCACCGCTCAACTTCCGCGAAGACGAACCCCGTGGCGGGACGCCTCTGGGCTCGCTGATCAACTACCAGTTCGACGGCATCACCCTCGGCTGGCACATCATGGAAGAGTCGACGCTGCGCTTCTGCTACGGCATTGGCTATGAGTCCGACTGGGGCAACGGCTCCGAACTGAAGAAGCCGTCCGATCGTCTCGACGACGCTGCGTTCTACGGCTTCAACTGGGATGTCTGGAACACAGACGACATGTTCATCCAGGCCACGGTGGCCCGGGCAAAGGACGTGACCGACGGTTTCAACGGACTGGTCGTAATACCCGTAGACCCGCTGACCGGTCAGGACGCGCCCGCACCCGCGGTGCTGCGCTTCGACCCCAGCGTCCAGGTAGGCGACATCGATCTCGCGAGCGCAGTCCTCATCCGTCATGACGGGCCCTTCGACTGGTTCATCAGCGGCAACTACATGGAATCCGATCCGACCAACGATACGGGCGTTTTCGGCGGCCTGTTCACAGACCCGTTCGACAAACCCCAAAGCCAGGACGGCCACATGTACTACGCCGGCCTTCGTTACAACATGCCCAATGAGAAGACGCGCTTCGGCCTCGAGTTCAACCACGGTTCGAAATACTGGTTCAACTTCGCGCTGGCAGAAGACGACTTCCTCGGTGCCAAAACAAGCGTCCGCGGCGACGTCTGGGAAGCCTACGTTACCCATCGCATCCGCGATCGCTTCGTAGCGAAACTGGACTACATCAACTACCAGTTCGACTACTCCGGCTCCGGCTGGCTGTTGGGCGCGCCCAAGAAGCTGGACAACACACCAGCGCTTGGCTTCCCGACCTACGACGAAGCTTCGAAATGGATGCTTTCGATCAGCGCCAGGTTCTGATAATCGAACACGGCCTGACACTAATCCCCAGGGGCGCGGCACAGGGATGTGCCGCCAGACCCCAAGCACGCGACAGCGCCGGAGGGAAACCATCATGACCACCAGGACCACCATCCTGACGATCGCACTTCTGCTCGCCGGTAGCCCTGTTGCAGCGGCGGGCAAGTATCACCATCAGACCTACATGCGCGGCGACTTCGAAGGCACGAAAACCTGTCTGGAGTGCCACCGCGAAGAAGCCGAACAGTTCATCTCGTCCCAGCACTACCAGTGGGAAGGCGCAACGCCCGACCTCGCCAACGCCGATGGTCAGCGCCTTGGCAAGATGAGCATGATCAATGACTTTTGCACCAACCCCAGCGGCCACCAGTGGATCGGCGAAGTAAAGAACGCCGAGGGCAAGGTGCTTGCCAAGGGCTGCTCGAGCTGCCATGCCGGCCTCGGCAAGCTACCCGGCAACGAGCCCACGGACGAAGAACTCGAGAACGTCGACTGCCTGATCTGCCACGCGTCGGGCTACCGCCGCAATCTCTACCCGACGGATGAGGGCGGTTGGGAATGGCGGTCGATCCTCTGGAAGAACCAGGAAGGCCTCAACTCCGTGGCCAAGCGCATCTCCGCGCCGACACGGACAATGTGCCTGCGCTGCCACTCCGCCTCAGGCGGCGGACCCAACTACAAGCGCGGCGATCTTGAATACGTACTCAGGGATCCCGAACGCAGCTTCGACGTTCACATGGCCGGCGAAGGCGGCGACCTGTCCTGCGCCGACTGCCACGGCAGCGACGATCATCGCGTACGCGGACACGGCGTTGACCTGGTGGCCAGCGACGCCCCGGACGACCGCCTGTCCTGCGACGGCGACTGCCACGGCGTCACGCCGCACGAGGATGAGGATCTCAATCGTCACGCCGTCCGCGTTGACTGTGCGTCCTGCCACATCCCGACCTTCGCGAAGGAGGATCCAACGGACATGCGCCGCGACTGGTCCGATGTCAGCTACTCGGAAGAAAAGGGCAGGCACGTCTATTCCGTCGAGCTGGCCTCCAACGTGGTTCCTGTCTACGCCTGGCACAACGGCGAGAACCGTTCCCAGCTTCCGGGCCAGCCGGTAGAACGCAACGAACTCGGTGAGGTCATCATGGCCGCGCCGATTGGTTCGCGGGATGACCCGAACTCGAAGATCAAGCCCTTCAAGCTGCATAAGGGCGTGCTGCCGGTCCTCGACGACCGCCAGTGGCTCGTTCCCATAGGCACCGAGGAGTTCTACGCCCACGGCGATATCGACCGCGCGGTGCGCGAAGGCGCCGAGTACTACTACGGGATGGACGACATCGAGTACAGCTGGACCGAGACCAGCCGCTACATGGGGATCTACCACGAGGTCGTGCCGAAGGAAGACGCCCTCAAGTGCCGCGACTGCCATGGCCGCAAGTCCCGGCTCGACTGGGAAGCCCTGGGCTACGAAAAGGACCCGTCGAACGACTGATCGAAAAGGAAACCGACAACGATCCAAAGCCTCCTTGCTCGAGGCTGGCTGGCGGGACATCGTGCCCGCCGGCCGTTTTTGGCTGAGCCCTCGCCTGTGCGGCGGGTGGGCTAGCCGACCCTGGCCGGCCGTTGCGAATCCGCTGACCCGATCCCCAGGCCGGCGAAGTCGAAAAGCGCCGGATCAGCCAGATGCGAGGGATCGACGTTGCGCGTCGCCGCGATAATCGACTCGATTCTATGCGGCTCTTCCCGCTCCCACTCGGCCAGCATCCGCTTGACCGCCTGGCGCTTCAGGTTCTGCTGCGAACCACACAGATCACAGGGAATGATGGGGTAATTCCGCGCCCCGGCGAGTCTCGCGATATCCCGCTCGCGGCAGTAGGCGAGCGGCCGAATGACGACGTTGCACCCGTCGTCGGACCGGAGCTTCGGCGGCATCGCCTTTAGTTTTCCGCCGTAGAAGAGGTTGAGGAAGAGCGTCTCAATGATGTCGTCGGCATGGTGGCCGAGCGCAATCCGGTTGAATCCCTGCTCCGCGGCGTAGGCATAGAGCCGCCCCCGACGCAGCCGTGAGCAAAGGCCGCAGAACGTCTTGCCCTCCGGCACGACGCGACGAACGACGCTGTGGGTATCCTGCTCGAGAATTTCGTAGCTGATCCCGAGTTCACCCAGGTATCGGGGCAATACCTCCGCGGGAAAACCGGGCTGCTTCTGATCCAGATTCACCGCGTGCAGTTCAAAATCCACCGGCGCACTGCGCTGCAGGATACGAAGCAGATCGAGCATCACGTAGCTGTCCTTGCCGCCCGACAGGCAGACCATGATGCGGTCGCCCGCTCCGATCATCCGGAAATCGGCAACGGCCTTACCCACCTGGCTCTTGAGGCGGGTCTCCAGCTTGCCTGTCTCGGGGGAGTGGCTCGTTGGCGCGACGGACATGGCACTACTCCGGCCACCGGTCCCCGGTAGCCTGCTGCGGGCGGGTCGCGATTCTAACAGCCGGTCGGATAGGCTGTCCCGCGGCTTCGTAGCCCGGCCGCGGGGCTTATTCAGGCGACGCGGTGGCGCGGCGCGACGCCCTCCCCCGGGCCTTCGGCCGGATTCCGAACCGGGGAGTCCGGCGGCACCAGCGGACTATGGAGGAGCGCTATGAGAACGGCCGGGGCCTGCTGTTTCTGCCCGCGGACGTGTCCGCGACGGCGGCGCCGACGAACGACGGCGGGCGAGAAAAAGAACGAGGTTTTGAGCCTGATGCGGATCACATCTGATACGCCGGACTTCGGCACGGCGTGCAGCCTGCTGCCCCGCAGCATGATGGTCGTGTTGCCGCTCCGTGACGCTCCCGTGGCGGATATCTGCCCTTGGGGCGGAGCGGGAATTTCCGGCCATTTCAGGGATCTCCGTCTCCCGATGGCCAGCCGACCACTGCTAACAGTAAGATATACGGCCGTCCGCCGGATGCGCGGACCAGGATTTAACCCAATCAGGAGGCGGACCCAATGATCCGTTCCAAGCTTTTCGCGGTTTTCGCCGCCGTGCTGCTGGTGCCGTCAATGGCGCTTTCCCAGGAGTTTTTCGTCTACCCGAAGGATGGCCAGAGCCCGGACCAGCAAAAGCAGGACGAGTTCGAGTGCTATGACTGGGCCAAGGGCCAGAGTGGCTTCGACCCGATGGCACCGCCAACCGCCTCGCGTCCGCCACCGGCCAAGGAGGCGCAGAAGGGCGGCGCCGGCCGCGGAGCGCTTGGCGGCGCAGCTGCGGGCGCGCTGGTCGGTGCGGTTACCGGCGATACGAAAAAGGGCGCCGGAATCGGCGCAGCAACCGGCGCCCTGGTCGGCGGCGCACGGCGCAGCAACCAGCGTAAGAGTGAAGCGGCGGCCCAGCAGAATTGGGAAAACGAACAGGTCGCCCAGTATCAGGGGAATCGTAACAACTACAACCGCGCCTACTCCGCCTGCCTCACCGGCCGCGGTTACACGGTCAACTGAGGGAGCACAGAATCATGAAATGCCAAAATCTCACAGCTTTCACTGCGCTCGCCCTCGCCTTCGGCGCGACCGCGAGTGCCGCCGACTTTGACGGCACGAAGCCCCTGCTCTGCTCCGTCGCAGAGGTTTACGAATGCTCGCTCGAAGCCGGCTGTGCCGACCTGTCCACCGATCAGGCCAACGTACCGGCCATTGTCCGCATAGACTTCGCCAAGGGCGAAATATCCGGCCAACTCGACGACGGCTCGACGCGACTGAGCACGGCGCTGAACAAACAGACGCTGGAAAACAAGCTGATCATGCAGGGCATCGAGCAGGGCTATGACGACGAGCGGGACGGATCCGGCTGGTCGGTCGCCATCACCCAGGACTCAAGGGAGATGGTGCTAACGGCCTCGACCGACGAAACCGCATTTGTCATGCTCGGTAGCTGTATCGAAGACTGATCCGCCGCGTCGGTGCCGACAGCCGCCGCGACCCGCGAATTCCAAAAGCCTGGGGACTCTCAGATGAACGCCAATCGAATCACCGGAATTTGCCTGGGACTGCTGCTGGCCGCGCTGCCGGCAGCCGCCCAGGAACCTATCATCTACCCCGCTCAGGGGCAGAGCAACGATCAGACGGAACGCGACAAATA
>Ga0316189_10005232_pt1 | contig 12437 bp, 14 predicted proteins | sample LowCovwburrow_MG_FD_204930 | JGI IMG/M metagenome (GOLD analysis project Ga0316189, IMG submission 204930) | Coastal sediment microbial communities from Maine, United States - Lowes Cove worm burrow | ecosystem: Environmental > Aquatic > Marine > Coastal > Sediment | place: USA: Maine... | reverse complement strand
GGGCCGGTTGTGGTCACCTTTGCAGATTTATGGATGTGGCCGGAAGCCCAGATGCGTACCGATTCACCCATGGCGATCACGGCAAGACCGATCAAAAAGCTCTCGCGGCTGGGATGGGCCAGGAGCAGAATGGCCAGCCCCATAAGAATACTGGCTGGAATGCGGGCACGCAGAAACATTTTGTGCAGGCGCTGGGCGGTGGTGGTTTCAGAGGTCATTTAAAATCCTTATGATCGATTCAGGCTGGATGGCATGCATACAGACAAAATTGTCGCATTTACGGTTAAAACAGGGGCCGCAATCAGGGTTGGATTCGATATGCCAGTGTAACTGATGATCTTCTCCATGTTCGCTGCACTCCAGTGGGGCTGATCTCCATGATGCTGAAGGTCCCCAGAATGTTATCGTCGGCCTGCCTAATGCCGCCGTCAGATGAAGCAGTCCCGTATCTGCACCTACAGCAGCACGACTCTGCCTGATCAACGTGCACAATGCTGACATATTCAATCGTTCGGGCAAGGCGAAGCCGTTACACCGATTCGCCAAAGATTGCGCCTGCTCGCGCTCCTGATCACTTCCCCAGCTGAACAGTGGCACGATTTGTCGTTCATTCAGGCTCTCTGCAATTGCCAGCCAGCAGCTTTGGGGCAGCTGTTTTGTCTCCCAGCCACCGGCGGCATGCAGTATCACATAACCATTCTCCTGTAGTCCCAGGCGGGAGAGGAGTCCCTCATCAATCTGAATTGATGTCCTGTCCAGATCAATTGCCGGTGCGGCATAGGGGATGGGCTGTTGAGTATTCTGGTCGGCAAATGGTGCGGCTGCTATGCGGCGGTAGTACTGCACAACATGCTTCTCCTGCGCATGAAAGTGAACATTTCTAATCAACAGGCTGGCCGGTTTCTCGCGCAGGAATTTCTTGTCAAAGCCGAAAACCGGACTGCCGCAGAGGCGTGAGAGCAGGGCGGATTTCATCAGTCCCTGCAGATCAAGAATCGCATCAAAACCGATATTGCGAAGCAGGGAGGTTACCTTCCAGGCGGAGCTGAGTGGCTGCTTGCCTTTCATGGCAACGCTATGCACCTGCACCTGTTTTGGCAGGATCTCGGTGACAAAGCTGTAGCGCTGATCAACCAGCCAGTGAATTTCATTGATCTCAGGGCGGGCAAGCAGATCATCCAGAGCCGGCAGGCAGTGGATGATATCGCCAAAAGCGGAGAGTCGAACAATCAGAATTTTCATTGTTATCTGTCACTGAGCATGTTGATGCAGCTTCTGCTTAACATCTCGGCGCTTATGTTGGCCATACAGGGGTGTCCGGCCACGCTGCATTCCCGCTGCAGACATGGGCTGCAATCGGCAGGTTTGTAGATGATGCTGAGCTTAGGGCCATCAGGTGAAGTGCGGGCAGGATCGGTAGCACCGAACGGGGTGACGGTCGGGATGCCGATACCTGCGGCCACATGCATCAGTCCTGAATCATTGCAGAGCATCAGTTGTGAGGCCGCGATCAGCTGCAAGGCTTCGGTCAGTGTTGTCTCTCCGGTCGCATTCCAGAATGGGGCATCAATGCTCCCTAAAATTTTCCCTGCAACGGCGTGATCCTCCGGCATGCCGAGAATCATCGGCTGCCAGCCCTGTTCTGCCAGGGTTTTTACCACCGCTGCAAATCCTTCAGCAGGATAACATTTGGCTGCACCGAATTGGGCACCGGGTGCGATGCAGATGGTACGATCAGCATCAAGGCCATGGGCTTGCATCATCTCTCTGCCGCGCTGCTTATCTCCAGATGGTACGATTAGTTTAACTGAGTCATCGCCGGTAGTGATGCCGCTCTGTCTGGCCAGATCCAGATGAAAGCCACGGTGATGTTCATTGCGGGTATCGATGCGCGGGGTTATCGCTTGAGTGAGCATCAGGCTGCGCCACTGGCCGCGATAGCCGATGATCTTTTTTACACCGGCCTTTCTACAGATCCAGGCACTTCTGAAGCTGTTGGGGAAGAGGTAAGCGACATCCGCGGCCGGGATCTCGGCGGCATACTGAGCAGCTTCGATATTCAGGTAGGGGAGCAGATCCTTAAGCCAGCTGCGGCCGCATACGGTGACCTGGCAGTCTGCAAACTGTTGCCGATAGTGGGCAGCAATGGCGACCATGGCCGGTTGCGCCATGATAACATCGCCAATCCAGTTTGGAGGCATCAACAGTAAGTGCTGTCTGTTACTCATGCAGAGGTGGTTGGATCACTGCTGCCGGAGCGGCCACAGATGAATAAGCGCTGTTCGCGTTTGAAGAAGGGAAGCCAGAATTTCGCACGGCTCTGGTTGATCTCCTCGCGGATTTTGAAGTGGCGTGAAAGGGTGCTGCGGATACCTTTGAGTGAGTAGTAGTAGGGGCGCGTTTTGGTGCAGAAGTAGGGAAAGAACTGCTCTGCCAGATAGTGCAGTCGCGCCTCCAGATTACTGTGGGTACGCATATCTACAACCAGTGTGCCCTCAGGTTTGAGCAGGCGCTCCATCTCATGCATAATCAATTCAGGGTTCAGTGAGAATGAGATCGTATTCAGGCAGACGATCATATCAAAGCTCTCTGCCGGCTTTTTAATACGCTCTGCGGTGGTGGCAATAAACTCACCCTCAGGAAGCATGCCGGGGAATTGACGACGGAAATCATCGATCAGAGGATCGAGATAAACCTTGTTCTTCTGAGGCAGGTGCTGGATCAGGCAGATCGGGCCACAACCGATCTCAAGCAGCGCGGCATCTTCACCATACTGCTCAGCACAGCGATGAAGAATCGGTAGCAGCGTCTGCTCCTGCAGCTCCCGATCAACATTGGGGCTCATCTTCTTCCATCTGGCCAGTGTTTTGCCCTGTGAGGCCTGCCAGCGGGTGCGCGAGATAGGTTTATGTCTGTTACTCATCAGCTTGCCTGTGACTCGCGTTCATCCAGATAGAGCCAGCGGCGATGAATCCAGAGCCATAGCTCAGGACGTGCATCAATGGCTTCTCTATAACTGTCGAAAATCGTTGCACTGAAATCAACCAGATCTTTGTCTGCATCATCACTTTTCTCAGGGAAATCTACTCTGCGAAATTCTCCGCGAAAACGAAAATCGTTCCCTTTTCTGTGCATGACTGCTGCAAAGACAGGTGTATTGTATTTGCGTGCATAAACGGCAGGCATCACGGTTGATCTGGCCGGGTGGCCAAGAAATGGCACCGGAATACCGTTGGAGAGGTGCTGATCAATCATCAGCGCCAGACCATTACCATTTTTTAGTGCCTTCGGAATCCAGCGGATACTTTCATCTCTGGAGTGCAGCTCATGGCCAAAGCGCTGGCGCCAGTTTTTCAATATCAGATCCTTCGGCTTCTCTCGCAGAGGTCTGTAGATCATTGAACAGGGGTAGTCGAGCATAGAGAGGCTCATCGCTCCCAACTCCCAGTTGCTGTAATGGAAACTGGTGAAAATAACGCCTTTACCGTCATCAATGGCATCCAGGGCTTCCTGCAATCCATCCCACTCGATACGCGAGAGCAGAAACTCACGTGAGCGGAGATAGACATGCGGTATCTCAAAGATAGTACGCCCGAGCTCGGCAAAGGATTCGTGGGCTGTGCGGATTTTCCATGCCTGGTCCTTATCGGGATAGACGCGGTCCAGATTGCGCAGGGCGATCTTGCGATGACGGCCAAGTATCATATAGGCCAGTCGTCCCAGCCCTGCACCGATTGCACCGGCCAGGCGAATGGGGATCAGTCGAATCAGAAAACAGAGCAGTTTGATGAGTAGAACAGGCATGGCATCAGCCGTCTGTGAGTGCTTTCGCCTCATCAATGAGCATCACCGGGATATCATCACGGATCGGATACTCCAGTTTGCAGCTGTCACAGACCAGTCCGTTTTTGCTCTCATTGTAGCGGATTTCACCCTTACATTTTGGGCAGGCGAGGATTTCCATTAGTGCTTTATCCAACATTGTTCACTCCATCGAAACAGTAAAGGGGGTATGATAACGAAAATGCGGCCTGAAAACAGGCCGCATTGTGAATCGATTTAGACTGACCCTGTTTTGTTAATCGTCATTGAGCATACCGAACATAGCCAGCAGATGCTGAAAGAGCAGGAATACATCCAGATAGAGGGTCAATGCTGCAGAGATATACTCATCATTCGGGTAGTCGCGCAGGATGTTTGAGGTGTCATAGAGGATGAATGCCGAGAAGAGCAGCACACCGATACCGGAGAGGGTGAGTGCCATCATTGGTGACTGGAAGAAGAAGTAGTTGGAGAGGCCGAGCACGATCATGGCGATCAGGCCGGTCCAGACAAATCCCTTCAAAAAAGAGAAGTCACGTTTAGAGATAAAGGCGTAAGCAGTGAGTGTCACAAACGCTACAGCTGTGGTCATATAGGCCTGCATCACCAGAGAACCTGATTTTGCAGCGACCATGCCAACCAGCGGAGAGATCGCCATGCCGGTGATGACACCGAAACCGATCAGGGCAACAAAGTTAAGACCTTTAACGTGGCGAACCGCCTGTACTGCGAAGATACCGCCGATCATAATGAACAGCATCATCCATGGATGTTCATAAGGGAAGGCCATGCCGATAGAGAGATAGGCGCCGATGCTGCCTGCTGCGATGCAGAGGGCGAGCATGCCATAAGTTTTACCAAGAAAACCGATGCGTTCATCTGCCATCTGGGTTGAACTCATTGTCGTTGTATTCATGAATACCTCCGTAAAGTGAAACGTAATGTAGGGCTTAGATGTGAGTGGTCAAGGGTGGTGCTTCTCTTCAGAGACAATCTCCGCCTCGATCACCAGTGGATCGTGTGGCCTTGATTGACCCGGACCGTTAGGAGTGCCGGGGATCTGCACCGCTGGCAGAGCCCTGTTGATAAGCAGCTGGCGCAGTTGCGGTACCAGCAGCAGGAAACCGATGGAGTCGGTAATGAAACCGGGGGTGAACAGCAGCACACCGGCTAGCGCGATCATTACACCGTGAAAACCGTGATCTACCGGTGCTTCACCGTGGGCCATGCGTTTCTGCGCATCAACGAGTGTGGAGAGACCCTGATAACGAATCAGGAACCCGCCCAGTGCGGCAGTAAGCAGGCAGAGGGCGATGGTGGAGAGTCCGCCTATACCGCTACCAACCTCAATCAGCAGCCACAGCTCCAGCAGTGGCACGAGAATAAACAGAGCAAAAAGAAATCTTAACATACGCTATGTATAAGGGTTATGCGTGGGCGGTTCAAGGGGTGGCGGGGGATTAAACCACTCCCTGAGATTTGAGATACTCCTCATAGGTGCCGTGATAATCGATGATGCCATCAGGTGTGAGCTCGATAATACGGGTGGCAACCGAGGAGATCAGTTCACGATCGTGGCTGACAAAGATCAGTGTGCCCGGATAATTTTCCAGTGCGGTGTTCAGTGATTCGATGAACTCCATATCCATATGGTTGGTCGGCTCATCCAACAGCATCACATTGGGATTCTGGAACATGAATTTACCAAACAGCATGCGCCCTTTTTCACCACCGGAGAGGGCTTTAACAGACTTTTTGATATCATTCTGGGAGAAGAGCATACGGCCGAGATTGCCACGAATCTCCTGTTCACCATGCTCCTTCTTCTTCCACTGTGCCATCCAGTCAAACAGGCTGATCTGCTCAGCAAAGTCTGCCGAATGATCCTGTGCATAATAACCGATATTCACATTTTCAGACCATTTTATCTCACCGGAAGTAGCTTCAAGATCACCGGCTAAGCAGCGCAGCAGAGTGGTTTTACCGATACCGTTGGGGCCGATCACAGCCACACGTTCACCCACAGGCACGCTCAGATCAAAGTTCTCAAACAGCAGTCCATCATCTTCATAACCTTTGGAGAGCTTTTTAAGACTTAAAGCAATGCGGAACAGTTTCTTATCCTGAACAAAACGCATGAAAGGGCTCACACGGCTGGAGGGTTTAACCTCATCAAGTTTGATCTTATCCAGTTTTTTGGCACGCGATTGCGCCTGGGTGGCTTTGGAGGCGTTGGCTGAGAAACGGCGTACAAACGCCTGCAGCTCCTGAATCTCTTCAGTTTTCTTGGCATTGGCGGTGAGCAGCTGCTCCTGCACCAGCGCTGCGGCTTCCATGTAGTCATCATAGTTGCCCGGATAAACACGCAACTCGCCATAATCGAGATCGGCCATATGGGTGCAGACACTGTTAAGGAAGTGACGGTCATGGGAGATGATAATCATCGTGCCTTTCTGACCATTGATCACATCTTCCAACCAGCGAATGGCGTTGAGATCCAGGTTATTGGTCGGCTCATCCAACAGAATGATCTCGGGATTACCAAACAGTGCCTGAGCCAGCAGCACACGCAGCTTCAGACCCGGAGCAATTGATTTCATCAGGTTGTAGTGATCTTCAACAGGGATACCCATCTCGATCAGTAGTTCACCGGCATTGGGTTCGGCACTATAACCGTCCATATCAGCGAATTCGCTCTCCAGATCACCGGCACGCATGCCATCATCTTCACTGAGCTCATCCTGTGCATAGAGCTGATCACGCTCTACCTTCACCTTCCACAGCTTCTCATAACCCATCATCACGGTATCAAGCACAGTGAACTCTTCAAAGGCGAAGTGATCCTGACGCAGTTTACCAACGCGCTCATGCGGATCGACAATCACGTGGCCCTGAGTGGGTTCCAGATCGCCACCGAGGATTTTCATCAGCGTGGATTTACCACAACCGTTGGCACCAATCAGGCCATAGCGATTGCCATCGCCAAATTTGGTTGTGATGTTTTCAAACAGGGGTTTATCCCCGAACTGCATGGTAATACCGGATGTAGAGATCAACGTTTCGTTCCGTGGTGAAGTGAATTATCCCTTTGTGCCGAAGCCAAAAGGGTGGCGCAGCTTAGTGGTGACCACGGTATATACAAGCACGGGCACCATTTCAGCAGACCAAAAATGATCTGCTATACTCATCTAAGAGTGAAAATAGGGTAGGGGCGTGAATGTATGTTAGGTCTTTTTTCTTTAAAACGAATATCTCTAGTGATTGTGACTTTATGCATGGGTTCATCGATACCTTGGGCTGGTGATCATTTTAAATGCCAAGTCGGCGGTGAGTTTGGTGATATCGTCTGGCAGGACACACCCTGCAGGCCAGGTGAAGAGATCGGTCATCTAAAGCAACATTTTGATTCAAAAGAGCATTCGCAACAAAAAAGAGACGGTTCATTAACCAAAGCCCAGGCTAACAATCTGATTCGACTGAAAAAAATTGCTGTTGGAATGCAAAAAAGAGATGTTATTCGCTCTTGGGGAAAGCCGAGTAAAATAGATGTCCATTTGACCAGCTCGGGCAGAGCAGAAGATTTTATCTATTATCAGTATGCAAACGCTCCTATTGTGAACATCAACAATAAGGGCCTCGTCTCTTCCATTCATTATTCGCAAGTAAAAAAGACTCCATCAAAGCCAGAGAAAAAATTGGGCAATGTTAGAACAGGTGGCTTTGGGCAATATAACCGCTTATAGAAAAAGGGGCCTATTCAGGGATAAACGGGGTGCTAGCCTTTATGTAGGTTTGAGTTATGCGGTGCCTGACCCTATTTGCCTGGATAGAGCATCAAGTTAGCGCCGTGTTTGATGTAGAGTTCGGTGAGTTCGCGGGTCATTGAGCCGTAAAAGGCAAAGTAGTAGGGGTAATCCTGATCTTTATCCAGGACGTTGGGATCTGCTCCGGCCTCTAGAAGAATGCGAATGGCTTCCATGTTCCTTTCTGCCAGATGAAGCGGTGTTGAAAGCCAGTCATTCTGTAGGCTCACATCGGCACCACGCTCAATCAGCAGGCTCATGATGCTCACATGTCCGTGTTTGGCCGCCAGATGCAGGGCGGTGTTCTGCTTCTCATCCTGAGCATTCACATCAATGCCTGAATCCAATGCACTTTTCAGTGCCTCTTCATCACCACCCGCTGCAGCTTTAAACCAAACTTCCAGATCTGCCATGACTCACCTCGCAAAGAGAAGTTTACTCTCTCGCTGTTTCAACGTCACTACTCAAACTAACCCCGGAAGAGGGTTCTGGGATTACTTCTTTTTACGTTTTTTGGGCTTTTTCTTCAGGTTCAGCCATACATCGTGTTCATTAACCAGTGATTTCAGGTCAACAGCCTCTGGGGAGAGGGCGAGCGTGGCGGCGTAATCGGCTTTGTTGATATTCAGGATTTCGATCGATTTATTGAGGAACTCCTGAATCAACTCAAGCAGCTCTTTCTCTTCGTTACTGCAGTATGAGATAGCGATGCCTTTGTTCATGCCACGACCGGTGCGGCCAACGCGGTGAACATAGTTCTCCACCTTTTCCGGCAGATCGTAGTTGATCACATGTGTGACATCAGCGATATCGATGCCGCGCGCGCTGACATCGGTGGCAACGAGAATGCGACACTCACCATCACGGAACTGCCGCATCGCCTCTGTACGCTCTTTTTGATCCTTGTCGCCATGGATGTTTATCGCAGTGATGCCAACGCGACCCATGGCCTTCACAACGCGCTCAGCACGCACTTTGGTGCGTACGAAGACGATGATTTTACTCTCAGGGTTCTCATTGATAAAACGCTCGAGGAAAAAGCGTTTGTCATCCTGCTCGACAAACATCACGGCATGCGAGATATTTTTGGAAACCTTATCCTGCGGTGAGACCTGAATACGGATCGCTGCACTCTTGACCTGCGAGTAGGCAAGCTTGCGGATCTCATCATTGATGGTGGCTGAGAAGAAGAGGGTCTGATGCTGACGCGGAATCATCTTCTTCACATATTTGATATCTTCAATAAAACCGAGATCAAGCATGTGGTCGGCTTCATCAAGTACAAGGGTATTGACCAGATTCAGATTGATCACCTTCTGATTGATCAGATCAAACATGCGTCCGGGTGTGGTGACCAGAATATCGATGCCATCCTGCAGCTTGGCAATCTGGCGCTCCTGCTCAACACCGCCGAACAGCGCAAAGGTTTTCACCTTGGTGTGGGCCGACAGAGTGTCAAAGACTCTGCCAATCTGCTGGGTCAGTTCACGCGTTGGTGCCATCACCACACAGCTGATACCACGGCTGCGTTTGCTGGTCTTGGCGCGGTGGATCTTATCAATCACCGGAATCGCAAAAGCGGCGGTTTTGCCTGTGCCGGTCTGGGCAATAGCCAGCACATCTTCACCATTCTGAATCGATGGAATGGCTTTATACTGGATATCGGTGGGACGAATAAACCCGAGTTTCTTCAGGTTCTTTTTGATGTCCTGGGAAATGTAATATTGATCAAACTTCATGTTGCCTCAGCTGCTACCGGTATCTGTATATATTGGCTGCGAAGGCTCAGTGATTTAATGCATCAAAGCAATGGCCGGTAGAGCAGTGCGTTTTTTGGCTGGGAAGCGACCCTGTTAAGGGTTAATCTTGCTTTGCTACAGGTGGCAAAGCCTGATGCAGGGAGTCGCTATGGATCAGTTTTTAGAACAAGCGATCAAAGAGGCTGAAAAGGGGCTGGCTGAGGGTGGTATTCCTATCGGGTCGGTACTGGTAATCGATAGTCAGATTGTCGGCCGTGGTCACAACCGGCGTGTGCAGAAGGGCAGTGCCACACTGCATGCTGAGATCGACTGTCTGGAGAATGCAGGACGCATTAAAGCGGCTGATTACAAGCGGGCAACACTCTACTCGACACTCTCTCCGTGTGACATGTGCAGCGGCTCGGTGCTTCTCTACGGTATCCCCAATGTGGTGGCAGGTGAGAATCGCACCTTTTGCGGGCCTGAGGATTACCTGCGTGAGCGCGGTGTGAACCTTACTGTTGTCGATGATGAGCGATGCGTTGCGTTGATGCAGCAGTTTATCAAACAGTCGCCTGAATTATGGAATGAGGATATCGGCGAGTGATTTGAGGACTGAACGTAAAATCACTACGCTGGCTTCTGATTTTGGTTTTAAATAGAAATAGGCTGGGAATAATAAACAGAGGGGTGAGATATGGCGCAGGACAGTTTACAGATGCCTGATGAACAGGGCTATTTCGGTGAATATGGTGGTCAGATTATTCCACCTCAGCTTGTTGAGATTATGAATCAGATCAATGATGCCTACGATACCGTTTCACAGAGTGAATCCTTTCAGCAGGAGCTGCAGCAGCTTAATGCCGATTATGTTGGCCGACCCAGCCCGATCTTTTATGCCAAGCGGCTAAGTGAGAAGATCGGCGGGGCGCGTATCTTTCTCAAACGGGAAGATCTCAATCATACCGGAGCCCATAAAATCAACCACTGTATCGGTGAAGCACTGTTGGCCAAATATATGGGTAAAACCAAGGTGTTGGCAGAGACCGGGGCAGGGCAGCACGGTGTGGCACTGGCTACCGCCTGCGCACTGGTAGGGATTGATTGTGAAATCCATATGGGTGAGATCGATATCGAGAAAGAGCATCCCAATGTCACCAAGATGAAGATTCTCGGCTGCAAACTTGTGCCGGTAAGTCGTGGCACACGCACACTTAAAGATGCCGTGGACAGCGCCTTTGAGGAGTATATTAAAGATCCGGTCAACTTCTTTTATGCCATCGGTTCGGTGGTTGGACCACATCCGTTCCCCAAGATTGTGCGTGATTTCCAGAGCATTGTGGGCAGGGAGGCGAGAGAACAGTTTCTCGCCAAAGAGGGGGAATTGCCCGGTACACTGATCGCCTGCGTGGGTGGTGGTTCCAATGCTATGGGGCTGTTCACTGCATTTCTGGATGATGAATCGGTACAGATGATCGGCGTGGAGCCGGCAGGCAGGGGATTAGACACACCCGATCATGCCGCCACACTGACGCTGGGTAGCAAAGGCGCACTGCACGGTTTTGAGTGTTACAATCTACAGGATGATGAGGGTAATCCACTACCTGTCTACTCCATCGCTTCGGGGCTGGATTACCCGGGTGTGGGTCCGCAACACTGTCACCTGAAAGATATCAAACGTGTCAGTTATGAGGCCATTGATGACAGAGAGTGCCTGGATGCATTTATGCAGCTCTCCCGTCTGGAGGGGATTATTCCGGCCCTGGAGAGTGCGCACGCTGTGGCGCACGCCATGAAGATTGCCAAAGATATGTCGGCTGATGAGACAATACTGGTCAATCTCTCCGGTCGTGGTGATAAAGATGCCGATTTCGTGGCCAACTATCTTTCGCTATAATACGATAAGTTGTCTAACCAACTGTTTATAAAGGGAGAAGTGTAACAGCTATGGCATGTGAAATTCGTTTGGCGCAAGAGGCAGATGTGGCTGCGATTGCCGAGATCGGTGCGATCACCTTTGCCCGAGCCTATGGTGATATTGTTCTGGAAAGTGATATGGCTGGCTATGTGGAGGCTTTTTTTGATCCTGAGTTGTTGTCGCATGAAATAATATCCGGCTCTGCCACCTATTTTATTGCTGAGGGCGCTGAGGGCATTGTCGGTTACGCGAAAATCGCACAGACAGAGCCGCCGCAACAGCTCGCCGAGCAGCGGGTGATTGAGTTGATCCGCCTCTATGTGATGCCGGGCTTTTACGGCTCAGGTATTGGTGGTGAGTTGCTGCAGAGCGTGAAGCGCTATGCCGCCGCAAGCGGTTTTGCTGGTCTGTGGTTGCGTGTCTGGGAGAAGAACAGCGGGGCGATCCGTCTTTATGAGAGGGATGGTTTCAGCGCTCTGGCTGTCGAGCCATATTATATTGGTACAACTGCAAATCCGGTGCTTCTGATGTGCAGGGCGCTGGAGTGAGAAGGAGAAGAGAGATCAACGCTCCGGCTTAGTTCTGATTCAGCGCCAGTGCGGCAAATGTAGCAATGCCGGAGCGCATGGAGGATTCATCAATATCGAAGTTGGGGTGGTGCAGCGGATAGCGGGTTTCAGGGCTTCCACCGGTGCCAAGGCGAAACAGGCAGCCGGGAATATCACGCATGAATTCGGCGAAATCTTCACCACCCATGGATGGGTCAGGCAGTTCTATCAGCTCAATATCCGGAGCTGATTCTCTTATGATTTCGCGAGCTTGAGATATTAGTTTCGAGTCATTGGCTAAGACTGGTGTGGCCTGCTTCAGGGTGAACTTGGCAGTTGCGCCCCAGGCTTCCGATGTCTGGCGAATGATGCGATCCATCAGAGCGCGAATCTCTTCATGGGATTCGGGATGCAGGCTGCGAATGGTGCCGGAGAATTGCACTTTGTCAGGGATCACATTGCCCGCATAACCGCTATTGATCTGCCCGATGGTGAGCACCGCCGGGTGCAGCGGGTTCACCCTGCGGCTGACAATATGGTGCAGTGACTGGATAACATGGCTGGCAATCAGGATCACATCAACACACTCATGCGGGCGGGCGGCATG
>Ga0316189_10005231_pt1 | contig 12439 bp, 11 predicted proteins | sample LowCovwburrow_MG_FD_204930 | JGI IMG/M metagenome (GOLD analysis project Ga0316189, IMG submission 204930) | Coastal sediment microbial communities from Maine, United States - Lowes Cove worm burrow | ecosystem: Environmental > Aquatic > Marine > Coastal > Sediment | place: USA: Maine... | reverse complement strand
TCATGCCCCACACCAAGGTCGAGCACGACATTGCAGATGGAACAATTGAGATCGCCCCATTAGCCTTTATGCGCGGGCGCACGCTGGCCAATTCATTCATTATTCTTGATGAGGCCCAGAACACCACCCGCCAGCAGATGAAAATGTTCTTAACCCGACTGGGTGAAGGCAGCTACATGGTGATAAATGGTGACCCGTCACAGGTTGATCTGCCCGACAATGTTGTTTCCGGCCTTGCCGATGCAACGGGACTGCTTGAAAATGTCGAAGGCATTTCTCACGTTAAACTGACAGAAGAAGACATTGTCCGCCATCCACTCGTTTCCAAAATTGTCAAAGCCTATGACAGTGCCCATCAAGGAACGAGAACCAGAGGCCCGCGCAATTGAGTGGCCATGGGAAGGTAAATGGTGAAGTTGACTTGCGCATTGATGAAAGCGCATGGAACCGGATTATTGGTCTTGAGACAATGATTGCTGATTCTTTTTCCACTGCCCTTTCAGCCGCTGATTTGTCAGTCGAGGCTTTTGGTAACACCGTCAGTGCCAGCATTGTTTTGTCTGACAATGACAAACTGGAACAGTTGAACAGCCAATGGCGCTCAAAAGCAAAGCCGACAAATGTCCTGTCATTTCCTGCCCCTGAAGGGGAAAGGGATGAAGATGACAACCGCTATCTGGGTGATATAATATTGGCCTATGGGGTGGTTGCAGAAGAAGCTGAGCAGCAAGGCAAGGCTTTGGAAACACATTTGTGCCATCTTATTATTCATGGTGCTCTGCATTTGCTTGGATATGATCACCTTGATGATGGTGAAGCCGAGCAAATGGAAGGCCTTGAAAGAACCGCTATGATAGCGCTTAATTTACCCGACCCGTATTTGCCGGTTTCAGCAAAGCAGGAAAATACAGAAAACTAATGTCTAAAACAGATAATATGCCTGACGATACAATCAGCGACCAAGCCAAGGAGCAATCTCTTTGGTCCAAAATGCAAAACCTGTTCTCATTTGGTAAGGACAGCGATTTGCGGCAAAGCCTTGAAGAGGTCATTGAGCAGCACGAAAAAGCCCCGGAAGATACATTGGTGCGGCCTCAAGCCCGCTCGATGATGCTCAATCTGCTCAAGTTTTCTGATTTGCGGGTAGATGATATTATGGTGCCACGGGCCGATATTATCGCCATTGAGGACACGGCCAGTGTCAATGATTTGCTTGATATCTTTTCTGAAGCAAACCATTCGCGCATCCCCATATTCACAGATACACTTGATGACCCCTGCGGCATGATACACATCAAGGATTTGATGCGTTGGCTGACAGTTGGAGAAAAAGCCACACCGGCTAAAAAATCTGTTGCCAGTAACAACAAAACCAACGGCAGCAAATCTCGCCCCCTGCACAGATCACCCAATCGCAATACAAAAATTGCCAGCACGAAAATTATTCGCGAAGTGCTGTTTGTACCCCCCTCCATGCTGGCATCTGATCTGCTTGTGAAAATGCAGGCCGTACAAATCCATCTGGCAATTGTGGTCGATGAATATGGTGGCACTGACGGACTGGTTTCCATTGAGGATGTGGTTGAAGAAATTGTCGGAGAGATTGCCGATGAGCATGATGATACTGCCGACTTCCTGGTCAAGACAGCCAATGGAAACTATATCGCTGACGCCCGTACACCTATCGACATGGTTGAAGCGGTTTTGAACATTGACCTGCTGCCTGATGAACAGGACGACAATGCCGACACCCTTGGCGGATTTGTGTTTTCAATGCTTGATCGTGTACCGGTTCGCGGTGAGCTGATACGCCATAATAGTGGCATAGAGTTTGAAATCATGCAGGCCGATTCACGTCGGGTCAAACGGTTGAAAATTCATACCCACCCATCGACCGGCAGTTCATAAAGATAAATGCCAGATCCGGCCCATATTGCTGCACCCCCGCAAATCAGCTTTTTTGATAAATTATCGCGTTGGCAGCGTGCGGCTTTGGCTTTTGCAAGTGGTATTCTTGCCAGCCTTGCCCTGCCGCCAGCCGGTCTGTGGCCGAGCCTGTTCATAGCCTTTCCGGCTCTTGTATTGCTTCTTGATACGATCAATCGACAAGCCATTTTTAAGGCAGGCTCTGCGACCCGAAAATTCCGGGCGGCATTTGCCTGTGGCTGGTGGTTTGGTTTTGGCTTTTTTATCGTTTCGCTCTATTGGGTTGGCGCTTCATTTTTGGTGGAGGCTGATAAATTTGCGGTTTTGCTGCCATTGGCTGTGGTGGCACTGCCTGCCGGGCTGGCGGTTTTTTGGGGTCTGGCAAGCGGGGTTTCAATTCTATTGTGGAAACCCAACTTCTATCGCCTCCTGATTTTAGCGGTTGCCCTCACATCTGCTGAATGGTTGCGGGGCCATATCTTTACCGGCTTTCCCTGGAACACAATCGGTTATGCTGGCGCCAGTATGTCAGGTGTTGAACAATTAGCCGCATTTACGGGCCTTTATGGGGTCAGCTTTTTTGTTCTGATTTGCGCTTTTGCCCCTGTGCCAATTTTCTCTCGCTCAACAAAGCAGAGTGATTATATTTTATCGGGCATATTGCTTGCGACATTGCTCGGTGTCTGGTTTGCAGGATACCAGCGCGCAAACTCTGACACACATTCTATCTTGGCAACCGCGCCGCTCATACGGGTTGTACAACCCAATATTGATCAGAAAAAGAAATGGAACAGGGCCTTTCAACAGAAAAATATAGATAAATACTTTCAAATGTCGCTGGCTGGTCCTCAAAACAACATGGCTGGCCTAAAAGGCGTTGATATTGTCATCTGGCCGGAAAGCGCTTTACCTGCCCTGTTTGATGAAAACCAGCAATTGAAAAACCGGGTTGCCAGTCTACTACCGGAAAACACCCTGTTGCTGATGGGGGCATTGCGCAGAGAACAACGCCCTCTAGAGGGGGGAAAACGCAAATTTTTCAATTCCATTCTGGCGGTTAATTCCGATGGCCGGATTGATGGCGTTTATAACAAATTTCACCTGGTTCCTTTTGGTGAATATCTGCCCGGTGAAAAATGGCTGGCGCCCTTGGGCTTTCGAAAAGTTGTGGCCATCCCGGCAAGCTTTAGTACCGGTCCCGGTCCACAAACATTGAAAATTGCCCGCTTTCCAGCTTTTTCACCACTGATTTGTTATGAGATCATTTTTCCGTCTCAAATTGTCGATCAGAACAACCGGCCCGACTGGATTGTTAATGTTACCAATGATGGCTGGTTTGGTAAAACAGCCGGTCCTCACCAACATCTGACGCAAGCCAGATTTAGGGCTATTGAGCAGGGCCTGCCAATTGTGAGGGCCGCTAACACCGGCATTTCAGCCGCCATAAACCCCTATGGAAAGATCACCAAATCTCTGCCACTTGGCCGGGCCGGCGTCTTTGATCTTCGACTTGCAAAACCACTTCCAAAAACCTTTTATGCCCGTTATGGCGATCTGGCTGCACTCATACAAATTATAGGTATGCTAATTGTTATGATGTTTTGCTACCATCTCTTGACAAACATGCAAAAACCTGAAAAATCTACCTGAGGTAGTATTCAGTACATGGGTGTTTGTTTTTACAAAACTAATTAAGGTACGCTTAATTTAGCATTGTATCTAGGCGATACAACTCAACTGAAGATCTGTCACTATATAATTTTCAACCTATCCAGGTCGGGGGCTTCGATCTGAGGAACAAATGACAAAAAAGAATCCAAATCCTATTGATGTGCATGTGGGCAACCGCGTTAGAATGAGACGAATGCTGGTTGGCATGAGTCAGGAAAAACTGGGCGATGCACTTGGATTAACATTCCAACAAGTTCAAAAGTATGAAAAAGGCGCCAACCGCGTCAGCGCCAGCCGGCTTTATCAGATGGCGAGCACGCTGGGTGTTCCTATCCAGTTTTTCTTCGATGATATCCCGATTTCAAATCAGGCACATAATTCAGAAGGACTGGCCGAAAGCGATAGTGCTGGAGTGCTGATGGACTTTCTCAATTCTTCCGAAGGCTTCCAAATGGGTCGGGCCTTTAGCGCAATTGAAGACAGTAATGTCAGACGGCGTGTTCTTGATCTGGTAAAGGCGCTGTCAGCGCCAGCAGCTGGAAAAGCCTGAATATTTAAGCATCTAGAATATCTATGCACCATGACCGGTTCCTTTATCAGGGCCGGTCATTGTCTTTTTGCGCGTGTCTTTTGTCCCAAAACCGGTATCCACTTTTGGGAGACACGCTTTAATCTTACGCGTGTCTTTAGTCCCAAAACCGGTATCCACTTTTGGGAGACACCCTTTAATCTTACGCGTGTCTTTAGTCCCAAAACCGGTATCCACTTTTGGGAGACACCCTTTATCAGTTGACCCAGCCGCAAAAGCTTGGCAAAGAGACATGTAGAATTCTTTATATGAAGCGTAACAGAGTGTTTGCGCCCAGAGCGTCCCAGGCATGACTTGGGATTCCTTTGTTTTGGAGATCGAATTTATGACACATCGAAGCTTTCTTTTTACCAGTGAATCGGTTTCTGAGGGTCATCCGGATAAAGTCTGTGATCGCATTTCTGATGAAATCGTTGATCTGTTCTATCGTCAAGCCATCATAGACGGTTTTGATCCGGCCAATGTACGTGCAGCCTGTGAGACGTTGACAACAACAAATCGGGTTGTCGTGGCCGGTGAATATCGGGCCTCAGAATCAATCACCAAAGAGATGATTGAAGACACTGTCCGTCAGGCCATCAAGAGTATCGGTTATGAACAAGACGGCTTTCACTGGAAAAATGCTGACGTTGAAATTCTGTTGCATAAACAGTCTTCCGACATTGCTCAGGGTGTTGACGCATCCGGCAACAAGGATGAAGGTGCCGGTGACCAAGGCATCATGTTTGGCTATGCCTGCCATGAAACACCCGATTTGATGCCCGCGCCGGTTTATTATTCGCACAAAATTCTTGAACGTCTGGCAGAGGTGCGCCATTCAGGTGAACAAAAAGTTCTTGGACCTGATTCAAAAAGCCAGATCACTGTTCGTTATGATGACGGCAAACCTGTCGGCATTACCGAAATTGTGGTTTCTCATCAGCATCTTGATGAAAGCCTGACATCGCAAGACATGGCTGAGATTATCACACCTTATGTGCGGCAAGTGGTGCCCCAAGGGTGGATTAGCGAAGATACTGTCTGGCATATCAATCCAACAGGCAAATTCTTTATTGGCGGCCCTGACGGGGACTGCGGGCTTACAGGGCGTAAAATTATTGTTGATACCTATGGCGGTGCAGCGCCTCATGGTGGTGGGGCATTCTCGGGCAAAGACCCGACCAAGGTTGACCGATCCGCCGCCTATGTCTCGCGCTATCTGGCCAAAAACGTTATCGCAGCCAATCTTGCCGAACGCTGCACCATTCAGCTTTCTTATGCAATTGGTGTTGCCAGACCGCTTTCGATCAATGTCAATTTGCACGATACGGGTAATGTCAGCGAAGAAAAGCTTGAGCAGGTTGTCAGTGAAATTATTGACCTGCGGCCGCGCGGCATTCGCGATCATCTGCAGTTGAACAAGCCGATATATGCCCGCACGGCAGCGTATGGCCATTTCGGGCGCACGCCTGATGAAGATGGTGGTTTTTCCTGGGAAAAAACTGATCTGGTTGAAACAATCAAAAAAGCTTTTGCCTAGAGCATTTCCGGCTACGCCAGAATCGCTCTAGTCTTACTCCGCTCACGGCGTATCCTCGCTGCGCTCGGGCCTGCGCTAGCGCGGCGCAGTGGCGCCGGGGCAGCGCTTGCTGCCCTGATGATCCAAATTAAACCGTAAACTCTAGAACACACCTTGATGATTGCACCCAAAGAAAAAACCAATCGGCCTGACCATAAGTTCTATGGCCGTTTGAAAGGCGTGCGGCTTAGCGATAGGCAGTCTGGTCTGGTCGAGACATTATTGCCAAAATTGCGGGTTGATCTGGATAATCCACTGGCATTTTCACCAGGCGAAACATGGTTGGAAATCGGCTTTGGTGGCGGTGAACATTTAGCCCATCAGGCCATTGAAAATCCGCAAACTGGTATTATCGGTGCCGAGCCCTTTATCAATGGCATTGCAAAACTTCTGGTTGCTGTTGAAGAACACAACATCGACAATGTGACCATCCATGATAGTGATGTCCGGACTTTACTGCCGAAAATCCCGGATAATTGCCTGTCTCAGGTTTTTTTGCTGTACCCGGACCCATGGCACAAGCAACGACATCGCAAGAGACGAATTGTCAACACCGAATCAATTGCGCATTTTCATCGGATATTGAAACCGGGCGGCTTGTTCCGGTTTGCCAGCGATATTGAAGACTATGTGCGCTGGACAGTCTCATTCATCGACAAACATGGCGGGTTTGACTATGCCGGTGACAACCTCGACGACTGGCGCCAACCGCCAGATGACTGGCGCCGGACCCGCTATGAAAAAAAAGCTATCCGCGAAGGCCGCCAACCGTCCTATTTGAGCTTTAAAGTTAAGTGACTCTGATTCACTTGCGAAAACTGTAAAAAGGTGTATATAGAGGGGGAATTTTTCATTCTCATAAATCTGAAATTTCAGATTGCCCCAAGGCAAATTTGAGAGTGGGTCCGCCGGGCCCGCTTTTTTTGTGCTTGTAAAACGGGACCAAATGGACACAGGTGAAATGCACGAAGCAGAAATGCAAAACGATGACATGCAAAAGCGGCTGGTACGTGAAACCGGACCGGCGCTAACTGTTGCCAAACTTGCCGATCCGGTTCTTGAAGATCTGGGCTTACGTCTGGTGCGGGTGCGCATGTCAGGGACTGGCAATAGCGAATTGCAGATTATGGCCGAGCGCCTTGATGGCACGCTGACCATTGACGACTGTGTGAGTATTTCCCGGGCCTTGTCACCGGTACTTGATGTCGAAGACCCAATTTCAGGCCAATATCGCCTTGAGGTTTCTTCGCCCGGTATTGACCGGCCACTTGTTCGCCCTTGTGATTTTGAAAACCATGCCGGATATCAGGCAAAAGTCGAGCTGCGTGAAGCACTGGCTGGCAGACGCCGCTTTAAGGGCAAGCTGGAAGGCTTTGAAGACGGCGAAGTTAGAATGTTTGTCAAACCGGATGATGGTTCAGACCAGGATATTTTGATCGGATTGCCTTTTGACCTGATCAATGATGCCAAATTGACAATGAATGATGAATTGCTTGAAAAAAGCCGTCAGGCGGCAAAGGCAGGCAAAGGCGATGCCACGACAGATGGCAGCGAAGTTGACGAGTGACTTTAAGACGATAAACAAAACACTTTAAACGGGATGATGGAGAATATAAATGTCTGATATGGCTGTAAGTGCAAACAGGCTTGAACTGTTGCAAATCGCGGAAGCTGTTGCTCGTGAAAAATCCATTGATAAGGCGCTGGTGCTGTCTGCAATGGAAGATGCCATTCAACGGGCGGCACGTTCGCGCTATGGTCAGGAAAATGATATTCGGGCTCTGATCAACCCTCAGACCGGTGAAATCAGCCTGCGGCGTTTGCTGGAAGTTGTCGAAAAGGTTGAAAATGAAGCAACCGAGATTTTGCTGGCAGAAGCTGAGCGGATCAATGGCGATGCAAAAATTGGTGACTCAATTTCCGAACCGCTGCCACCAATTGATTTTGGCCGGATCGCTGCACAAAACGCCAAGCAGGTTATTGTCCAAAAAGTGCGCGATGCAGAACGCGAACGTCAATATAAAGAATTTAAGGACCGTGTTGGCGAAGTTATCAATGGCGTTGTCAAACGGGCTGAATATGGCAATGTGATTGTCGATCTTGGGCGCGGCGAAGGGATTGTTCGCCGTGATGAAGGTCTGCCACGGGAAAACTTCCGCACCGGCGACCGCATTCGTGCCTATATTTATGATGTACGTGAAGAAGCCCGCGGACCGCAGATTTTTCTTTCACGGGCTCGTCCTGAATTTATGAAAAAACTGTTTGGTCAAGAAGTGCCGGAAATTTATGACGGCCTTGTAGAAGTTATTTCTGTTGCACGTGATCCGGGCAGCCGGGCCAAAATTGCGGTTATTTCGAAGGATTCTTCGGTTGATCCTGTTGGTGCCTGTGTGGGTATGCGCGGCAGCCGGGTTCAGGCTGTTGTTAATGAGTTGCAGGGTGAAAAAATCGATATCATTCCCTGGACCGATGATGCAGCCAGTTTCATTGTTAATGCACTGGCACCGGCAGAAGTTGCCAAAGTGGTGCTTGATGAGGAAAGCCAGCGGATTGAGGTTGTTGTGCCGGATGATCAATTGTCTCTGGCAATCGGTCGACGCGGCCAAAATGTCCGGCTTGCTTCTCAGCTGACCGGCTGGGACATTGATATTATGACAGAAGCTGATGAATCCGAACGGCGTCAAAAAGAATTTACTGCCCGTTCCGAGCGGTTCATGGAAGCCCTTGATGTTGATGAAATGCTGGCACAATTGCTGGCCTCTGAAGGCTTTGAGCTGGTGGAAGAAGTTGCTTATGTTGACCCGCACGAGATTTCGGTCATCGAAGGACTTGACGAAGACACAGCATTGGAACTGCAAACCCGGGCGCGTGAATATCTTGATCGCAAAGCTATCGAGATGGATGAAAAACGCAAAAAACTTGGTGTTAGTGACGATCTCCTTGAAATTGACGGCATGACACATGAAATGCTGGTAGCGCTGGGCGAAGACAATGTCCGCAACATGGAAGACTTCGCTGGCTGTGCAACTGATGATCTGGTTGGCTGGAGTGAGCGGGTTGATGGTGAAGTCACGCAACATACCGGTGCATTCAGCAATCTCAAGGTTTCAGCGGCTGAAGCAGAAGCGATGATCATGGCAGCGCGTATCAAGGCGGGTTGGATTGAAGCAGAAGCCCCGGTTGAAGCAGAAGCAGAAGCAGAAGCTGTTGTTGAAGGCGAACCGGCTGAGAGCACTGAAGCTGAAACTGAAAAAACAAGTGATGAAGGAGCCGCCTGAGCAAGGCGTTAGTTGGCACAATGGAGCGCAGATGCATTGTAAATCGGGAAGCAACCGAAAGAGATGAGCTGTTGCGCTTTGTGCTTGGACCTGGCGACATCAACAACGGGGACAATAGTTCAAATACAATTGTTGTTCCCGACCTGAAAGAAAAACTGCCCGGACGTGGTGTGTGGGTGACTTGTAGCAAGTCGTGTGTTGAAGAAGCAGTAACAAAAAACCTGTTTGCGCGGGCTTTTAAAACTAAATGCGAGGTGCCTGACGACTTGCCAAAAACTATTGATACTCTGCTTGAGAAGCGATGTCTGAATGCTTTGTCGCTGGCAAAAAAAGCCGGACAGGTTATAACCGGCTTTGAAAAGGTTTCTTCGGCAATGTCAAAAAAACCATTGGATGTGCTGATTGAGGCACAAGATGGTGCCAAAGACGGGCAAAACAAGCTGGAAAAAAAATTCAAAGCCATTTTCGCAGATGGTAAAATCATCAAACTTTTCACTTCTGCGCAAATGGACATGGCCTTTGGCGGTACAAATGTGATACATGCTGCTATAACACATGGAAATATGACACAAAATGTCCAGGCCGCAGCAGATAAACTGGCTAAATACCGCGGTTAATTAACGGAATTTATGTAAAGACACAAATGAGCGATACGAACGAAAAAGATACGAATGAGACGGCAAAGGGCGGGCGTACGCTTTCTTTGGGCCGAAAAACTGTCGAACAAAGCAAGGTTCGTCAGAACTTTTCGCATGGCCGCTCCAAAACTGTGGTGGTGGAAACCAAGCGCAAAAGAATTTTGGGCACACCTGGAGCTGCGGCTCCAGCAGCTGCTTCTCCAGCGCCAGCTAAGCCAACAATTGCCAAGCCAAAACCTGCCGCACCGAGCGCCCCGGCCCCCGTGGCCAGAAAAGCGCCGACAGCTGCAAAAGGTCGGCTGACGAACAGCGAACAGCAGGCGCGTGAAGAAGCGCTGGCCCAAGCAAAGGTTCGGGCAGTTGCAGAAGAAATTGATCGCAAGAGACAAGCTGAACTTGACGCCCTGAAAGCGGCAGAAGAAGCCCAGGCACTTGCCGAGCGTGAAGCAGAACAGGCCAGATTGGCCGAAGAGGCTGCCCGCAAGAAGGCTAAAGAAGAAAAACAACAGCCGGCAGCAGCAGTAGAAGAAATTATTCCTGCCCCTGCACCCGATCCTGAAAACCTTAAAGAGGGGGCAACTGCAAGAACCCGCAGCAAACCCAAAAAAGAAATCAAACCTGAACAAACTCCACGGCCTGCCAAAGGTGGCCAGGAGCGTCGTCGCGGCAAGCTGACGATCGGCAATGCGCTGACTGGTGATCGCGAGCGCAACAGGTCCATGGCGGCATTCAAGCGTCGCATGGAACGCCAGAAAAAGCAGGCGGCCGGTATTCTTGATGGACCACAGGAAAAACGTTATCGCGAAGTTACTATCCCTGAAGTTATTACCATTCAGGAATTGGCCAACAGAATGGCCGAACGGGCTGTTGATATCATCAAGTCATTGATGAAACAGGGCCATATGCACAAGATTACGGATATCATTGATTCTGATACCGCTCAGCTTATTGCCGAAGAATTCGGCCATACGGTCAAGCGGGTTGCAGAAGCTGATGTTGAAGAAGGCATTATGGGCGACGATGATGATGTTGCTGATATGGTTCCGCGTCCTCCTGTTGTTACAGTTATGGGTCACGTTGACCACGGCAAGACCTCACTGCTTGATGCCCTGCGCAAGGAAAATGTTGTTTCGGGAGAAGCTGGTGGCATTACCCAGCACATCGGGGCTTATCAGGTTGAGACTCCCAATGGCGTTGTTACCTTCCTGGACACACCGGGCCATGCGGCCTTTACTTCAATGCGGGCACGCGGTGCACAGGCAACTGACATTGTTATTCTAGTCGTTGCGGCCGATGACGGTGTCATGCCACAAACTATTGAAGCTATTCACCATGCCAAGGCAGCCGGTGTTCCGATTATTGTTGCTATCAACAAAATCGATGTTGTCGGAGCTGATCCGACACGAGTGCGCACCGATTTGCTGTCACATGAAATTGTTGTTGAAAGCATGAGTGGTGACACTCTGGAAGTTGAAGTATCGGCAACCCAGGGCACCAATCTTGATAAATTGCTTGATACCATCATTCTGCAATCGGAAATCCTTGAACTTAAAGCCAATCCTGACCGCCTGGCCGATGGCATGGTGGTTGAAGCCCAGCTTGATCGCGGGCGCGGGGCTGTCGCAACCATGCTGGTTCAACGCGGTACGCTGAAAATCGGTAATATTATCGTTGCTGGCAGTGCCTGGGGCAAGGTACGTGCCCTGATTGATGACAAAGGCAATAATGTTGCTGAAGCTTATCCTTCACAGCCGGTGGAAGTCCTCGGCCTGAACAGCCCGCCAGAAGCTGGTGATCAGCTTGTGGTGGTTGAATCTGAAGCGCGAGCCAGAGAGATTACCGAATATCGGGATCGCAAACGCCGCGATGCACGTGGTACATCTACTTCTGCCCTGACACTTGAACAAATGATGACCCAGCTGCAAGAAGCTGAGCGTCGTGAGGTTCCTATTTTGTTGAAAGCTGACGTGCAGGGGTCTGCCGAAGCTATTGTTCAGGCTCTGGACAAACTTTCAACCAAGGAAGTTGCCGCGCGGGTTATCCATCATGCTGCCGGTGGTATCAATGAATCTGATATCGAGCTGGCCAAAGCCTCTGATGCGGTGATTTTCGGGTTTAACGTGCGGGCCAACAAACAGGCACGCGAACTGGCCGCACAGACTGGCCGGGAAATTCGCTATTACAACATTATCTATGATCTTGTTGATGATGTGAAAGCGGCCATGTCCGGCTTGCTTGATCCGACATTGCGTGAAACATTCCTTGGTAATGCTGAAATTCTTGACGTGTTCAATGTTTCGAAAGTCGGCAAGGTTGCCGGTTGTCTGATCACTGAAGGCAGGGTTCAGCGCGGTGCCAATGTTCGTTTGATCCGTGACAATGTGGTTGTCCATGACGGTGAGCTTTCGACCCTCAAACGCTTCAAGGATGAAGTTAAAGAGGTCCTTAGCGGACAAGAATGTGGCATGGCTTTTGCCAATTACCAAGACATGCGAAAAGGCGATGTCATTGAGTGCTTCACAGTTGAAAAAATTGACCGCACCATTGATGAATTGCTCGAAAAAGGCTGATTTAAGAGACCGACATGACTAAAGGATCTGAGCCCAGCCAGCGCCAACTGCGCGTTGGTGAACTGGTGCGACATGCGCTTTCAGAAATTTTTGCCCGTGGTGAAACCGGCGACACTGATCTTGAAAAATCTGGTGTTACCGTTCTGGAGGTGTCTATGGCACCTGACCTCAAACAGGCAAAAGCCTATGTTCGCCCATTGATTGACGGA
>Ga0316189_10005230_pt1 | contig 12441 bp, 10 predicted proteins | sample LowCovwburrow_MG_FD_204930 | JGI IMG/M metagenome (GOLD analysis project Ga0316189, IMG submission 204930) | Coastal sediment microbial communities from Maine, United States - Lowes Cove worm burrow | ecosystem: Environmental > Aquatic > Marine > Coastal > Sediment | place: USA: Maine... | reverse complement strand
GACCGGCTCAGTTTACATATCAACAGGGAAATCAACATCGCCACCTCAGATCCTGCCGCGGTCCAGGCGCTGACCGAGATACTGTTCGAGAAGGATTTCGAGACATCGAGGGAATTGACCGAGCCTTTTCCCCTGCGCTGGACCGATCACATCATAGAGATGTTCGGGGACTATGTGTTCTAGCTGCTGCCATTCAAGGCATCGGGTATCCATCCACAAAATCGCTCTGGGTAATTTCTATCAATGTCGGAAGCTGTCGCTTGTTGGCGATTATCAGCTCGGCCTTGAGCTCTTCCAGGGTTTTCACTGCGGCAACCTCACATCCAAAGGCGCGGCCCAGGCCGATGAAATCGGGTGTGAAGATGTCCACGCCGATACGGGCAATGTCGCTGTCTTCCATGAAGCGCTTAATCTCGCCATAGCCGCTATTGTTCCAGATCACAAAAATCACGGGCAGGCCCACCTCCACTGCGCTTGCAAGCTCGCCGATGGTAAATTGTGAGGCCCCATCGCCTATCAATCCGATAACAGGAAGCTGCGGTTTGGCGAGTTTGGCGCCTGTTGCGGCGGGTATCGCATAGCCCAATGTGCCAAAGCCGCTGGCGGAATGGAAATAGCGGCGGGGGTGCTCGGTTTCGTAGTTCAGCCATGCATAGTAGGTCGGTTGGGTTGAATCCCCGGCGATAATGACCTCGGGTAAGGCCTCGCGCAGGGCACTGAAAAACGCCTCATAACGATTGTCGCGTTGCCCTGCCAGGCTGGCGCGCAGGCTGGCGGCGCGGGCCTCGCCCGCTGTGCTGACAGTATCTGTTGTCGATAGTGCGGTACGGAGCGCTTGCAGCGCTAACTTCGCATCACTTTGTATCGCGACGTCTGCCCGAATGTTACGGCTGAGCTGGCGCGGGTCGATATCCACGCGAATGAGTTTGCCATCGATGATGACGGGACCGGCGAAGAAAAAGTCGTAATCGGTTTCGCCGAATTCGGTCCCAACTGCCAGCACAACGTCGGCTTGCTCAAACTCCCTGCGTATTTCTTCACAGGATCCGGAACCGCCCACCGCCAGGGTGTGGCTATATGGTATGACTCCCTTCGCATTGACAGTATTCACAACCGGAGCGCCCAGTAATTCTGCGAGAGAGATGAGCTCCGGCGAAGCACCGATGCAACCACCGCCGACAGCGATCAGCGGGCGCTGTGCTTCAGACAGCAACTGGCATGCCTGCTCGATACTGTCAGGGGCTGGCCCCGGCGGACCGGGCAGGGCAAAAATTTTCGTATCGAGATGATCCGCGTTGGCGGTAATTACATCCAGGGGAATTTCGATATGTACCGGCCCGGGCCGTTCGCTGGTGAAAACTGTAAAGGCGCGTGCAAGAAGCTGTGGCAATTCGTCCGCGCGCAGCAATGTGTGGCTGAACACGGACACGCCGCCGATTGTGGCGCTCTGGTTCGGCATCTCGTGTAGTCGGCCTTCCCCCAGGCCCAGTTGGCTGCTGCGGTTGACGGAGGAGATGACCAGCATGGGAATGGAATCGGCCAGGGCCTGCCCCATGGCAGTGGCGATATTGGTCATACCCGGGCCGGTGATGATCAGGCACACGCCGGGTTTGCCACTGGCCCGTGTGTAGCCATCGGCCATAAAGCCAGCGCCCTGCTCGTGGCGCGGTGTGATGTGACGAATACCTGTGGCCGGTAATCCCCGGTAAAGTTCTACCGTATGCACACCGGGAATGCCAAAGACGGTGTCGACACCGTATCCCTCCAGCAGCTGCACCAGTACTTCCCCACATGTCGCCATAGTGCTAACCCTGTTCCAGAGACGCTGTGTAGCGTTCGATGCGATCGAAAGCCTTGCTCATAATATGCACCGGGTGTGTTAGCGATAGCCTTACGAATTGCCGGCTTGTTTCGCCAAAGGCGATACCGGGAAGTACCGAGACACCGCTGTGTGCCAGCAGGCCTTCGGCAAACACCAGGCCGTCTTCGGCCACCTGGGAAACGTTCAGCATAATGAACATTCCAGCGTTGGGTTGGTTTGCGCGCACACCTGCGATGCGTCCAATCCGCTCCAGTGCATAGTCGCGGCGCACCCGATACTCGTCGGCAATGGCGCGCATGTACTCTTCGTCGTTTTGTAGCGCGAAGGCGGCGGCATCCTGTACGAACTGGCAACAGCCGAAAATAGTACCGGAGGCAAAATCGAGAATTCGCTGTGCGGTATCCTCGGAGGAAACAGTCCAGCCCATGCGCCAGCCGGTCATGGAGTGGGATTTTGACAGGGCGTCGATCACTACCACATTCTCAAGGGACTGCGCGGCCTTCAGCAGGGAGACGTGTTTGCTGCCGAAGGTAATCATCGAGTAGACCTCGTCGCTGACAATCCAGACGCCGCGCTCCAGGCAAAATGCAGCCAGGTCTCTCAATTGTTCTTCCTCGATGATATTACCTCCGGGGTTACCCGGGGTGTTCAGGAACAGAACTCGCGTGTTGTCAGAAAAGGCCTGTTTTACCGCGCTTACGTCAAGGAAAAAATTATTCTCGGTATCCAGCGGTACACTGACAACGGTCGCCCCCACGGCTGCCAGTAGACCCTGGTAGCCCACATACATGGGGGATGGAATAATGATCTCGTCTCCTTCATTGAGGAAGCAGGACAGCGTGGTATATATCGCGTTGGTGCCGCCGGGATGAATGACTATCTGTTCTATGCTGGTGGCGCTGCCGCTGGATTTGGTCTCAATATCGGCTACAGCCTGGCGCAATGGAATTTCGCCTGCCCCGGGGGAGTAGTGTGTGCGCCCGGCCTTGAGGCTGTCTATCGCGTGATCCACTGTAATGTCCAGCGTTGGCAGGTCCGGGTCGCCGATGGAGAACAGGATAATATCCTCACCCTGTTCTTTCAGGGCGATGGCATTTTGATGAACACCCCATACTGTTGAGGTGTCCACGGCCATCCGGTCAATGGCACGGCTGAATTTCATTGGCATACAACTCCACTTATCATTTTATTATAGGCTGTGGGCCACGGAGGCGGTATCAGGCCATTTCAACCACTTCGATTTCGATCAGCACATCGTCCGCCGCCACCTGCAGGCCGGGCGCGGCCAAAACCTCGCGCACGGTGCCTGCTGCTTCCGCCACGATCTCGTAGTGCATTTTCATGGCTTCCAGTACCGCCAGTGTCTGGCCCGCTGCAACCTCGTCGCCGGGGGCAACACGCACTTCAAGCAACAAGCCGTGCATGGGGGCGATAACCCTTCCACCACCACCAGCCTGTTCCATCGCGCCGTCCAGGCGGATCAGGTCGCGGTATTCTGCGGCTCGGCCGTCGATTGATAGATACAGCTTGCCCGCTTGCGGCGTATGAAAACGCGCGGTGTGTTGCACACCATCTATGTTGATATGCGCTGAGCTGCCCTCTATGGACACCAGATCTATAATGCAGGACGACGTTGTGTCAAAGACCTGGTAGCGGCCGGTGGCCTGCGGCATCACTGCCAGGTCGTGTGTTGTTTCGCCATGCTGGTAACGCTTGCGCGATATGAGTGGGCTGGCGTTGGACCAGTCCCGCAGTTGCTCTGCCACAAGTACGCTATTGCTGAATAGCGCCTGATGTTCAAGGTGCAACTCAATAACCGCCGCCACCGCGCTATCGGCAAAGGCCGGTGTAGTGCCGGCCATTTCGCCCTCGGCAAACTGTTCGCTAATAAACGCGGTTGTGGCGCCGCCTTCGGCAAAGCAGGCCTTTTGCAGGCAGGCCACCAGGAAATCGCGGTTGTGGCTGGGGCCGAACAAAACGGTTTCCTGCAGTGCCTCGATCAGGCGCAGCCTGGCAATCTCACGGCTGGGGCCACTGGCGATAATCTTGGCCACCATCGGGTCGTAAAAGGGTGATATCTCCTGGCCGGTGGCAATACCGCTGTCCACGCGAACGCCAGTCCCTGCCGGCGGTGACCACAAGTCGACGGGGCCGGAAGTAGGCAGGAAATCCTGTGCGGGGTCCTCGGTATATAACCTTACTTCTATTGCATGGCCCTGCAATGTGACGTCTTCCTGCCCGAAACCCAGGGCTTCGCCCTGGGCGACCTGCAGCTGCAGTGCCACCAGGTCCATGCCGGTGACAAGTTCCGTGACCGGGTGCTCTACCTGCAGGCGGGTGTTCATCTCCAGGAAATAAAATTTTCCGCCCTCGTCCAGCAGGAACTCCACGGTGCCGGCGCCGCGGTAGTTGATGCTCTTCGCTGCAGCAACGGCGGCTGCTCCCATCTCAGCTCGCAGTGTTTCGGTCATGATGGGGCAGGGGGCTTCCTCAATGACCTTCTGGTGGCGGCGCTGCACGGAGCAGTCGCGCTCTCCCAGGTGAACAGTATTGCCATGGCTGTCGGCAAACACCTGAACTTCAACATGCCTGGGCCTGATAATGGCCTTCTCCAGAATCAGCTCGCCAGATCCGAAGGCGGATTGCGCCTCTGCTCTGGCCAGCTTGATGGCATTGGCCAACTCCTCGATGTCGTGGACCAGGCGCATTCCGCGGCCCCCGCCGCCGGCTGCGGCCTTGACCATCAGTGGCGGTGCAATCCTGGCGCCTTCCTTGAGCAGGACTGGGTCGCTTTGATCCTCGCCCTCATATCCCGGCACGCAAGGCACACCGGCGGCAATCATCAGGCGCTTCGCTTCTGCCTTGTTGCCCATCTTGTGTATTGCATTGGCATCAGGCCCTATGAAAACAAGGCCTGCCTCTTCACAGGCCCTGGCAAACTCCGCATTCTCGCTGAGGAAACCATAGCCCGGGTGGATGGCGCCTGCGCCGCTGGCTTTAGCTGCCTGCAGGATATTGCCCTGCACCAGGTAGGATTCGTTTACCGGGCTCGGCCCGATACAGATTGCCTCGTCGGCCATCTGCACGTGAGGTGCCGTGGCATCTGCATCAGAATATACCGCGACAGTGCGGTAGCCCTGTGCCTTGGCGGTGCGCATGACGCGGCAGGCAATCTCGCCGCGGTTAGCTACCAATATGCTGGTAAATCGTGTCATCTGGTGTGTTGTCCTATTCACTGGCCCAACGGGGTTTGCGTTTCTCTACAAAGGCGGCAACACCCTCGCGGCCCTCGTCGCTGAGCATGCAGGAGGCGAATCCTCGGGAGGCAAAGTCCAGCGCATCCGCCCGTGGTAAACGGGTGGTTTCAAAAACAATACCCTTTGTCACCGCGTTCGCGCCCGGGGCGCACAGGGCAATCTGTTCCAATACCTCAGCACATTTGGCCTCCATGTCGGTCGAGTCCTCGGCGAGTATATGACCAATGCCATACTGCACCGCTTCCTGGCCTTTGAAGCGGGCGCCCGTCAGCATCAGCCGCCGGGCCTGTGTCAGGCCAACGCGTTCGGTGACAAAGGGCGCAATCTGCGCCGGCGGTATCCCCAGGCTTGTTTCACTCAGACGGAAGCGGGCGTCCCGGGTGACTATGGTCACGTCCCCTACACAGGCCAGTCCGAGGCCGCCGCCTATGGCAGCGCCCTCAACCAGGATAATGACCGCCTGCGGCTGTTCGTTCAGTTTGATCATCAGGTCACCAAAACTGCGGTTACCCCGGGCGACATCCTCCTTCGAGGGTTCACCACCCTGCAGGCCGGATTTGAAACCCTTGATATCACCCCCGGCACAAAAGAAGCCACCTTTTCCGCGCAATATGATGGTTCGTAAGCTGCGGTCGTCGCGGGTGGCATCCAGCACAGCGCCAAGTTCATCGACCATTTCTGCCGAGAGAGCGTTTTTGGCTTCCGGCCGGTTGAGCCAGATGGTCAGCACGCTGCCTTCTGGTTCGAGTATCAGTACCGATGTTTCGGGAAGTGTTGTCATGGGCGCATCTCCATTACATTCTCGCAATGCCAAAGCTGTTGGGTCGCACAATGCGGTGGCGTGTTTCCCATACTGTTTCCAGCAGGAAGCCCAGGGTCTTGCGAGTGTCGCGGGGGTCAATCATGCCGTCATCCATCAGGTGCCCCGAGGTATAGAACGCACTGGACTGGCTGTCGAAAATATTGGCCAGGTAAGCTTCCTGTTTTGCCAGTGCATCTTCATCGGGTTCCTGGCCTGTAGCCGCGGCCTTGCCTCTGGCGACCATGGACATGGTTTTAGCCGCTTGCTCCCCGCCCATTACACCGGTGCGGGCGTTCGGAAACGTGTACAGGAAATCCGGTTGGTAAGCCCGCCCACACATGCCGTAGTTGCCGGCTCCGAAACTGGCGCCGGTCATGAACGTGATGCGCGGTACTTCAAGGTTGCGCACCGCCTGGATCATCTTCGAGCCGTGCTTGATCATTCCCGCCCGTTCCGATTTGGTGCCCACGATGTAACCGGTGGTATTTTGCATGAACAGCATGGGAATATTGGCCTGGTCACACAGCTGCAGGAACTGGGTGGCCTTGGTTGCTCCCTCGGGATCAATGGGGCCATTGTTGCCGATAATGCCGCAGGGCAAACCAAAGATGTCGGCCTGGATGCATACCGTCGCAGCACCGTAGCGCGGTTTGAAATCCATAAAGTCGGAGCCGTCTACTACCCTGGCGACCAGCTCGCGCATATCGTAGGGATTGCGATAGTCGCAGGGAATCACGCCTGCCAGTTCGTCAGCATCGTAAATGGGTTCGCGGTAGGAGCGTCGATTGGCTGTGGCGCAATCCTTGTTCCACTGCAGGCGATGCATGAGCTCTCGACACATCTGCACGGCCTGGCCATCGTTTTCCGCGAGGTACTCGACCAGGCCCGAAATCGAGGCGTGCATATCAGCGCCCCCCAGCTCTTCCTCTGTGGCGATTTCGCCGGTTGCAGCTTTGAGCAGAGGCGGGCCCGCCAGAAAGGCCCGGCCGTTTCCTTTAACACCGATCACGTAATCGCTCAGGCCCGGCATATAAGCCCCACCTGCTGTGGAGGAACCGTGCAATATGGAGATCACCGGTATCCCCGCCTTGCTCAGCTTTGCCAGGTTGCCAAACAATGCGCCACCATTGGAAAAACCTTCTACCGTATAGTTGAGCAGGTCGCCGCCGGCGCTTTCCACCAGGTGGACAAAGGGCAGTTTCTGCTCCAGTGCGACTTCCTCTGCGCGCATAACGCGGTACCCGCCGGCGGTAGTGAGGGAGCCCGCCTGGATGCCGCTGTCATCCACCACCACCATGCAGCGCACACCGCTGATAAAGCCGATGCCCGCAATAACAGTGCCGCCGGGTATGGATTTCTCAGGGTCGCTGTTATCCAGCAGGTAACCGGCGATATTGCCAATGGCCAGGAACGGCATGCCCGGGTCCAGCAGGCGGGCGAGGCGCTCGCGTGGGGTCAGCTGGCCGCGGGCCTCAAAACGCGGTTTACGCTTCTCGGATATCATGCCGCCGCGCGCGTTGAGCTGCTGCAGGTGTTCGATATGCGCCAGCATCTCCTCGCGATTTTTACGAAAGGTGTCGGAGCCGGAATTTACTTTCGAGTTGAAAACCGTCATGCGAGCGCCTCAGCAATGTGTGTTGGCACGGAAACAGGGCAGCTGAGTAGTAACTGGCTGTAACCCTTGGCCTGTGGGTCGTTGCGGATGCTTGCCACGCCACCGCCACCCAGTACATCGTGCAGCAGGAAGTTGATTGCGTTGCAGCCCGGCAGCAGGAAGCGCTCAACATTGCCGGGTCCGGTGTCGGCCAGAAAGTGGGCGAGTCGCATACTGACCACTTCCTCGCTGAGAGCGTCACAGATATAGGGCAGGTACTCGGGCTTGCGCGCGATAATCCCTATATTGGCCTTGTTGCCCTTGTCGCCGCTGCGACCCCAGGCCAGTTTTACCAGCGGCACGTTAACAGTGTCAGCTGTTGCCTCGGCTACTGGTGCGGAAGGCCTGGAGATATCAGCGACATTGAAAGCTTCCCCTGGTGCTTCATCGCAGCCCAGCTCATTGCCATTTTCCAGAATCCTGACCGACACAGTGTCTTTTGGAATGGTGAAGGAAAACAGCCGTACAACCGGCGAAGGTTTGGGCCGGCCGCCGGCAAATCCGGACAGCCCCGGAGGGGTGGCCAGGCCAAGGCCCACTGCCTCCTTCAGCAGTATGCCTATGCCCATGGCATCCGGGTGCTTGGCGGCGATTTTCATTGCCACTTCGCGGCTGCTGACTTTTTCTGCAAAGTTCCCGAACTGACTCTCGGCGCCGATAAGTTCGATGCTCGTCTCGCTGAAATCCGGCAGGCCGTGTGCCTTGAACACATTGCGTGCAGCCTCGAATACCGCCTCTCCCAGGGCGCGGGCCTTTTTGTCGGCGTCTATGCCGTAAAAGGTCATGTAAGTGCCGCCCCGAAACTGGTCGGCATAGGTGGCGCTGACCTTGTAGCTGTCCGGTGCCGGGCGGCCGGTGGCGCCAGACACCTTTACCCGGTTGTCGCCCACTTGCTGGATGCTGGCAGTAGAAAAATCGCACACCACATCCGGCAGCATGTAGGCCTGGGGGTCGCCGATCTCATACAACATCTGTTCGCTGACGGTGCCTACATTTACCAGGCCGCCAGTGTTCTCCGGTTTGGTGCACACAAAGCTGCCGTCTGCGGACATCTCGGCAATGGGGTAACCCATGTCTGCCAGCCCGGGTACTTCTTCCCAGTCGGTAAAATTACCTCCGGTGGCCTGGGGGCCACATTCCAGGATATGGCCCGCCAGTGAGCCCATGGCCAATTTGTCCCATTCGCTGCGACCCCAGCCAAAAGCATGAATGCAGGCGCCCAGCGTAACCGCGCTATCGACACAGCGCCCGGTTACCACGATGTCAGCGCCATTTTCGAGCGCCCTGGCGATGGGGAAGGCTCCCAGGTAAGCGTTGATACTCTGCACCTTGTCCGTATTGGGGAACGCCTCCCCGGAGAACATCTCGGTAACGCCCTCCGCCTGAAATTGTTCTGCGTTGTCCAGCAGGTCGTCTCCCACAACACAGGCGACCTTTAGTGTCAGGCCCTGTTCTGCGATCTCAGCGCGCAGCGCATTGGCACAGGCCTGTGGGTTGACTCCACCGGCGTTGGAAATCACTTTGATCCCGCGATCGGCAATGGTTGCCAGGTTGGGCTTCATCGCTGCGCTGACAAAGTCCAGCGCATAGCCCCTGGACTGGTCCCTGGATCGCGCCCGGGCCATGATCGACATGGTGATTTCGGCCAGGTAGTCGTACACGATGTAATCCAGCTCTGGCGCGTTCAGCAACTGAGGAGTGGCCCGGGCGGCATCCCCCCAGAACCCACTGGCGCCACCGATTCGCAAAAACTTGTCGGTCATCTGTCATTTCCTGCCTGTACGGATCGAGACTGGCAATCATACTGAGTAGCGCCCCAGGGCACACGGGAAATGACGCCATCTACTACGGCGAAGGCGCCACCTGTGGGGCTGCAGTCGGCGGCGTGCTAGGCTACTCCAGTGGGGGCTTTGTGGGAGCGTTTCGGGTTGGTGCTTCAAAGTGCGGAAATAACAAATAGCGGGGGAGTGGTCTACGCCAGGGCCCTGAAGGGTTTTATGGATCTGGCGGAGGCTCTGGGCGCAAGCCCCGAGCGGATCGCTCGCAGCGCCGACCTCGATATGGCCTTGTTGTCCATACCTGATGCCTTGCTGCCCGTCGCGACGTATTACCGCTTGCATGAGCAGTTTCTGGCGCATACCGGCAACCCGGATTTTGGCTTACTGAGCGGCAGGGTGTCCTATATGGAGAGTGCCCAACTGTTTCTCTATCTGGCATCGGCAAGCCAGACTTTGCGTGACTGGCTGAATATGCTGCCCAGTGTATCCAGTTTGCTCGGAGATCTGGGCTCGATAAGAGTCGCCAGGCACCGAGATCATTTTGCGCTGGAATGGCACCCGGAAAGAGCGCCTGACCCGAAACGCTGTATCGTAACGGATGGCTTGCTATCAGCCACTGCGTTGGAAATGGATGGTTACTGCCTGTTACCAGTCAGGCCAGAGCGGGTGGATTTCACATACCCCAGGCCCGACGATCTGACTGTGTTACAGGACACTTTCCGGGCCCCCCTGTATTTCGATCAAGCTGTGAGTGCTCTGTATTATGACTGGAAGCTGCTGGACAACCCGCAGCTACATGTCAGCACACGTTTTCATGATACCGTCGTAGAGGAGTTCTCGGCCTACTTTAGTAATGATGCCTCCGCCGCCGACCCATTTTCCCTCAGTCTGCACACTGCAATCAGGCGGCAGCTGCCCGCGGGTAGTTGTTCTATAGACAGCATTGCCAGCGATTTAAATGTATCGCGCAGAACCCTGCAACGACGCCTGAAGGACCGCGGCAACAATTTCCAACAGCTGCTGCAGCGGGTCAAGTCCGACCTCGCCGCAAAATACCTGGAGGACAAGAGCCTGAGCATCATCGAAATAGCCCTGCTACTTGGTTATGGTGATCCTTCCTCATTTTCGGCTGCCTTCAAATCATGGAATGGCATTACACCCAGCGAGTTTCGGCGCAAATTAGCGCCCTGACCTTTTTTGTGAACCAGGAGAGGCGGACATAAGAAAATCCAACTGATTACAGGTGCTAACTGGGTGGCCTGAACAATCGCTATTCTGCCTGAGTCGGGATCGCGCCCAGTTGCTGCATCATACTGAACATGTCTATCTGGTCCCAGGCTTCGACCAGTTGGCCATTTTCAATACGAAAGATTTCGATATCGCTCACTTTTATTTTCGCGTTGGTCGGCTCCAAGCCAAAAAACGCACCGGTGTGCGTACCTTCGACCCGCCATCGCAACACCAGCTTGTCTCCTTCAGTGATTATATCTTCGATAGTTGAATGAAGGTCTGGGAAGCCAACCAGCCACGCTTCCCAGACATTGCGGATAGCGTCTCGTCCATGTAGCGTATCGCCTCCGGCTCCATGAAAGATGTAATCAGCCGCGTAGAGCTCAAATACCTTATCCAGCTTCCGCTGATTTAATAGTTCAATTACCTCACGTATGAGGGCTCTGTTCTGCTCTTCAGACTGCGCGCTTTCGCTGTCCATCTCAGTATAACCAGAGATTGAATAAGCACTGACTGCAAAGGTGAGAATCAACAGTGCGATTTTTTTTAACTGCATGGCTGCGCTCCATAGACGAAGAGAAAAGATGAGCCAGGCATGCCCGGCCGCACTCCCCGGCCTTCTGGCCCGGGGCTCACAAAACGGTTCTCACCAGAAGCGTGAATTGCCAGCCTGGCGGTCGTTGCACTGCCCCGTTGAATTCGGACCTCGAGGCGGCCCTTTATCAAAGATAGATTTGAACGATTTTCCAAGGAGCAATCCGGGGGCGAGGCCCTGCTTAAAATGGTCCCGCTTGAGCAACATGTTCAGTTCTTACAGTTCAAGATTACGTTTTAAAACCTTTGCTGATGTAATGATACGCTTAGTGCGATAAAGCTCAGGATGTTTCTCGCTGTCTGTGTAACGCATTGGCTCACCTGATGTTGGGCTAACAAACCAGGAGACTTCCGGGCGCGGTTCACCTAGCTGCTTTTTTAGAGCCTGCGGTGTAATACCTATCGCCTCAGCCGCCGCATTGAACGTGCAGCGCGTTTTCACTTCGTTCAGGTAATTAACTACCAAAGTAATTTTGTCCTGCACTACAAGATGCTCCTCGTTAGGTTAACAGCTAAGTATACGCAATCGGTCTGTACAATACCGATTCCCGGTATGTTGAAAGCTGAGAGGGTCGTTTTGTGCCCTAACCACCAATATAGTCCAAACGGCGGAAAGTAGGTAACAACGAACCCCGGAATAGCCAAAGTCGACGGCTGAATACGTTTCATCTGACGTATTTGTTGAGGTATCGGGGGGCCGATGATGCCTGATCAGGAGACGTCAGGCGGGGCGAATTACCGGGTGGTGCGAAGGAGCTCCACTATTTCATCATACTCAGCGTAGCTCAGGCAAAGTGCCGAGCATATGCGCTGTCGCGGGGTTCCCAGTTTGCGCAGGCATTTAAATAAACCCGTATCAAGTCTTGCGAGTATCATCGGGTTAATGGCCGGCGTGTCAGTACTTGCGGCCGCGTTAAAATTGCCGCGTTCGGCTTCACCGTAAACCCCCGTGGCATTTGAATGTTGTTGCATGGTAATCCCGCTCTCGTTAACGCTTGTCTGCGTTGCAGTATGTGTATAAGCCTCAGCCTGCTCAAAGCATAGATCCTGATGAGCACTTATTGAACATGGTTGGAGGGTAGGGAAGTCAACTGGTTCACAATAAAGGTAATTTTTCTCATGATTTTGGGGCGAAAGGGCCTGCAAGATCGGTTTTGTAACCCCTGGGCAATCGAAGAAGTAAAAATTCCCGACAACTTCCGACCTTCATTCCGGTAAGTTCGTCCTGCCGGGCCTTGTGCTATTCTGGCGGCACTACAGAATAACAAACCCTTCCACAACGGATGCCATGATGCCCACCGAAG
>Ga0316189_10005229_pt1 | contig 12443 bp, 11 predicted proteins | sample LowCovwburrow_MG_FD_204930 | JGI IMG/M metagenome (GOLD analysis project Ga0316189, IMG submission 204930) | Coastal sediment microbial communities from Maine, United States - Lowes Cove worm burrow | ecosystem: Environmental > Aquatic > Marine > Coastal > Sediment | place: USA: Maine... | reverse complement strand
TGGTCGCCTGGCCCACGCTCGTCGGTGTGCTTGTTGGCGGAGATTCCATACTGGGAGCGGGCGACGACTGCGGCGCAGGCCACCCCCACGAGCATGATGTGGCCCCGATCGTGGCCAAAAGGAGGGATCCGCTCGCCGCAGCCAGCGGCCATCGTCGACAGGCCTTATGCCAGAGAGAGAAGATTTCGATCAACAGCAAGCGCCACCCAGGCTTTCCGATTGACAGCTAGAGTCTACCTCGTTGATGCAGGGGGAGTAAGGTTTTCGTATGAATACGAGAGTTGTTGCTACAACATTGGTTTTGCCTCAGCAGCAAACTACAGTCAGGACTAGACGCGCGGGCGCGGGAACAGCCTAGGAGGCGAAAATGGTCCCTCTTGTTGCACAAACACTCCCGGGTACCCGGGTACTGGAGGACCTCGGGACAGCCCTACAAGCTTGGGGTGTTGTCGTAGGAACAATCGCAGTCGTGATATCGGGATTGTTGTGGGCCATTGGTGCCGGTTCTGACAATGCTGGGCAGGCGCTGCGAGGCAAACGTGGGGTGTTGTATTCCCTGATCGCCGTGGCGATTATTGGAGCGGCTCCTGCGCTGGTTGAGTGGGCGTACGGCATAGGTCTCAGCACCGATGTGGGCGGGTAGTCGCCGGGTATTTGTCCAACGAATCGGCTGGCTGGCCGGTGTCCTGGCCGCGGGGTTTGTTCTGGGTGCCGCGGTGGCCGGTGGTGGCTCGTCATCTGGGTCGACTCAATCGGTGGCGCCCGATGTGGGCGAGATTCGTGTTGTTGGTGATGAATCCGGGCCTGTGTCAATTCGAAACGGTGTTGGTGTTGGGTTCTCTCACGATGAGCGGGGCGCGGTGGCTGCGGCCACCAATCTGGTGCTGGCGCTCGAGCAGGCTGCGGCCGTGGAGCAACAACAGGCTGTTGATGCCTACGGGACCTTGGCCGCCTCAGCTTCGCGCGAAACCTTGACGGCCGAGATGTCGCTGGCCTGGGAGGCTCTACGCGATAGTGTGTCCGCCAACGGGCCACGGGCCCCAAGCCTGTTTGTGCGTACCATCCCGGTTGGCCACACCATTGTTCGTTACTCATCCGAACAGGCCACTATCGACGTTTGGCTATTGACACTTGTAGCCGCTGAGGGCTTGGCTGAGCCGTTGGCATCGTGGGAAACCGCCACGGTGGAACTCACTTGGGAAGACGACGATTGGAAGGTCTGGTCAGCTACATCAAGCCCTGGGCCTACAGCCACCTGGACTTCTTCAGCAGCGTCAACACCTGTTGACGAGTTTCTTGACTCGGTAGAAGACTTCGAAGGGTATCGGTATGCGACGAGCGCAAATTAGGGCCCCGCGGCCGACAGGTCAGGCCCGAACCGACCGCGGCCTCCGTCTGGTCACCCGGGCGGCCGCGGCCAGTCTCGTCTTGGTTCTGGCGCTTGGTCCGTTGTGGCTAATCGGGGCATCCGCCGCCGAGGCCGCCCCGGCTCAAGGGGCGTCGAGCGGGTGCGGTAATCTGCCGGTTATTGGTGATACGTGCCGGAAATTGGCTGACACTACTTCGTGGGTGGCTGATTGTTCCCAAACCCCGGAGGGGTGCGGCCAGAGCATCAATGACACGGTGGTGGCGGGGGCCTTTGACTACTTCGCCCGGTGGGTGGCGGTAGGTGCCCTGGCCACGATTGACATGCAATGGGAGGCCATCACCAACACCACCACACCTTCGTTGGGATCCGATTCGTCGGTGTTTCGGACCTCGATGCTTACCGCCCAAGCTCTCGCGCTTCCTCTCCTGGTGGGGGCGGGACTTTATTCGCTTGTGAAACGCGATGCCCAGATTGCTATCAAATCGGCAGTGTTCTATTTGCCGCTGTCAGTGATCGGGATGATCGTGATGGGCTTCATCTTGCAACTCGCGATCGAGGTGACCGACACCCTGTCACTTAATTATGTGAGTGATACGAAGTTTGGGGTGTTGGAATGGCTACTCGGTCTCGAAGATCAGATCGTCGCTGGCGTCGGGGTCACCGCGCCAGTGTTGTTGGTGATCTTTTCGTTGGTACTCATGGCCGCTTCTTTGTTGCTGTGGCTCATAATGTTAGTGCGCAGTGCCGTGATCATGGTGGTGTTCGTGTTCATGCCGTTGGCGTTTGCTGCCATGATCTTTCCGTCGACCAGAGGGTGGATTAAGCGGCTGATTGAAGTTGAGCTTTCGTTCATTCTGGCCAAGCCGGTAATCATGGCGGTGTTAGCGCTGGGGGCATCGACCCTCAACGAAGCCGAAAACGCCATGGTGGCCATGATGCAAGCGTCGGCCTTGTTTTTCTTGGCGTCGTTCGCTCCGTTTGCGCTCATGAAACTCCTCCCGATTGTCAGTGATCAGGCCGTAGCGGCGATTGAAGGGCCAGCGTTGGCGCCCAGGCGGACAGTGGGTAATGCCCTCGGGGCGGCGGGCGTGATGCAAGCCACACGGTTCCTGGCCGGGTCGCAACACGAGCGAGGCGGTGAGATGGCGGCCGGCGTGGCCGCGATCGCTGGGTCGGGTTCGGAAAGCTCAACGGCTCCAGTCGGAAGTGAATCCGGAAGTGGGGTCCTCGATTTTGGCGGCACGAGCGGTGGCGGAGGGCGTTCAGTGAATGATGAATCCGGGCAAGACCCAACCGAAACGACGTCTGGCTAATGGGTGATGACTCATTCTTTCCCGAATCCTCGTATGAAGGAGCCCTATGAGTTCCAGTGAGGTGCGTTACCAATTTGGTCCCCCAGTGCGTCCAGTCTTTATGGCCGGTATTCGCTACCTACAAGCAGGCATCCTGGTGGTGTTCCTCGGGGGTGCGGTGTTGTTTATTCGAATGCTGCCCAACCAGTTGGGCTTTGGGGGTGCGCTCGCTTGCGTGACCTTGGCGGTAGTCGCCGCGTTCGGAAGCATCGCGGGGCGCCCCGTTGACGACTGGTTAGCAGTGTCGTTGCGGTGGGCTTTGACCGTGGCAAGAAAGAGGCGACGGTGGACGTCGCCCGTCCCGACTTACGGAGACATCGTCACTCTCGACATAGCGAAAGCCGTAGAAGCAGAAGACTTCAACGCGGACGTGCCGAACCCGAATGGCCATGCAGAAACCCCCCTACCGGCAGCCAGCGGTGAGAGTACTGCCAACAAGGGGCACGGATCGGGTCGACCGTCGCTGGCCTGGTGGGGCAAGGTGGGAAAAATTTGGGGGCGTGGGCGCTCCCAGGTGGTAGACGCGGACGGCCTATCGAGCGAGAAGTTGGGTGTCGCCGACAAGCAACCGTCGAACACCACCAAAGAGCAGACGAGGCCGAAACGCCCGTGGCGGAGGAGGGCCGAAGGCAAGAAGGCCAACAGCCAGGTATCCATCGCGCGGATGAAAGCCTCCAAGCCGTCGCCGCCACCTCCTGTCCATCACCACCAGATCATCCACGCCTCGATCGCTGGTCAGTCGATCGGGGTACTTCATGACCGGCGCGCCAAGGTATGGAGTGCCGCGATCGGGGTGCAAGGGCAGTCGTTCCTTTTGCTCGACGAAAACGAGAAAGTCCGCCGGATGACATCGTGGGCTGTCATCCAAGCATCAATGGCGCGTCACGGAAGCCCGATTTCGCGTCTCCAGTGGTTGGAGAGGACACTCACCGAGATTGGTGACGAAATGCGGACCTGGTTCGAAGTGAATCAGCATCATCCCGCCAGCCCTCGTGCTGGTGGCACCGATGATGGCCGTCAGGCTTCCGTCGGACCCGGGGAGTCGTACGAGGAATTGCTGTCGGCGGCCCAGCCAGTTACCCAACAGCACCAGACTTACGTCGTCGTCCAGATCTCGGCGACGAAAGCGAGCAAGGCTATTCGACAGGGGGGTGGGGGAAACAAGGGGGCGATTGCGGTTTTGTATCGGGAATTGACACACCTCGAACGCAGTTTGCGCGACGCCGATCTGCGCAGCACCGGGGTGCTGGGGGGTGATGAAATCGCTGGTCTGGTGCGAACCCAATTCGAGCCCGAATCGGCATTGGGTTTGGCATCGAAACAAACAAATAGTGGTGCCATCCATACCACGCCGCGAAATGCGTGGCCCCTCGCGACCGATGTGTCATGGGGAACCTACCGCACCGACGGAACACATCACATCACGTTCTGGGTGGCCGACTGGCCTAGGGTAGGGGTGCAGCCAAGCTTTCTCGCCCCGCTCCTGCTGGCTTCAACCGGAGTGGCTCGTACCGTTTCCCTTGTGTCGGAGCCGGTTCCGATGGTTGAAGCGATCCGCCGAGTCGAACATGAGCAGACAGCGCGAATCTCTGACGACGCGATCCGTCAAGGCGCTGGCTATCGCAGTGGGGCCCGCCGCCAGCGTGAAGCTGAGGCGCTTGACCGGCGGGAAAACGAGCTTGCCGATGGGCACGCTGAATTCCGCTTTTCTGGATACGTGACCGTATCGGGGCGCGACCTCGATGAGGTTGAGGCTGCGGCAGCCAACCTGGAACAGGTGGCGTACCAATGCCCCATAGAGTTGCGTCGACTATGGGGTGAACAAGAATCGGCGTTTTATACCAGCCTGCCGTTGGCGCGAGGCCTGGGCTGATGCTGGTATACGAAGTCGCCGAATTGGTGCGTTTTGTTGGTGTGTTTGGGGTGGTGCTGGTGGGCCTCACAGTTTTGGTGATTCTGGCGGCGATGGTTTCTCCTCGGCCAGCGGTGCCGCTTCACCGCTCGACAACGGCTCACCTCCAAGCCCTTTACCCCTTTCAATCACCGGCTGGTTTGGGTGGGCGTGGATGTTACATCGGTCAGGAGCTTATGGGCGGCTCGTTCTGTTTCGACCCTTGGGAGCTATACCGAACCTCTCGGGTGACCAATCCAAATATGGTGGTCGCAGGTCAGATAGGGAGAGGGAAGTCATCGCTCGTCAAAACATACATCTGGCGCCAGTCGGCGTTCGGCCGCCAAGCGGTCGTGATCGACCCGAAGGGTGAGTTCAGTATCTTGGCCGAGAGGATGGGGGGAGCCGTCATCCGACTCGAGCCAGGCTCAGACATCCAACTCAATCCCCTCGACCCTGGCCCCGCTGGCAGTTCGATGAGCGACGCTGATATCGGCCGGCATCAAGATCAGGTATTGATGTCGCTGGCGGAGTCGGCGCTGGAACGCAAATTGCGGCCCGAAGAACGGACCGCTATTGGGCTGGCTCGGGCGGAGGTAGCCGACCGTCACGATGAGCCCACGATCGTGGATGTGGTTGACGTCTTACTCAACCCCTCGGCCAGCCTAGCCAGCCGGGTTAACACCACCCCCGAGGAACTCGCCCGCGGTGCCCGAGACGCCGCCCTGGAACTGCGACGGTTGTGCGAAGGCGATTTGCGGGGCATGTTCGACGGGCCGACTTCGGTAGATGTCGATTGGGACGGCCCAATTGTGGTACTTGACCTCTCGGCCCTGGGTAGTAGTGGGGACGCCTTGGGGCTGGTCATGGCGTGCAGCATGGCGTGGCTGCATTCGGCCGTAGCGCGCACTGACGGTATCCAGCGCATTTTATTGCTGGACGAAGCCTGGTACCTGCTTTCCAATTTGGGGTTGGCGCGCTGGTTGCGCGAAATGTTCAAGATGTCGCGCAAGTACGGCTTGTCGAACATCATTGTGGTGCACCGCATGTCCGACCTTGAAGCCGCCGGCGCCGAGGGGAGTGAAGCGAATCTGATCGCCCAGGGGTTATTGTCTGACACCGAGACCCGCGTGATATACGCCCAATCCGAAGGGGAGGTCGAAGACACCAAACGGCTGTTGGGTCTCACCGACGCTGAAGCCGAAGTCTTGCCCCGCCTGGGGCGTGGGGTTGCGCTCTGGAAAATCCGTCAACAAACGTTTGTTGTTGATCACCGAATCGGAACCCATGAATGGGAACTGATCGACACTGATCAGTCGATGAGACGTGTTGCACCGGCGCCGGCGACAAGTGAGGTGAACTAGTGGCGAAGCCCAAGTCCACGCGAACGAGACGTTCCCGAAGGGAGCGTAAGGCCGTGCTCCGACGGCGGTCCTACGATGAGCGAGAGCGGAAAATAAACGACGCACCCCGCGACCCTTACCGACGGTTCTTCGATCCCTTGGCGGCCATGAACCTGGAACTCACGGTCGCCTCCCTGATTGGCGTTTTCGCCATGTTGGGCGTGATGACATGGGGGGCAGCCCAACTCACGATGTGGTTCGAGTCAGGAGAACGAGCGGCCTTGCCGCCTCAGGATGTGGCAGTGGCCATGTACCGGCTTGGGCAGGGACAGCTGATGGTATGGGATGGGGTTTGGCCAACAGCGGTGCAACAAGCCATGCCGGACTCGACAGTGTTCTGGTTGTCGTTCGTTGCTGAAGCGTTCGCATTCGCGGCCCTGTTCTGGCTGCTATGGCGGCTTTTGGGGCCACGAGTTCCCGACCCGATGGCCGTCTGGGTGTTTCCTACACCACATATGCACCCGAGACGGGCCGCTCGCCAAGCAGAGCAGGAAGCACAAGTGCGTCGACTCGAGTCGTCGCTTGGCGGCGGCGGTGGGTCAGGGGAGGGGAGTTTGCCTGCTCCCGTGGCACCGCCGGGCATCGATGACCTCATAGTCGACGAGCCCAACGGCCACCGGGTGGTCCTCGGGGAATTGAGTGGGCAACTGGTGGCGGCGAAACCGAACCACTCAATCGTAGTTTTGGGGCCAGACAAGCGGGAGAAGGCCGACGGGCTGATTGTTCCCGCCGTGGCTCGATGGGAGGGGCCAGTTGTTGTCTCATCGTCAGATCCCCTTGTGTTGTCCCAGATCTGGGCGGCCCGTCAGCAGCGGCGAGGCCAGTCCTGGTTGTTTGATCCCACCGGATCGAGTCGGGTTACCGAACCCCGAGGCCATGAAGAAACAACTCGGCGGGTCGCAGTGGAAACATCCGGTTGGTCGCCGTTGCGTACCATTGGGGCGTTCGGCGCCCCATCGCTCTCGCGTCAGCAGAATCAAGAGATCCACAACAAACAATGGTCGGCGGCACGAAATGTCGCACAATGGCTCATCGCCGCAGTTGCGCCACCTCGATTGCTTGGTGAGTCGGATCCAATGATTGTGGCGGCGGAACAGATGCTGGCCCCGATGCTGTTTGTGGCCGCCGCAAAAGGTCAGCCGATCAGGGATGTGGTGGATTGGGTGCAAAGCGCCGCTACCGATCATATCGGTGAGGAGTTGCGGCGTCTGGGGGCGCCGCTCGCAGCCGGCGCGTGGCGTTCGGCTATGTCGCAGTCTGGTGATGTGCAAGCCGAGTCGCGGCAACTCCTTGGGGCGGCCCTGTACCCCTACGGGGACCCTGAGGTTGCCGAGTTCGCCGAGTATCGCCAGATCGACACTGAGCGGTTGTTTGATGGGGCCGACAGTTCGTTGCTCGTGGCAGCTCCAATTACTCAACAAGACCGCCTGAAACCATTATTGACCGCCATCGTCGCCGAAGTGGTGGATTTGGCCATCAACCGAGCATTGGCCAACGAGGACGGGGTACTTGACCCTCCCTTGCTCCTGGTGCTCGACGATGCGGTAGCGTTCGCACCGCTGGCCGCGGTGGAACACCTCGCCGCTACTGGATCACGACTCGGGATCCAATTGGTTACTGGTTTTAACGACCTGGGCGAAGCCGAGCGCCTAGCCGGATCGTTTCGATCAGCCAAACATCTGGTAAACACTCACCAAACCAAGGTGGTGCTGGCGGGGATCGGGGATTCTGAGACCCTTGATTATGTTGGTGGCATGCTCAAGGGTTCCCCCCTCTTGGGTGCCGATAACCCTCAAGCGAAAGCAATGGCCCGTCACCTGGGGGGCGACGGAACTTCGGCGGTAGTGATGGGCGGAGCTGGGTGGCTACGAACCTTGGGAAATTCCCACGCCGTGGTAATTCCCGACAACCTATCCGCTTCTCTTGTTGAGCTGGTTCCGTGGCGGCGCGATCCTGCATTGCGTCGCCAGATCGCTCCCGATGAGGAAGGCGGTCACAGTGGTCGCAAACAATGGCTCTGGAATCTGTTAGCCCGAATTAGAGGGCCGAAAGACGACCTCGGTGATCCAAGCCCGTTTAACTCGGCCGCCAATGACCGTGAGGCCCAGCGGTATTGGGAGTCCGTTCGCGATTCCAGTCAACTTCCGGACTAGGGGCCTACTGGGCCGGGAGCCGGATCCGTTCACCGGGAAAAATCAGATCGGGGTCGCCGGAACGAATGCTGGTTCTATTGAGGTCGATCACCTGGAGCCAGTAGCGGCGCAGTTCAGCACCGTCGACAGTTCCGGCCGATGTCGATGTCAGGTGGTCTTCGGCGATGGACCAGAAATTGTCCCCCGGGGCCACCGTGTGCGAACGGGCTCCAGATGTTGTCGAACGTGCGTTTCCCCGCGTGGTATCTGTGTCCTGGCCTGAATCCTCACTCTTCGCTCCAGCCGCGTCGACCTGGGTGGGGGTGGTGCCTGGAGGATTGTTTGTAGGCGTTGGCTGCCGATCTGGCGTGCTGGTCGTATCACTAACTGGGGATTCGAGTAACCAGAATCCACTCTCGCGGGTTCGGGCTCCCGCCGTGGCCGGACGGAATGTATCAGTCGTTGTTTGGTCGACTTCTGTTGTGCCGTTGCCAGACTGGGCGAGTTCCACTACCGCAAACGGGGCCGGTGTGCTGGTCTCTGCACCGCCCGCTGACGCCAACGGGCCGACAAGCGAAACGCTGGTAATCGACGCTACCGTCACACCATGCGCCACCCGGCGAATCACAGGGAGCGTGAAGCGACGAAGCACACCAACTGCCCGTTCGGCGCCGGCTTTCAGTGCCAATGTGTACGCCACCGTGGTGGACAGGAACCAATATCCCAAAACTAATCCGATGAAACGGGCAGTTGTGGCCAGCACATCAAGAAGCGGGGTGCGGGCGAGCCAATGTAATGGGTCGCTCCACGTGAAATCGGGAAGATAGGTGCCCGAAAGGTGTAATAGGGCGAGAACTGCCACTTCTGCCCCAACAAAGAACGCCAACTCAAATCGAGGGTGTTGGTTGGTGGCGGGCGGAGATGCAACCATCTTCATCAATCTACTCGCTAAAGATGGATTTACGCAATAGGTGATGATTGTTGCTGTTTTGCACCGTATTCGATAAGCACCCGGGGTCGAGGAGGGAATATGCAGGTTGACCCCGGGTGCCGATCGACACTCCCAGGCTGGGCCTGAGAGTAGATTTTGAGGGCATTTCACAGTCTGCGGCTACGGTGGTGCCGCTTTGGTGGGATCATCATAGCTTGGTAGTGCGGCTATGAGAACGCAGGCAATGATTTGCCTAGGGCGACCGCTGGGGCCGAAGAAACAAGAACAAAGATAGGTGAGAGTGCCTATGGCTTTCTAGTGGTGGTGAGCGGTAAGGCGACGGGTGATCGGCTACCTTGTGGTTAACGACGTATTAGGCGCGGAAGGCAAGATCAAAGGAGATTGTGTCGATGCTGAGCGAAGTCAACGGTGCTACCAAAAGGGCAGCAACGCTGCTGATCGTCATGCTTTTCGGTAGTATGGCGGCTACGGGATGTGGGGGTGGAACCGGGGGGATAGAAACCTCAGGGGTTTGGGCCCGTTCAACCCCCGGAAACGCCGCTAACGGTGCCACCTATATGCAGCTCACGGCCGAAGAAGACGACCGTTTGGTCGGGGTGTCGATCTCGGCTGATGTGGCTGGCCGAGCCGAAGTTCACGAGGTGGTCGCCGTTGAATCGGGCGAGGGCGCCATGTCTGACGGTGAGATGTCTGACGGTGAGATGGATGATGACGAGATGTCTGACGGCGAGATGGGCCACGGTGACAACCCGATGATGGCTATGCGTGAGTTGGAAAACGGCCTCGAACTTGCGGCCGGAAAGACCGTGATCTTCGAGCCTGGTGGTTACCATTTCATGTTGCTTGACCTGGTCAGCCCGCTGGAGGTGGGAGACGAATTCGAACTTGAACTGCAGTTCGAAAATAGTGATCCCCTGGTTGTTGCGGTTGAAGTGAGAGATGAAGCTCCGTAAGGCGGGTCCGCCCACTGTCCGACAGATACCTCAGAGTCTGGCTCTAGTGGTGTGTGGGATTGGGATCGTTGCGTCTGCCTGCGGCGGCGGTCCCGATCTCACCCCGGAAGCTGCTGAGGGACGTCGAATTGCGGAGGAAAACGGTTGTGCCGCTTGTCATGGTGCCGATGGTCAGGGTGGTGTCGGCCCGGCGTGGCAGGGGCTGCACGGCTCGACGGTGGAATTGGATGATGGAACGTCAGTTGCTGCCGATCATGACTACCTCGAGCGGTCTATCGTTGATCCCGAAGCCCAAAAGGTAGCGGGATACACGATAAACATGCCGCCCAACACGCTCGGCCCTGCCGAGGTGGCGTCGATCATCGCCTACATTGAGGAGATCTCGTGATTCCCCTGCGATTTGATTTTTTGAAGTCTCGCTGGGTTGCCTTAGCTGTCGCGGGGATGGTTTTCCTGACGGCAGCAACTGGCTGTGGTGCCGACGACGATTACAGTGTCGAGGACGCCGGATCAGCTGAGGCCGAGTACAGCTATATCATCCCTGTTGGCTCGGGCGAACGCATTGATCAAGGCGAACCTCTCGACCTTTTGCCCGCTGAGCTTGAATTGACGGTAGGGGAAACGATTGAGATCATCAACGAAGACGACCGTGGCCATACTGTCGGGCCGTTTTTTGTTGGTGCCCATGAGACGATACGGAAACGTTTCACGACACCAGGTGAATTCGAAGGCATCTGTTCAGTTCACTCCAGCGGTCGAATCGTGCTGACTGTGGTGTCGTAATGCGGGGCCGCGTGGTTTTGGCGATAGTGATCGCACTACTCCTCGACATGGGCCTGGCGATGCCAGCGGGGGCCGATGCGCCGGGCCCCACCGACTACCGGAGCGAAGTGATTAAGGTCGATCACGGGGGGACTCCAAACAGCACCGAGGGAAACAGCAGCGAGGGATTCCATATCGACATTGTGGGAGGTGATTCGTTCGTTCGCCTACAAGCTCAACCCGGTGTCGAGATTCTCGTGGTGGGTTATCGGGCAGAACCATATTTGCGTTTCGCTCCTGACGGCACGGTCTACGAAAACCAGAACTCGCCGACAAAGTATCTGAACGAGGAACGTTATGGGACTGATACCGGCCCTGAGAATTTAGGCGATGAACCCGACTGGAAAGAGGTTGCTGCCAATGGCGAATACCTCTGGCATGACCATCGAGCTCACTGGATGAACCCGCGGAAACCCCCTGGCACACAGCCAGGTGATACGGTCGTCGAAGCGGTTGTTCCTCTTCAAGTTGAGGGTAATGAAGTCGATGTTCACGTGCGCTCGACGCTGCTGCCGCCGCCATCTCCACTGGCGGTTTTGGCTGGTGCGTCGCTCGTGCTGCTGGCCGGGGTTGGCGTGATCGCTCGCACCCGTTCCACTATCGAGCGGAATCGGTGGCTCTGGCTTGTGGCCACGATTGTCGCGGCTGGAGCCACCGTGGTGGGTTCATGGGCGTTCTGGTCGATGCCGCAAGCTACCGGTCCGAGTTTGCTGCTGTGGGTGCCAGCGGTTGCGGCGTTTGGTGCGTTGCTGATCGGGTATCGCACGTTGGAGTCGCGGGTTTGGTTCACTCCGGTGGCCGTTGCCTTGGTGGCTGCGGCAGAACTCGCCTTCTGGGTGTGGGTCCGGGTCGGGGTGCTCACCCGCGCCTATCTACCGACTGATGCGCCGTTCTGGCTAGATCGGTCGGTTACTGCAGCCAGTCTGGTTGCGGTCGTACTGCTCGTCGTGCTGGCTGTCACCACCGGTCGGGCGCAAATCAGTCGCCTGGGCCCCGGCCAATAACCCCTTGTTCGACTAGCGCCGTTATTTCGGCCTCCGACATGTCGGCAAGGTCGGCGAGAATCTCATCGGTGTGTTGGCCCACGGTTGGAGCAGGCCCTCGGGCTCCGACCTCGGGATTGGTGCGCACCCGGAACGGTGCACCAACCGTCTCGAACTCGCCGACGACGGGGTGGTTGATGGTCTCAAACGCGCCGGTTGCACGAACCTGGGGGTCTTGAGCGGCGTGAGCGGCATCATTCAAAGGCGCCCAGATGCATCGGAGTTCGTCGAGCCTTGGCGTCCAATAGTCGTAAGGTTTCGACGCCATCGTCTCCTCGACAATGCCGAGTAACTCAGCATGGTTCTGATACCGCAAGCGGCCAGTGGCATAGCTTTCATTGTCGAGCAGATCTTCACGCTCGATGGCCTGGCAGAACCGTTGCCACGAGTCACCGCGATCAGGCATGGTGAAGTTGATCCAGCGCCCATCGCTGCAGACGAAAGACTCAAGCATCACCGACAAGCCCTTTTCTCGTGGTCGTTCCACATGGGATCGGCCGTCGATCAAGGTACTGGCGAAGTCAAT